>Ga0079223_10000452_pt1 | contig 20831 bp, 17 predicted proteins | sample Stecom2011_FD_75072 | JGI IMG/M metagenome (GOLD analysis project Ga0079223, IMG submission 75072) | Agricultural soil microbial communities from Utah to study Nitrogen management - Steer compost 2011 | ecosystem: Environmental > Terrestrial > Soil > Agricultural land | place: USA: Utah...
ATGGAATCAGCCGCAGCCTCCGCCAGATTTCCTACGATTATACTGTGATGATAGGTCCCGGGGGCTTCAATCAAGAGCCTTTTCAAGAGTGGTAAGTTGGGATTAGCCAGTTCCAGAAGGCTAAGTGCAGAGGTCATCCCAAAAAGGTGCTCTAAAAATGGCAAAAAACCATTGGCTAGAGCGGTGGAAAGAATCCCGTTGAAAGCGCCGGTCAAGGCAAACCCCATAATATGCAGGATATTCTTATTGCCAAAGAGCAAACTCAAGGTTATCACGGCGGCAAAATTAACCCCGCTCAGAATCAGTCCTCTTTGTATCAATTCCTTCCGTTGGGTGACATTGATCATGCTGTAGATCGAGGCCGTTCCGGAGATAAAATAGAAAATGGCAAAAGCCAGATTAAAATCGACCACCACGCCGATGAAGAAACACAACAGGGTGGTAATCACCCAAGACGTCCTGGGGGTAATTAAAATGGTCAAAATAATACTGGCAAAAGGGAGCGGAATCAGATAGTTTAAGAACGGCGCCTCTAAGATACTCATCGCCTTTGTCAGCGCCAAAATTGTTAGAATGACCAGAGCCAGCAAATATAGGGTGCGTTCCTGCTTTAACAGTTTTTTGCTGAAGTGATAAATATACCAAAGTCCGATTCCGATTAAGAAGAGGGAGAACATAGAAAGACTGATAAACATGATAATTCTGTTGCTCTGATTATCGATTAAAGCCAGATCACGTAGGAGTTGTATATCCTGACTGGTGATAATGTCCCCCTCTCTAATCACCAAATGTCCTTTTTGAATAATCACCGGAGGAACATCTTTGCTCGCCTTTTCCTGCAACTGACGAAGTTTGGTTTCGTCTCTGACTACGTTCTCAAAGAGCATGGCGCCGATTAGAGACCGTACAACTTTAATATCCTGCGGAAGCAAGGGATAACTAAGAATAAACCGATCCAACTCCGAGCGCAGCTTGTCCCGGTTCTTACTACTAATCTTCTCTTCTTTTTCAATAGTAACAAAGATCTGTTCAACGCTTTTTTTTATCCGTTGATAGTCCTCAGTAGGTAAGACCAAAAGCTGTTCAAGATCATCCGCCGGGGTCTGCGCAAAGTCCTCGCTTACATCCCGCAGGATCCTGCGCAGGTCCTGCAGATCCTTGACCACAACGTTTTCTGTGGATTCTTCCTGCACACGCGTTCTTTCCACCTCAATCAGGTTGAAGACCTCTGTCGCCATGGTCTCCGCCTCTGTTCCCGCCCTGGTGGAAATGGTTTGGTACTCCAATCTATCTTCAGCTTCGCGTACGGCCTTTTCCGCCGCTTCTTTCTGCAACTCCCTGGTTCTCTCGGCGTCAATCACAGCCCTGGGGGCATAAACATTTTCCGGACTGGGCTCGCCCAGTTTAACATCTAAATTATTCGGAACCAGATTAATCTGAAGAATGGCTACAATCGCAAAAAAACTCGTTGCCACCAGAATCTTTTCTCTGATCTCCTTCTTGGAAAGGATCCGGCGCAACCAAACGGCGAAGTTGGTTTTCTGCTTAGAGGGTTGTTCATTGGTCCGTGCTTCCCGGTTATCCATGTAAGTCACCCCTTTGCTACTCACCTATTTGCTCATCATCAATCATTGGACTCTCGTATTCTTCGTAAGCGCGAATAATCCTCTGCACCAATTCGTGACGGACGACGTCTTTATTACTGAAAGTGACTACGGCGATGCCGGAAACGCCCTGAAAAATCAGGCCGACATCAGTAAGGCCCGAAGGAATTCCTCTGGGTAGATCTACCTGGGTTGCATCACCGTTTACAACCACTTTCGAACCAAAACCCATTCTGGTTAGGAACATTTTCATCTGTTCAGGAGTGGTGTTTTGAGCCTCGTCCAAAATAATAAAGGAATTATCAAGGGTCCGTCCTCGCATATAAGCCAGTGGAGCAATTTCAATAATCCTTTTCTCCATATAGCGTTGGTATAACTCGCCGCCTAAAATATCAAAGAGCGCATCATTGAGCGGTCGTAAATAAGGGTCAACCTTTTCTTGAAGATCTCCCGGTAAAAAACCTAATTTTTCTCCGGCTTCCACCGCCGGGCGGGTCAGAATAATCCGGTCCACTTCTTTGCTCTGCAGCGCCGCCACTGCCATAGCAATTGCCAAATAGGTCTTTCCTGTCCCGGCCGGGCCAATCCCGAAGGTTAATAAATTCTTACGAATGGCGTTGATATACTTTTTTTGTCCCAGGTTTCTTGGGAAAATCCGCTTTCCTCGACTGGTCACGGAGATTACATCCGCAGTTAGATCCGCTTCTTCCTGATTAAGATCCTTCCCATCTCTTACCAATTTTAACGCAAACGCAATCTCTTGCGGCCCCGGAATTATGCCCTGCGTCACCTGGTCCCGTAAGTTTTCCATCACCGTCAGGCTCTGGGCCACCCTTTCCTCGTCACCGGAAATGTATACTGTATTGCCTCGCGCCGACATATTCACCTCAAGTTCTTCCGCAATCTGCTGCAAATTCTGGTTTAGCTGTCCAAACAAGACCGGAGCAATCTCCGGATTAATCTCCAATGATATAACAGAATTAGTCAAATTAAGGTTTCTCCTCCTTCAAAAAATCTACAGCGATATCTTCCAGGGTCTCCCCCACCAAACGATAGGTGAGAAATCCGTTTTTCACTTCCCATTCCTCCTGCAACTTCTCTGGTTTTACGGCCGCGGGCAGCTGAAATAGGAGTTTATCATTTCCTTCCTTCCGCGCCTTATACAGAGCTTGTTCAGGAGTAATCCTTTGTTTCTCCCAGGTTACTTGTTGGTAGGTATCTTTAATTATTTCGACTAAACTAAGACGATTCCTCCCCTTATAAACTTCAAATCGTTCTCGGGAACGAATAACCCTCCCAGTGGCCTTCCCCCAAGAAAAAAAGGGGAACCACTGATTATTGACTCGGATCCCATATACTGTTTTCTTTCCTTGAACCAGCCGAGCAGACCAATAGGTTAATGGTTCTTCCACGTAAGCCTCATACCAAACCCTGGCCTTCACTATACCGACGGCATTGACTTCGCTGCTTTCAACCGTGCCGTCCAGTCTGCGTAAGGCCTTCTTTCCCATGATTAATAAATCTCCCCGCACAACCATATCTCCCTCTTTAATCTGGGGAGTTCCTTCGATCACCACAACATCTGTTACCAGGCCGTCTTTGGCGGCGTATAACTGCCTGACCTCATCTTTTACCGGAGGCGCCAAGGTCTTTTCCACCACTTTAACTTGGGCCACTACACCGTTTAAATCCATGGTCACAAAAAGGGTTTGCGGATAACGGACCTTTAATTCCTCAATCAACCAGTCGCGTTTCTCTTCGATTTCGCCTTTAGGGACACCCGGGTGAAGTCCGAGGGTATGTAGGTCGGAAATAATCTGAGTGGGAGAAAGCAGTTCTGTCCCTTCTATCCTGATCAACCAGACGAAGGAGGAGAAAAAATAGAGGGTGAAAAAAAACAGGACCAGCCCTCCCATCCACCAGCGTCTTTTAACCAAACTCCGCCAAAAAAAAGGCCACCCTAAACGGGCAACCACCTTTCCCCGGCATCCTGTTTTTTTTATAACCTTCCTGAGCCGGTTTAAATCTCCGGCCGCGATCTTTGCACTTAAAACCCAGGGTGTGCTCTGTTTAACATCCCAAAAACCCACCCCTTCCCGGACCGATAGATTGATCAAGCGCTCCAGATCATTGCCTTGCAATTTTAGAACAAGACATCCACGGAAATAACTGAAAACCCGCAGCCAAAACAAGTCTATCCCCTCCACTTGGGTAGTTCAATCCGGCTAATTCGTCCCTCCACCCAAATCTCTTCTCTGGCAATCAAGGTTAGGTTCAAATCTTCCCCGATCACTCCGATCTCCCCCTGAGCGGTTCTGACTCTTACCATCCGGTCCGAATACTCTGTCAGTCCGCGATGATTCACAATCACCAGCCGCTCCCGACCGTTCAACACCAACCGGGGGAGGTTCTGAAGCACTTCACGGGGCAATTCAAAAAATTCGATGACCCTACCCAAGGGTTTCTTAGACTCGATGACTCTACCGAAGAAATTCTTAGATTCCATTACCTTGCCATCGAACTCCTTCTGAGGTTTTGACGCTCGACGTTCCCACACGCACATCCCCCCGGACTGTAAACATTCTTCATAGAAGAAAGTATGCCGGAATCCGTAAAAACATGATTCCACTGCCGACACGATCCCCGGTCCTTATAGGAAAATGTCCTTTGTAGACAGGGGAGGATCATTTACTACGGGAATAGTGTTCCTTTATATACCGGAATAAGGTTTCTTTGTTGTTACGGGCGGGTTCCTCCGTCACCCAGAAAAAAAGATCCTGAAGCACTTTACCCACCTGGGGTCCGGGACAAATCTGTAATAGCTTCATAACATCATCGCCGTTGACTGCTAAATCCCGAAGGGATAAAACCTTTTCTTGAGCCAAAAACGCCTCCACCCGGCAGGTAAAAGCGGAAAAACTCTCCTGGGCCCGGTAATAATCACGACCGCTGGCGATGATATCCGCTCTTCTTAATTCCAATAAATCCCTAAGGTTCTCTACTCCTACGCGCAAGGCCAGGCGATGCAGGGCGGTATCAGTAATCATTGGATCTGCAGAAAACATGTGCCATCGTACCAAGGCGGTTACTTTCGCTATGAACTCCCGGGAAAAACGGAATCGCTTCAATAAGCCCTCGGCAATCACCTGTCCAACCTTTTCGTGTCCGTAATAATGGAGACCGCGCCGATCGATAGTCATACAATTGGGCTTGGCAATATCATGGAGAAAAGCCGCCCATCTCAGATAGGGAAGGGGCTTAATCTCATTGACGGTTTTAGCCAGATGGGAAAAAATCTTTTCCTCCTTTATTACCGGGATTAATTCAGGAGCCAAAAAACCCAGAATTCCAGTGCGCTTTAGGCCTTCCAATCCTACCTGCGCATGATTTGCCGTCAAGGTCTTAGTGAATTCTTCCCGGCTGCGCTCGTAACTAATCCTCCCTAGTAAGCCAGGGGTAATTGCGTTTTCCGTTGATTTATCCCCCCGGAATCCCAGGGTCGCCTGAAAACGAAAGAACCGCAACATCCTTAAGGCGTCCTCTGTAAACCGTTGCTCAGGGGAGCCCACCGCCCGAACTATCCTACGGCGCAGATCTTTTACCCCGCCAAAAGGATCCGCCAATATCCGGTTTAGGGGATCTAAAGCCATGGCATTCACAGTAAAATCCCTCCGCCCAAGATCCTCTTCAAGGTTTGAGGTATACTCCACCCAATCCGGACGTCGTCCATCCGAGTAAGCGCCTTCCCGCCGAAAGGTGGTAATCTCCATGACCAAACCGTTACGTAAAGCTTTGATTGTCCCATACTTTTTACCGAGGGGAACCAATTTGCAGCGGGAGTCTTCCCCACTTGTTTGCGTTTGCGTCTGCGTTAGCGCCTTCTCCACCTTTTCCGGTTGGGCGTCAGTGGATAGATCCCAGTCCGTGGGGATCTTCCCCAGCAAAAGATCTCGGGGAGCGCCGCCCACTATATAACAAGTGAACCCATGGTCTGCTAAAGTCTTAATCACCTCTATCACAGAGCGTGGGACACTTCTTTCCACAAAACACCACCAGTGGTTCATGATCAAGGGTACGCGTAGCATACATCCACCACCTTACTATAGCGCTATAGTCTACAATAACCTCTTTATTCCTAAAGACTAGCTACTACAGGTTGTTCTTGCCCTCCATTTGGACACCAAGGCTTCTCCGGGTAAAAGCTTTTTTAGATAAAAGCTTCTAAAGAAATCACAGCTTAATTTCACTGTCGGGAGTTTTATGAAATAAGGCGCGCGCGCACGCGCGCGCACTTTCGATCTTAACTCATATTTAAATCCGGAAGTGAATATTTTATCGTGAACCACATCATTAATCAAGTTCAGAGGAGGTGATTCACCTTGAAGATATTCTTTCTATCCTTTGGGCGTAAACGCGCAACCATCTTCTTTAGTGTTATTTGTTTAATCCTCTTGACCCTGATCTCGATTATCTTTACTACCGTCGGCCTTCGGCTGCAGACGCAAAGTCCCTTGCGACGACTGACGATCCTGATCGATCCGGGGCACGGGGGAGTCGACGGGGGAACCGCCGACGATGAGGGAAACCTGGAAAAAGAGATTAACCTACGGGTGGCTTTAGCCCTCCGGGAGCAGTTAAAACAGAGCGGGTTACGGGTTTTGATGACCCGGGAGTCCGACACTGACCTTTCTCCCTTTATCTCCGGGAAAACCGGTCGACACCGCCGGGACTTGCTGGCCCGCGTGGAAAAGGCCAAGAAATCCAAGAGCCTATTTTTAGTAAGCATTCATTGTGATTGGTCCGAGGCCCGCCAAAAACAAGGATTGTTTGTCTTTTACAATTACCTTTCTCCTGCCAGCAAAGAGTTGGCCCTCAGTATCCAGGAGGAAGTAAATAAGGTCCAAAAAAACTCCAAAAAAGCCGCGCCGGGTAAATACTTTATCATCAGACAACGCGGGATTACCGGAGTACTGGTTGAAGTTGGTTTTCTCTCCAACCGGGAAGACGCCGTCCTTCTTAAGAAGAAAGAATATCAAGAAACCATCGCGCTGGCCATTGGTAAAGGGATATTGAAATACTGCCGAAAATACGTCTCCCTTCAATAAACTTCCTCCCTGGAGATAATGATCTTCACACTGTGCTACCGCAGAGTCTTGCTGAAATTTCCGATTAGGAGCCGAGGGAACTCAGTGTGTAGCTCAGCGATTAATCCGGCAATTCCCAGCCGGCGTGAAGCATTCCCATCCTTTTCGTGTTTACCGGTAGAAGAAAAAAATATTTTATGAAAAAAATCCGGATCAATATTTAGGTTCCGGAGTTGGATCATATCTACTGGATGCTGATGAAGGAAGTTAAAGAGGGCATCTCGCTCTGAGTATAAATCGGTAAAACCCGGAAATACCAGAAGATTCAAAGAGACAACGACTCCGGCTCCACGCATTAAATCTATGGACTGGACAACTTGGGACAAGCCGTAGTTTTGCGGCCGATGATAGCTTCGGTAACTCGCGGGACGAGCGGAAAACATACTTACCCTGGCCGCATCCAAACCGGCCTCGACCATTTCCCGGATTGTCTCCGGTAATCCGGCATTAGTATTAATATTAATGGTTCCGGCAGGGGTTTTTGCTCTGATCTCTCTGATCGCCTGGGTAATGGTGTTCCCAGCCAATAAGGGTTCTCCCTCACACCCCTGGCCAAAACTGATTATGGCCTCCTCTGAATTCAGGTGTGTTGCCCCGACCTCCACTACCTCATCCACTGTAGGGTTAAACTCGATCCTACCCTGTGGAGAAGGACAACACCCCGCCGGTTGCTTGGAGATACACCCCAGACACTGCGCATTACACCACGGTGAAGTGGGAATCCCCCCTTCCCACCGTTGGTAAAAGATATTCTGAGCCGTTAGACAATGATAGGTCAGGGCGCAATGGGCCAGATGCTTTAGAATCCTGTTCTTAGGCTTAGGCGCTTTCCCTATTCGGTCCTGGATTATTTCGTTTAATTCAGGGGTTGAATAATATAAGGGGTTCCACTTATTATCCTCATCGGTCTGTATAGCAGAAACGTAGAGCTGGTCCCCTACAGCAGCCACGGCCGTATACCCGAAGAGTGGCAAGACCGGGGCATGCGCGCTCCTTTCATAAGCCGGTAATAACAACCTGGTATACCCCTGTGGTAAAATAGCCGCCACCGGCATGGTTTCCTCCCCATCCAAGACTTCTGCCTTTCCGGTGGAATTATTTATACCCACCGCCTTTCTGCCAGGGAGAAAAAAAAGGTCGCTCCCTGACGGTAGCGGGATTAAATCAGTAAGGGTCAACTCCCAAAATTCATCTCCGGCCGTCCCCAAGGGCGCTAGGGTGTCGTCAATAAAGATCTTTCCGGCTCGGTCAGCTAGGACTGAAGCTAATCTCATCTTCCTTAACCTCGTTTTCTATGGATCTCGTCAAGTATTATATCACAATCTCCCCTGATCCGCGCCGGTCATATAAAACAGTAGGCGCTAGGAGCTAGGCGTTTTCACCGGTAATTAGACACTTTTTAATAAGCCAATCGACTTTTTAGAATCAAACGTCGCCCCCATTTGTCAATATGGACATAAAATACAGTGGGAGGTGACCTTATGAGCGCTTGTTCCGTTTTGCGAAGAATTGAAAACGTTCTCCAGGAAATCACAGATTTTCTGGGAAACCCGGCAGCCTTTAGTCAATCGGTTGCTAATAATCTGAGTCGACAGATTGAACTAATCAGAGGAGCTGTACGCAATCTCCCGTTAGCCGTCGGCCCGAAAAACGATATTCTGGCTAGGCTAAACCAGGCTCAGTTTTTACTGGAAAACAATGATTTAAGCCCGGTCGAACTTTTACTGGCCGTCATTAATATTCTGCAGATTGCCGCGATGAAGATTAAGGGCAGAAAACTACCCTGCCCACCTGGGTTCGTCATTGTCCATCCCTCGAACCGACATAGCACCATCTGCGATTTCTGCAAATAAATATAGCAAGCGAGCGCGCACCGAAGTCTAGACCAACGCGCCTACCCGGTTGGTTAACTAACCAAAACATCCTCCGCTAAAGCGGAGGATGTTTTGGTTTTGGTACAATATTCTTTCCAATAACCGCGCGACACGCTGACTTCTATTCCGCGCCAAACCGCTTTTTCATCAAATACTCCCAGGCGCGAATGGCTGCCTTGGCGCCTTCACCAGCGGCGATAATTATCTGCTTCTCCGGGATAATAGTGACATCACCGGCGGCAAATACCCCCTCAATATTGGTACGACATTGACAATCAACAATCACTTCCCGGCGCTCATTCTTCTCCAAAATATCCAGGAACTCCGTATTGGGTTCAAGACCTATCTCGATAAAGAGCCCTTCTACCGGAAGGTCTTTAGTCTCTCCGTGCCGGTTAACAACTTTCAGTCCCTGCACCATCCGGTCGCCGATAATCTCTTCTATGTGATGATGCCTATGTATCTCTACCCGTTTATCTTCTAGAATCCGGTCAATCAAAACCTGATCCGCGGTTAAATCTTGATCAGTAACCAACTCCACCTTTTTGGCATTGACAGCCAATAAATCCAGAACCGCCTGCACCCCCGAATTTCCTCCACCAGCCACGGCCACAGAGGCCTCGCGAAAAAACGGAGCGTCACACGTTGAACAATAACTCACACCTTTACCCCGAAATTCCGTTTCCCCAGGGACGCCAAGCATCCGCGGACGTTTACCGGTAGCAATAATTACAGACCGCCCGTGGTGAAGACCGGTATTTCTTCCGTTAACCGTAAAAACCTTGGGTGACTCCAGGTCCTCCTTTACTTCCAAACGGTCAACTTCATCCTCTTTGTAGGTTAGGTCTTCTCCTTCTTGCATCTGCCTATTAAATCTCTCGATTAATTCTGGACCTTGAATCTGTTCGAAGCCCATATAGTTCTCGACCAAAGTGGTCCAGTTGACTTGACCGCCAGTGTCTTTGCTAATTACCAAAGTCTTCAAACCTTTTCTGCCGGCATATACCGCGGCAGTCATCCCGGCCGGACCCGCGCCCACTATGATCAAATCATAAGGGTTATTCCCCATTTTAACCCTCCTTTACGCAGAACTCCCTACTGGATCAGTTCTTTAATTCCCTCCGGGTCATAACCGACCACTACCTGGTCGCCGATGGTAGTGACGGGAACGCCCCGCTGCCCGGTTTTACTCATCATCTCCCTGGCTTGTTCCGGATCTTCCGCCACGTTCACTTCATTGAAGGGTATACCCTGGTCATTCAGGAAAGTCTTGAGTTTTTGACACCAGGGGCAAGTGGGAGTGGTATAAACGGTCACTTCAGCCATATCATCATCCTCCTGTTTTTATTAGGTTTACACCGAAATGAAAATTTGATTCACTGGGAGAAAAGCTCCACGACTGGGTATAAAAAAACTATTGTAGAGATTTGATGGTGTCGAAATGAACTGAAGAAATCACACTTCATTCTCTACCAAAGTATCCATCTACAATAGTTTGTTCAATCATTATGGTGCCCAGGACCGGACTTGAACCGGTACGGTTGCCCATACGCCCCTCAAACGTACGCGTCTGCCAGTTCCGCCACCTGGGCAAATCTCAAAAGCAATACTAATTATACCTCGCCTTTTGCTTGTTGTCAAGGACTCATTTTTTACGCCCTTAAGCAATCCCTATGCTCGGTGGTGTATGATTCAGTATTTACCTGCAATAATCAGTCTGTATTATCCTTAATGCAAATATGTTTGATAAACATAGGTCAATACCTTAACTCCCCTGGCCGGTAGTGGGACCTCCCATACCACTTCGGTCTGGGGGTTGGGTCCTGATCCGAAGCCGGCTTTCTTTGTAAGCGCCGCTCCGTCGCTGGCCTCGGTTACTTCTCCGGGCGCCAGATGGGTAACGTTGATCATGATATTCTCGTCTTTAGTATTATGCAATTCAATCTCTCCGCGAACCTGAATCGAACTATATTGTCGGTCATGATAGGTTAGAGCCCCTTGAATCCTTTCAAATTCAACCTCCGTCACTTTGCTGATAATAGATTTTTCAGTCAACACTCTAATCTCACCGAAACTCCGGGGGGCAATAAACGGAAATTCTTGTAAAGCTAAAGGTTTATCTCCCATTTTAACCAGTACCTCACCGGCCACCAAATGCATTTTTGAATCATTATACACCCGGTATCCTTTGTAGATTGGTTCCTTCACTAATTCCGAGTTATAGAAGGACCGGGCTAATTCCAAACGGTAGATGGGTTCTACTCTGACCACCCCTTGGAAAATAGGTAAGATCGCCCTTTCCCCTTTGTTCAAAAATATATCGGATTTTTTATACATTAGTAAGGAGGGAATGTACTCTTCTTTTATACCGGACGCCAAATCCATCGCCTGCTTGGCTACGCCTCTGGCTGTAACTTCGGCTGTATAGAACGGTATCTTCCCTAACTCATCTGCACCTTCATCAAAAACCACCAGGGGAGAAATCTCCCGGTTAAACCTAGGCCCGTCTTCCGCCAGATAAACAGTGGCGCCGGCCAGATCAACAAGGTCATTACGGATTACGGCAGAAAGAGAAAGCGTCCCTCCCCGTTCCGAGCTTTGTAAATCTAAAGTATATTCTGGATTCCAGGTGACACCGGTTTGCAGATAACTCAAACCTACGGCTAGAGGACCGGAAGAACTTTTTCCCCCAGCTTCTATCCTGAGTTTTCCCACTTTTTCTTGGACCTCTTTGGAGACAACCGCCGGTTCCAAGAGGTAAAAAGCAGTGATCTTTTCCAAGGGATAAACGTGATCAGAGGTGACTCCATTTTCATGATTTACAGTCACCACCAACAAATCAGGAGCCAAAAATCTCTTAACCCTTCCGGTAACCGCTTCTCCTCCGGCCAATAATTGAATCGGGCGCCCGCTGTTTGCGTTGAAAAATTCCGCCCCGGTTTCAAGGGGTCGATGAATAGTCTGCTCTTCCTGATAAGTTGTGACCTGCTCGATCAAGACGGATGTATCTTTGGGAAATACATTGAGGCTTCCCTTTAAAGCTCTGGGCAATCGTTCAAGGTTATATGTACCATCGTCACTCGGGGCAACCTCCCCTTCATGAACCACAAAACCCAGACCATCGGTGTAGATTACAATCTCCCGCACCGGAAGGAAATTATCCCTCTCGGCCTCCGCCCGGGCCAAAACAATATTTGCCGAAAGCGCTATACTCAAAATAAAAAATAGAGCCCACCTAATCTTCTTCAAGACACCACTCACTTCCTTTTCACCTTTTTATTTTCCTTGTGATCCTATATATACTCTCTAGATGCTGGAGGCTAGAAGCTGGATTCTAAAATTAAACAAAACGCGTGTTACCCAATCAAAAAAGTCGTTTACTGTCCACTAAGATTGTGACCGGCCCATCGTTGACCAAGCCGACGGCCATATGCGCTCCGAATTTTCCGGTGGCGACCGGAAGTCCACGCTTCTTGAGTTCCTCCACAAAGGACAGGTAGAGCTTTTCTCCGTTCTCTCCGGAAGCGGCCTTGATAAAACTCGGCCTTCTTCCTTTCCGGCAATCACCGTACAAAGTAAACTGGGAGACAACCAAGACTGCTCCGCTCAGATCCAGCACTGAACGGTTCATCTTCCCCTGATCATCTTCATAAATCCGTAAATTAACCACCTTTTCCGCAAGGTAAACTCCATCGGCCTCAGTATCGTCTGCTCCGACACCCAGTAAGACCAGAAGCCCTCGACCGATCCGGCTGATTTCTTCAGCGCCGGAGTTTACTGTAACATAAGCGGAGGAAACTCGCTGAATAACGGCGCGCATTACCTTTAAACCCCTTTCCAAACCGGCATGAATACTACCGCCGGACCCTATTTTAATCTGTATGCCTTCTGTACCCCGTCAATGGTTTGGATCTTTTTAATTAGTTCCTTGAAATCATCTAAGTGTGAGACTTCAAAGGTTAGATCAATAACCGCCGCTCCTTTATTTGTCTTTACTTTAGCCGCGCTCACGTTGATTTTTCTTTCCGCCAGGAGATTCGTGATCTCCGCCAGTAGATTCATGCGATCAGTTGCTTCAATCTTGATTGAAATAGGATATAAGCCGGCTTTGATCTGTTCCCACTCGACCTTGATATACCTTTCGGTTTCTTGGGGCAGATTAGGACACCCGATTCTGTGGATGGTCACCCCTTTCCCCCTAGTGATAAAACCGATAATTTCATCCCCGGGTACCGGATTGCAACAGCGTGAAAACCGGACCAAAAGGTCATCGACTCCCTTTACCCTCACCCCGCTTTGCCTCCGGGTATGCCGGTCTTCCTTTCGTTCCTGAACCGGTGAAGGCAAACCGTCTTGGAACCCGGGTTTTTCATCCTCTTTTTCTTTCTCCCCAACCAGCTTACTGACGACCACTTTCGGGGTTATCTTCCCGTCCCCTACAGCCACCAGTAAATCATCACCGCTGTTAAAACCAAATTTTTCGGCAATTTCCTGCATTAGTTCTGCTTTTATATAGGTTTGCGGATCAAGTCGTAATTTTTTAATCTCCTTCTCTAACTGTTCTTTGGCCAAGAAGATGTATTCATCTCGTCTTTGCTCCCGCATCCATTGTCTGATCCTGTTTCTGGCCTTAGAGGTGACCACATACTGTAGCCAGTCACTGCTGGGACCGCTTCCTTGCTTAGCTGCAAGAATCTGTACAATATCCCCGTTCTTTAACTGGTAACTCAGAGGTAACAGCCTGCCGTTCACCTTGGCCCCCACACACCGATGACCGATATGCGTATGAATACTGTACGCGAAATCTACTGGAGTGGCTCCGGCGGGAAGATTCTTCACGTCGCCCTTGGGGGTAAAGACAAAGACTTCATCCTCAAATAAATCCACCCGTAGGTTCTCTAGGTACTCATCTACGTCTTTCGGTTCTTTCTGCCATTCCAATAAATGTCGCAACCAGGCGATTTTATCCAGAAGGGTCTGATCGCCGGCTTTCCCTTCTTTATATTGCCAATGAGCGGCAATTCCGTACTCAGCGATTTGATGCATCTTCCTGGTCCGAATCTGAATCTCTAAAGGCTCTCCGTTACTCCCCACCACCGTGGTATGGAGGGATTGATACATATTGGACTTGGGCATGGCAATATAATCCTTGAACCGACCGGGCACGGGTTTCCATAAGGTATGTACTACCCCCAGGACCTCATAGCAATCTTGGATTGATTCCACCATGATCCGCAAGGCCATTAAGTCGTAGATTTCCTCAAAAGGTTTGGCCTGTTTGGACATTTTCTGATAAATACTATAAAAGTGCTTTGGCCGCCCTTGAATTGAGGCGTGGAGCTGATGCGCAAGTAGTTCTTCCCCCAACGCCTTCTTAACTTCTTCGATGTAGGCTTCCCGTTCCGGGCGTTTCATGTCAACCTTACGCACGAGTTCATAGTATTTTTCCGGTTCTAGAAAGCGAAAGGCCAAGTCCTCAAGTTCCCATTTTAACTTATACATTCCCAACCTATGAGTGAGTGGAGCATAAATCTCCAATGTTTCCCGGGCGATCTTCTTTTGTCGCTCCACCGGTAGATGCCTGAGGGTACGCATATTATGCATACGGTCCGCCAGCTTAATCAGGATGACTCTGATGTCTTGAGCCATGGCCAGAAACATCTTTCTTAAGTTTTCTACCTGGTGTTCCTGTCTGGACTGAAAAGAAATCTTACTCAACTTGGTCAACCCGTCAACTAAAGTGGCTACCTCTTCTCCGAACCGTTCCCGGATTTCAACCAGATTGACCTTGGTGTCTTCCACCACGTCATGAAGCAAAGCGGCGATAATCGAGGTTAGATCCAGCCCCATATCAACCAGGATATTGGCGACCTCTAAAGGATGGGTGATGTAATCATCTCCGGAGTCTCTCCTCTGTCCGGCATGCGCCCGCTTGGCAAAGTCATAGACCTTTCTGATCTGGTCTGCGCCTTGATCCGAACGAAACATCCTCGCATTTTCTATTTTTTCCAGTAAACCTTGAAAGGTCACAATCATCACCTACATTTATCCGACCGGACATAAGTCCTTTAGCACCAATTGCAATTGATTATTCCACTCATTAATCTGCAGACAAAAAGCTAAATCAATCCGGTTGAAAGAGGAGACCTTTTCATACAATGATCCAAAATTAAAACCAATACCGTCACAATTAGCAACCTCGTCTCCCACAGTAATTTTTAAGTGTTTGCCGTCCTTGCCCACCACCCGGCTGGAGAGGAGTTTCACGCCCCGACAAGCAAAGATAGGACGGTGATTACCGCAGCCAAATGGGGCCATCCGCTCAATCTCCCTTAACAACTCGGCGGTCACCGCTTGAAAAGGAATCTCTTCTTCCACTTCCAGTTTAGGGATTAACATCTCAGTGGAAATCTGCGTATCAGCCACCTCTCTAAGAGAACGGCGGAAATCCTCCAGTTTATCCCGGGTGACCTCCAACCCGGCAGCCATTTCATGCCCGCCGAATTTGCTGAGAGAGGCTGAACACTGCGTCAAGGCTTTGAACATATGAAACCCCTCTATGCTCCGGGCCGAACCCCTGCCAGCCTCTCCGTTCATACTCAATAAAATAGTAGGCTTATAGTATTTTTCCACCAAACGGGAGGCAACAATCCCAATTACTCCCGGATGCCAGTTCTCACCGGCCAGTAAGATAATTTTTTCCACATTTTCCCGATCGAGAACTATGTGTTCCAGAGCTTTTACGGCTTCGTCCAATACCGTTTCTTCAATCTCTTTACGTTCTTGATTTAGGACTTCAAGTTTAGCGGCGATTTTATCTGCCTTTACTCTGCTTTTCTCGATTAAGAGTCTCAACCCGGCAGCGGAGTCACCCAAACGCCCGCACGCGTTCAACCTAGGCGCGAGCAAATACCCTACGTGCCAGGAATCGACCTTTTTCCCCCATAGCCCGGCGCTCCTCAATAAACTGCACAAACCGGGATTCTTCGACTCCGCGAGAACTTTCAATCCTTCCTTCACCAAGATCCGATTTTCTCCCAGTAAAGGCACTAAATCCGCGATTGTTCCCAAAGCCACCAGGTCCAGATTATCCCAGAGCTCTTGCTCCAACTCCGGCAGGCTCCTGCAAAGTCCCTGCAAAAACTTGAAGGCCACACCGACTCCGGCCAATTGGAGAAAGGGATAAGCCCCTGAACCGGATTGCCCGGCGTCCACTTGTTCCGAAGGCAATTTAGGGCTGATTACCGCCAAGGCCTTAGGAATCTCTGCTCCGCTTTCATGATGATCCGTGATAATCAAGTCTATTTGCTGAGCGGCGAGAAAATCAGCCTCCTGACAGGCGGTAATTCCGCAATCTACCGTTAATACCAAACTACATCCGTGGTTGGCGGCTTTAGTCAAGGCCGACCGGTGCAATCCATATCCTTCATCCAGTCTCTTTGGAATATAATATAAGATATTACCTTTATTATAACGACGTAATACTCTGAGTAAAAGAGCGACCGCGGTTAAACCGTCCACATCATAATCGCCGTAGATGAGGATTTTCTCCCGGTTTTTTATAGCCCGAGTCATCCTTTGCACCGCTATTTCCAGCTGGGGGAAGAAAAACGGCGAATGTAACGCCTCTAATCCTCCTTCAAAAAATACCCTTGCCTCCTCCAGAGTGCATACGCCTCTTCTGGCTAGCATCTTTCCGATGATCGGCGAAAGTTTATAGTAATCGATAATTTCCTGGGGGCAATCCTCTACATCATTTTTTATCCTCCACTCTCTCTTTTGCACCGGACTCACCCCCGTCCTCTTCCCCAGACTCCACTCTGTTTGGCTCTTCCAGAAAACCGCTCTCCCCGGGTTGTTCCGGAGTTAAAGCCGCCTCCTTCCAGTCGGACTCTTCCTTTCTCTCTTTTTGCTTTCTCCCAATCTGCCAAGAACCGATTTTAGTCCGTGCTTGGTGCACCAAGCCAAAGATCCCAAAGAGCAAAGCCCCTGATAAAACTGAAAAAAGGATTACCAAAGCCAATGAGGCCTCAAATCTCCAGTTTAAAAAATGAACCGTCACGGGATAAGCGTTCTGGAGGGCAAAAACAGCCACCAGGACAGAAAAGACCAAAGTCAAAAGGATTAATACTTGCATCGTTCAGACCACCACCGTCCTAAATTTTCTAAACCGCGACTGAATAAGACACACTACACTTTGCAGACTAACATTGAACCAACCTACCAATTAATAATAAAAGTGCTTTTCCTGGTTAACTCGTTAACTAGGAAACTTTGTCAACTGAGTAACCGAAGGTGATCGAACCCGGTTGGATCCGAAGAATTCTTAGATCTCATTCTTCACCAGTCGATTGTTTCCTGCAACTAAAAGAGGCTTACGGTCAATGTTTTTTTAAGATAATCTCTTCATTAGCCGACAGTAACTTAAAGCTTACACTTAGGTGACACAAGATAAAAACAGTATTAGTTCAGTAATCAACAGTATCTGCAGAGGGGTTTCTAAATTAAACAGCCTTGCGTCCGATGGAGGTTCGAACCAAGGCTGCTTAATACGATTTTATTCTATTGTTAGTTAAGACCTCTTCTTTTCACTAAGGTTTTTCCATACCGCCCATAATGGACTGGCCACGAAGACTGATGAATAGGTTCCAGCCATCAGCCCGATGATCATGGCCAAACAGAAATTCTTAATTGAGGGACTTCCCAATAAATATAGGACCAAGATGGCCAAGACAGTCGTGACAGAGGTGTTCAAAGACCTTCTCATGGTCTGCAGGATACTTAGATTCACTACCTCGTCAAAACTCTGACCCTTCTTCCGGAATCTTTGATTTTCACGGATACGGTCAAAAATCACGATGGTGTCGTTGATGGAATAACCGATAATCGTTAACAGGGCGGCGATAAAGGTGGCGTCGATCTCCTTTTGTAGTAAGGCAAATATCCCAATCACCAGTAGAACGTCGTGGATCAAAGCCGCCAAACCCGCCACTCCTGAAAGAAACTCAAACCGAATTGCGATATAAACCAGGATCAATAAACAGGCGATGATTACCGCTTTCAAGGCGTTGCGCAACAGCTCCTCCCCGATCAAAGGGTCTACGCCATAGACGTCCAAGCCGGCCTCAGTACCTGCTTGGCCAAAAGTCTCTTCTAAGGCGCTTACCGCCATTTTTTGCTCTTGATTGTTCAAAAAACGGGTATGCACCAGCACTCCGTGTCTCTGGTTACCCTGGGAGTCAATATAGGCGTAGGGTTGAGGAGAAGTCAACTTTAAATCCATTTCGTCAAAGCGCTCTCCCTCTAAGACAGTCCGCACTTCAGTTGAGGTGACTTTCCGTTCTACAGGAAAGCGGATATTGGTGCCTCCTTCAAAATCAACCCCGTAATTAAGGCCTTTTGTATACCACACCGCCAAGCTAAAGACGACAAGTAAGACTGCTAAGCCAATAAAGACCTTTCTGTGCTTCATCAAGTTCATCATCTACTTCACCCCCCTGGCCTTAAATAGTTTAAGATACTGATCCGGATTCCTGTCGATCAACAGTTCCAGGAAGGCCCTGGTGATAACAAGGGCGGAAAACATGCTGATTAGAATACCAATACCCAGGGTGCCTGCAAACCCTTTCACCGGTCCTGTGCCGAACATAATCAAGACGCCAGCCACGATCAGGATGGTGACATTGGCATCCACGATCGTCCAGAAGGCGCGGTCAAACCCCCCCTGCAAGGCGGGGCGCATCCTTTTACCCGCGCGAATCTCATCCTTGATCCGTTCATAGATAATGATATTAGCGTCCACCGCCATCCCGATGGAAAGGAGTAATCCGGCCACTCCCGGAAGGGTTAATACCCCTCTAAACAGGGCAAATGTCCCCAAGACCAAAATAGCGTATAAAACTAAAGCCAGATCAGCCATTATTCCCGGTAAACCATAGAAAATCAGCATAAACAAGATAATCAGAATAATCCCCACGATCCCCGCCACCAGACTCTGGCGGATCATCTCACTCCCCAAGGTCGGGGCCACCTGGGTCATCTGCACTGTGCGGAGGGAGATGGGTAGAGCGCCGGATTTCATCAAGATCGCATAGTTTCTGGCCTGTTCCAAACTGGTTCCCCGGCCAAGGGTAATCCTCCCCTTACCGCCGGTAATCGGTTCATTAATCACCGGTTCCATTAATTTTTCCTCATCCAGATACATGGCCAAAGTTTTGCCCACATTTTCTGAGGTGATATCAGCGAATTGTTCCGCTCCTACCCGGCCGAATTCAAAATGAATGACCGGTGCGCCCTGAGAAGTGTCGAAATCAGCCACGGCATTTTTTAAATCCGAACCGAACATCACTATTCTCTCGTTTAGACGAAAATTCAAACGTCCGGTAGAGCGGATCAGCCTGTCCGCCTCCTCCTGACTTTTGATTCCCGGCAATTGCACTTGAATACGGCCGTTCTTTTCATCATAGCGCACATCGGTCTCTGCCATCCCACTGGCGTTCACCCGGTTTGAAATAATCACCTTTGCCTGATAAAGGGCTTCTTTGGGGAAATTGGCCGGGTCCTCTTTAACATAAACCTGCAAAGCCCGGGGATTTCCCTGGTCAATCTGTACATCCAGTAAAAGCTCTTTGCTTTCCACACCGGATCGCCAGTTAAATCTCTTCTCAAGTACCTTGGCCCGCAAGACCCGGTTGGCGTCTTCTGCTGATCTAAAGGTAAACAAGAGCCCATCATAACGGTTATTATCCGCCCGACCTAGCAGTTTAGCCTCGGGACCGGCTACTCCAATCCCTTCAATCTTCTTTAATAAATCATTCATTACCTGGATCAAAGCCCGGCCTTCGGCTCGATAGTCGGGAGCAAGAATGACCTCGATCCCGCCTTTTAAGTCTAAACCCTTACGGATCGGGTCCTGTCCCTTAAAAAATATACCCCTTAATTCTTGAGAATACTGGGGGACAATGGCATAAATAAACGCGCAAAAGACCAGGATAAAAATGAGCCAGGTCTTCCATCTTAAATCCCGTCGCACCAGGATTCCTCCTTTTTATTTATATTGTGATGAGTCTTTGCTGGGAAATTAGCGCCAAACAAAGTAATACGTCTAAACAAACTCCCACCGGCCCATCCAGAAACTCCTGCCCACAGATGACCGGCGCGGTTCGTCACAGACGACATGCACTCACCGCTAAGCAAATAAAATTACTAATCAATGGGTTTTCTTACCGACAGATTTCTGTTGGTCTTGGTTCATCCGCGCCAGGGATTTCTCCGCCTTGTTGCTGATTATACCAAAAAAGGCAAAAACTAAAAAAATAATTGCCGTGACAATAATAGCTTCACTCACAAAAACCCTCCTCCCGCTTTATTAGACGATCTTAATAATTATAAACGTTTTTCTAAGGTTTTGTCAATTTGTCGTTCATAGAACCAAGAGGATCATTTGTTATGTTTTTGCAATCTTGCTTTACTCTTGCTTTTTTCCGACATATGCAGGAAAACCGGTTTTTTACTAGAAATATACGAAATATGACAATAACTGTACAATATAATAAATGCCCTTCTGCCAAAACTTTAGGAAAATAAATTGATTTATATCGGTGGTGTAATATGTGAACACACGCATACTGGCCTTACTATCCGTTTTAGCAATAATCTTTTCTTCACTTCTCTTTTTAGATATCATTAATACCAATTGGTTACTTCTAATCGGTATAGTATGGTCCTGTATGGTCTTTTTATTTTTCATCCACCCGCAAAGAGAAAAAATCCAAAATTCACCAAGGAAAACTTATATGGAAGATTTTTCCTTTCTCCTGTTCAACTGCGTTCTCTGTTTTTTATTTATTTCCCGACAAACCGCGGCTCTTCATTATGTTACGGGAATTTATTTATTCCCCCTGATCTGTTTCACCCTTTTAACCGAGTTCAAAAAATCCCTCTATGCCTTCGCCATTGTGACGGTCTTTGTTTTTTTGTCTTTATCCCAAATCAATCCAGAGGAAATCTGGAAATTTTTCTTTTATGATACTACGATTATCTTAGGTCTAGGTTCCTTGTTTTCTCTCTTGTTCAACCAAGAGCGTGCCCGTTTAAACCAAGCCCATAAGGAGATCTCAAAAAGTCATGAAGAGTTGACCAGCGCCTATAATCAACTGAAAGCCTACACCGAAGTACTGGAATTCACCACTCACGAACTGGACAGAAAA
>Ga0079223_10000454_pt1 | contig 20768 bp, 16 predicted proteins | sample Stecom2011_FD_75072 | JGI IMG/M metagenome (GOLD analysis project Ga0079223, IMG submission 75072) | Agricultural soil microbial communities from Utah to study Nitrogen management - Steer compost 2011 | ecosystem: Environmental > Terrestrial > Soil > Agricultural land | place: USA: Utah...
AAACCACGCACTTTAAACCACGCACTTTAAATATAGGGAGGCAAGATGCAACCCACACGCACCATTACCCTCGCCATGACAGGCGCTTCAGGCGCACTTTATGGCCTGAGGTTATTGCAGTGTTTACTGGCGGCTGAATGCCGGGTCTATTTATTGTTGTCCAGCGCCGCTGAGGTGGTGCTCCGCACCGAAACTAACCTGGACTTTCCCGCTGATCTTGAAACACAACAGGCGTGGTTGTCGCAGCGCTACTCGGCCAGTGACGACCAGTTGTTACTCTTTGCTCGCGATGATTGGTTTTCGCCAGTGGCTTCGGGTTCCAGCTCACCTGCCTCGATGGTTATTTGTCCCGCCAGCGGCGGCACCCTCTCGGCCATCGCCAGCGGCGCCAGTAATAATCTTATTGAGCGGGCGGCCGATGTAGCACTGAAAGAGCGTCGGCAATTGATAGTGGTGCCGCGCGAAACCCCTTACTCGGCTATTCATCTGGAGAATATGCTCAAGCTGACGCAGCTGGGCGCAGTAGTGTTGCCCGCCAGTCCGGGTTTTTATATGCAACCCGATAGCGTCGAGGCGCTGGTGGATTTTATTGTGGCGCGCATCCTGGATCAGTTGGACATTGAGCAGGATTTACTGCCGCGCTGGGGAGAGGACTGATGTCATTGCCCGCCCGAGTGACGCTGGTGGAAATGGGGCCGCGCGACGGACTGCAAAATGAACCCACATCTATTGCGCCTGCCGATAAGATTGCGCTGGTGAACGCACTGGCCGCTGCGGGTTTGACGCGAATAGAGACAGGCGCTTTTGTTAATCCACGCTGGGTGCCGCAAATGGCTGGCAGCGAGGCTGTGTTTACTGGCATTGAGCGGCGTCCTGGAGTTTCTTACAGCGCACTGATACCAAACCTCCAGGGCTTTGAGCGCGCTCTGGGGGTGGGTGCTAATGAAGTGGCTGTTTTTGCTGCTGCCTCCGAGGCTTTTAGCCAACGAAATATCAACTGCTCCATTGCCGAGAGTCTGCAGCGTTTTCAGTCTGTGGCTGATGCTGCGCAAACTCACGATTTGCCACTGCGTGGCTATATATCCTGTGCTCTTGGTTGCCCTTATAGCGGTGAAGTAGACTCGCAGTTGTGCCTCGAATTGGCACAACAGTTACTGCAATTGGGATGCTATGAAATCTCTCTCGGTGACACTATTGGTGTGGGCACGCCAAGCAGCACCGCGCGCTTATTGGAAACCTTGTTGGCCGAGATTCCTGCCTCGCAACTGGCAGTGCATATGCACGACACTTACGGTATGGCCATTGTCAATATCCACACTGCGTTACAGTACGGAATTGCGGTAGTCGATGCCTCGGTTGCTGGGTTGGGCGGCTGCCCTTATGCCCAGGGTGCGAGCGGTAATGTGGCAACAGAGGATGTAATTTATTTGCTTGACGGTCTCGGTATCACACATGGAGTGGATCTTGCGGCGCTGGTGCAAGCGGGCAATCGCATCTGTGAAGTTTTAGCGCGACCCAATAACAGTAATGTGGCCCGTGCGCTGGCAGGTAAGCAATCATGAGTGACGATATTCTGCAAGCCAAGATTAACCTTGAAACAGCGCGTTTAGCCTGGCGTGAACTGGCCCGCTACTTTGCCGCCGGGCGGGTAATTCATATTGCTGCAACGCTGGACTTAACTGCCGTGGCGAGAAAAATGGCGACGGACGATGCCGCTTATATTCAGCGTTTGATGACCGAGGAAAAACTGCAGCCGGTGAGCGATAAAACCGCACTCGCCTGGGAAGAAACTAATCCACAATTGTGGACGGTGGTAATCAAACCTTGGGTGTTGGTACAAGAAACCAATGACGATCAGGCGACGGATTAACTTCTCGTGTAAACGCCCGGTTACGGCTCGCTTGACTATGTGTAGCGATTAAAAAATACCGCGAATAATCGCTGCCCCACCTGCCAGCGCCGCGATTGTTAAAATAAGCGGGCGCATGGCGGTGAAAGGTAGACGCTTGACCAGAAAACCCGAGAGCCAAAACCCTACCAGAACCCCCGGAAAACTTACTGCGACTAACTTGAGTTCTTGTTTGCCTAAAAATCCCGTCGGTAAAAGCACCAGAATACTGGCGAGGCTGGCAAACAGAAAAAAAGCGGCGAGATTAGCGCGCACTCGCGGGCCACTTTCCTGTTGGTAAATCAGTCCCATGGGAGGACCACCGACGGCGGTGATAGTGCCCATATAACCAGAGGCCCCGCCGGCAATAAAACTGTTGCGAGCATTTAATGCAGGCTTGATCCCGACCACGCTGAGCCCCACCGCCAACAAAATCAGACCGCCAAAGGCCAAGTCAAAACCTCGTGCGGATAAAACCAATAACGTCAAACCCGCCAGCACTGTGCCCACCACATTGCCGCCGATGGCATAGCGGACCGGGCGAAAACTGAGGCTGGCGCGGTTGCGCACTAACATTAACAGGTTGATCAACACGGCGTTGATAATCATCGGGCCGGGTAAGAACAAAGGGCTAATCAGAAAAATCAGCGGCGCGGAGAAAGTGCCTATGCCATAACCGATCACGCCCTGAAGACAAGCGCCCACCAGCAGGACAAAATTGGCGAGCAGGATCTGTAGCAAGCTCAAATCGGACAAACAGAAAATCTCCTGATGAGAAAAAATTAAGAGCTAACCGGTGTGCATGTAAAGCAGTGATTTTAGCGGCGGCGCTGATGCAGTTCCCAATTAGCCTGACGCTTGCGTTCACTTTTTTTCAACAAAAGGTAAGTAGCACCACTGGCTCCGTGATGTGCCTGTGCCGAGTGAAAGGCCAGCACGTCGCTGAACTGTGGTAGCCAGTGAGCGACACAGCTCTTTAACAGAGCCGGCTGTTGGCGTCCCTCGCCTTTGCCGTGGGTAATAAGTGCACAGCGAATGTCGTGCGCCATGCAGTCCTTGATAAATTGGAAAATGGCGAGCCGTGCCTGCTCCACCGTCATGCGATGCAGATCCAATCGGGCATCAATAGAATATTTGCCCATCCGCAGATTCTTGTAGACGCCGTGCTGCACCCCGTCGCGCTTGAAAGCCAGGATCTCGTGGGGATCTACTGGCTCGAGAAAATCTCCCGACAGAAAATTGGTGTCGGCTGCTACCTGCGCTTGCGCGGCCTGACGGCGGTGCTGCAGGGCCGCGTTATCGAGCTTCTCCGCCGCCAGGGGAATAGTCTTGTCCTGTTGCAGGGGCGCTACGTCTTGCATTTCGCGCAAAAACAGCGCCAGTTCGCGATCGTTATCAGTCATGGTTACCTCGGGCAAATCTCGCTGTGGCCCCTGTGAGTGTGAGTCTGTGTATCTGGTGCTGTGGCGTATTGAAAATCTACCGGCGATCAATCGTGAGCATGGGTTTACGCTGGGCGATTGCGCCCTGTTGGAGATTGGACGGCGCTTGCGGCGCTGCAGCGCCAATGATACTCAGCGTTAGCCAAGCCGGGGACTAGCCCCGGTTTTCGCGTTTGTCGATCAGATCTTCTACCACTGCCGGATCGGCCAAGGTGGAGGTGTCTCCCAGAGTATCCAGCTCATTAGCGGCAATCTTGCGCAAAATGCGTCGCATGATTTTTCCTGAGCGCGTTTTAGGCAGCTCGGGCGCCCACTGAATAATATCCGGTTTGGCGATAGCGCCAATTTCCTGCACGCACAGCTGAAGCAGTTCTTGTTTGAGATCCTCTGATGCCACCTTGCCGGTGATCAGGGTGACATAGGCGTAAATTCCCTGACCCTTGATGTCATGAGGGTAGCCGACCACGGCGGCCTCGGCGACTTGCGGATGCAATACCAAGGCACTTTCCACCTCGGCGGTGCCCATGCGATGACCGGAAACATTGAGCACATCGTCCACCCGGCCAGTGATCCAGTAATAACCGTCGGCGTCGCGCCTGGCGCCATCACCGGTAAAGTAATAGCCGGGGTAGATGGAATAGTAGGTCTCGATACAGCGTTGATGATCGCCGTATACGGTGCGCAACTGGGCGGGCCAGGGAGCCTTGATCGCCAGGTTTCCCGAACCCACGCCTTCAATTTCACGCCCTTCATCGTTCAGTAAAACCGGCTGGACGCCAAAAAAGGGCAAAGTGGCGGAGCCGGGTTTAAGGTCAAAGGCGCCAGGCAGAGGGGTCAACATGTGCGCGCCAGTTTCTGTCTGCCACCAGGTGTCGACAATGGGGCAGCGGGAGTCGCCCACCACCCGGTGATACCATTCCCAAGCCTCGGGGTTGATGGGCTCGCCCACACTGCCGAGGATACGCAGTGAGGCGCGGCTGGTGCGAGTCACATACTCGTCACCTTGACCAATAAGCGCGCGAATGGCCGTTGGTGCCGTGTAAAAACTGTTGACCTTGTGCTTGTCTATCACTTGCCAAAAACGCGAGGGGTCAGGATAAGTAGGCACGCCTTCAAACACCAGCGTGGTGGCGCCGTTAGCTAGCGGACCGTAGACAATATAACTGTGGCCAGTCACCCAGCCCACATCGGCAGTACACCAGTAGACATCGCCTTCGCGATGGTCGAATACATATTTGTGCGACAGGGCGGTTTGCAGCAAATAACCACCGGTAGTGTGCAGCACGCCTTTGGGCTTTCCTGTAGAGCCTGAAGTGTAGAGAATAAACAGTGGGTCTTCGGCATCCATGATCTCGGGTTCGCAGGTGTCGGGTTGCTTGGCCACTGCCTCGTGATACCAGACATCGCGTGAGGCGTCCCAGGCAACATCGGCTCCCGTACGTTGTAGCACCAGACAGGTATGAACCTCGGGGCAATGGGCCAGGGCCTTGTCTGCATTGGCTTTTAAGGGAATGCGACGGCCGCCGCGTAAGCCTTCGTCGGCGGTGATAAGAATGCGACAATCGGCATTGAGAATGCGATCTTTGAGTGCATCTGGCGAGAAACCCCCAAACACTACAGAGTGCACGGCGCCTATGCGGCTACAGGCCAGCATGGCGTAACATGCCTCGGGCACCATTGGTAGATACAGACACACTCGGTCACCTTTTTTGACTCCCCGTGCACGCAGCAGATTGGCGAGACGATTTACCTCGAGTGACAGCTCACGGTAAGTGATGGACTGATCTTCAGCCGGGTCATCCCCTTCCCAAATAATAGCGACTTGATCTGCGCGAGTATCCAAGTGCCGGTCGATACAGTTAACACTGACGTTGAGTTTTCCGCCAAGAAACCAAGCTACTTCTCCCTGATGCATATCGGCTTCGCAGACCGTGTGCCATTTTTTCTGCCAAGTTAGAAAGGTCTCTGCCTGTTCGGCCCAGAAGCTATCGGGATCATCGACAGATTGCTGATAGAGTTTTTGATAGCTGGCTAAATCAATGGCAGTAGAGGCTTTCAGTGCTTCAGGCACCGGATATAAATGTTGCTCAGACATGGCTACAGTCTCCCGCGGTTGTTCTGGCTGGCTGATTCTTCAAGCTTAACAGGCGTTATCTTTTTGCGCCATAGATCACCTATCCACATATGCGACAGGTCCAGTGGGGCAAACTGTGTCCTGGGTCGCTACGAGTTTTTTTGCATCCTTTTATTATGGTTTGATAACACAAGCAGAAAATATCGGCCCGCTGTCACAGTATCAGTGGGCTGAAAAATATATCGCCATCTCGGTGGCACCAGCAAAAAAGGAAGAGGGAGTTATATGTTTCGTTTTGCTCTGGTTTTGGTTGCAATGAGTTTTTTAACCGCTTGCGTGGGTGAAGAAGAAGGTACGACGTCGACGACTAGTCAATCCTCTGTAGCAGAGGCGCCGTCGAATGATCAGACGCAACGCAGTAGCTCCTCGTCCAGCGTGACCTCAACGCCTTCATCCAGTAGCCCGTCGAGCCAAGAAGCGAGCAGCAGTAGTGAGACTGTCAGCAGCGCGTCCTCCAGCAGCCTCTCGTCGGCTTCCAGTGTCAGCAGTGTTTCATCGCGCTCCTCTTCCAGCGTCAGCAGCAGATCTTCATCGGTTCGCTCGATCAGTTCTTCTTCCAGCGCGTTAAGCTCATCTTCGGTGGCCGAAAGCTCTGCCAGCTCTTCGTCTTCGGAAGTTTCCAGCCCTACATCAAGCAGTTCGGAAGCTAGTAGCGAACCTTCTGCCAATAGCGTGATCTTGACTGCCCGCGACCAACATTACAGCATTGCGCAGGGCGGCAACTTATCGGTTAATGCCGCTGAAGGCGTGATGAGTAATGACGATCTGACCGAGGGTGCTTACAGTGAATTGCTGACAGAGCCCGAACATGGCGTAGTGACTTTTAACGCCGACGGCAGTTTTGTTTATACAGCGACTGGCGCCGTGGGGGTGGATCAGTTTACTTACCGGCTCACCGATGGTGTCAGCAGTGATGAAGCAACGGTCACCATTTCTATTCACCCGACAGCCACCACGGGAAGCAATGGCTTTACTCCCATTGTGCCCAGTGAAGACTCATTGATTATTTATGTCAGCTCTACCGATGGTGATGACAGTAATGATTGCTTGAACCCCGAATCTCCCTGCGAAACGACAGCGGCGGGGGCGCGAAAAATGCGAGAGGGTTACCCCGACCATATGTACCTGAAGCGCGGTGATGTCTGGCGTCAGGATGGTTTGAGTGGTATTCCTTCCGGTCGCAGTATTGACGAGCCAGCGGTGGTGGCCTTCTACGGCGAGAGTGGTCCCCGCCCGCGTCTGGAAAACTATAGTGTCAGCATACTGGGCCGTCGTCGCTATATGACGGAAGATGATCCTCAGTGGCAAGGTGGCGATGGAGGTCGTAAGATTTTCTTGTCTTATGTGCATATTATCGGTTTGGAATTTTATAACTACCGGCTCGACCCCAACCATCCTGAGTTTACCGGTGGCAATGCATCGGCGACGATCAATATGATCGACGATTACGACTATATTTTGTTTGAAGATAACAAGTTTAATTTTGCCAAAGTTAATGCGCACAAATTTGGAGGCTTTGAGCAAACTTATCTTACTTTTAGGCGCAATATCTGGAATGGATATTACGTTAATACTTCCTCCTATACGCAGGATCCTCGGCCCTCCAATATTTATGCGGGGGTAGATGGTCTGCAGATGATTGAAAATGTAGTGGATCATGGCGGATGGCATCCTACTGTGAAAGGTGCTGGTGCCAATATGTACAATCACAATATTTATCTGCAGGGCGGCAACGACGGCAAGGATATTGTTTTACGCGGCAATATTATTACCCGCGGCTCCAGTCATGGTGCGCAGATGCGATCGGGTGGGGTAGCGGAAAATAACTTCTTTGGCCGCAATGCCATAAGTTTGTTAATTGGCTATAAAGACCCGGTCATGTTTGATGGCGTAGCGGCTCACGCGATTAACAATGTGGTGTCTGAGGGGCATTCCATGATCAAAGGCCATGACGCTTGTAATTATAATAATGCTTGTTCGCGAGCCCTTATGGGTATTGATTTGAGCTTGAGTGGCGGCAATGCAGACTGGCAAGCACACGACAATATCATTTCCAAGCTGGCAGCCGATGATAACGCATGGCGCGATATGTGGGACGCAAGGCACGAGGCGACTTGGGAAGAGCGTTATCAATTATCGATAACCAGCTTAACAGAGGATGATGCGATTTATAGCACCGACAACATTATCTGGAAATGGAATCTGAGCCCCGGTGAGCCCGAACACAGTTACCCCGACCCTGAGCGGACTTTGGCAGATTACAATGCTCACCTGGGCGGTGCTCGCAGCTTTGATGCCTTTATGCAAGTGGTATTGAATCGTCCCCTGCAAACCTGGGATGAACGCTACAGCGCCTATGCCATTAACGACTTTATTCGTGAAGGTTTTGGTCGTTAATAACTTCAACACCATCAGGAAGATGCCTGTCTTCCTGATGGATATTTTTGTTGATTCCTATAGCCTTACCTGTCCGTTTTTTAAGTTATGTGCCAGCCTATGCTCCAGCATGGGCTCGGCATGTACCAGATAACGCAGAGGCCCTCCAGCTTCCAGAGTGTTAAAGGGATAACAGGTGACCAGCCATAAACTGTCGGCGCTGTCGTTTACCCACAGAGGGTCGCTGCGGCTATCGGCCACGCGTTGTTCATTAACCACATACGTTTGCCATTGGCCGTCGCTGGTTTGCCAGCGCAACTGATCACCGATTTGCAGATGCTGCATAAAAGCAAAATGCGTATCGCGGTGGCCACTTACCAGTTTTGCCTGCCCCAAGCCGTCCATCAAGCCGGGACCAAACGCCAGAGCGCTGCCATGGGCGCCCGAGAGCACATAGAGATCGCGTCGGGTCTTGCCTGTTTGATCCTGCCATTGCAGCCGTGCCACCGGCCGAGTATCGGCCCAAGGCCAGGGAGCTGCGGGCATATGAGGCGTTGCCAGAGTCTGTTGCCAGGCGCGTTCAATCAACACCTGAGCCAGCTCTGCTTTGAGCGTAATGGCAAAAGCCTGTCCCCATTGCCAACACAATAGCGCCAGAAAAATTATCGTCAGTAGCAAACGAGCCCGATTAAATTGGGTTTTATCTTTTGCACTTTGCGCTGTGTTGTCACTGCAGGGACGCTCAGCCGAGAAATTTGCGTTATCAGCAGGCATGTTTTACTCCCGGGCGACGTATGAGTAACAGCGCCAGCAGTGCCAGAGCGCCGAGCAGCAAATGCTGGTAGAGGCCGGTCGCAGTTTGCGGATAGGGCGCGCGGATACTGGAGCCCGCGGGCATAGCATTATTGATACTGTGATCGCTGGCATTTTCATCCTCGGGGCGAGCCGGAGTTTTATCCACCGCCACCAGCGAGGTGAAACGCGACATCAATTGATACTCCAGCGCCAGTGGCAAAATTTCAGCGCGTGCTTTATCGCTATTAGCGTTGCCGTAGTGTTGGTTTTCAATAAAGGTTATTTTTTCGCGTGCAAACCGTTGAGCAAGCAGAGGTGCCGCGGTGTTGGTGGTTGTTGTACGGGTGAAATCCAGAGGTATATCGCGTACCCAGGACTTGCCGGCACTCTTGCCGCTAATACTCAGCTGGGCGCTGGCACGCATTGGCCAGGGCGGCAATTTGGCGCTCACCAACAAGGGCTCGCCCCAGTAAAGATCGGGCACCTGCCGCGGAAATCTTTGCACTGGCTGTGGCCAATCGAGTTGGATATCGGTGACCAAGGGTTTTTCCAGTTTTTCCAACAGTGTGTTCATGCGCTGCTTGACTTGGGACACGTCGGCAATTTCAGTCAGGCTGCCGCGACCTATTTCCGCCGCACGGCGTAAAAAATAACGGTTGGGCGCGCTGCCAATAGCCACGGTGAATAATCGGGCAGAACCAATATGGCGCTGGATATGGGCGAGTAATTGCGCTTCATTGCCGACGCTGCCATCGGTGACAAAGACCACCTGTTGTAAATGAGAGTCTACCGGCGTGTGAGCGAAAGTGCGCTTCAAGGCCGGCAACATTTCCGTGCCGCCATTGGCTTGTAGGCCACTCACATATTTTCTTGCTGTGGCGAGTCTGGTGGGGCTGGCTGCTACGGCATGTTCAAAAAGCTGCGTAGCATCGTTACTGAACACAATAATATTAAAGCGATCAGTGGGAGAGAGTTTGTCCAGCGCTTGCTGGGCACTCTCGCGGGCCTGGACAATGGATGTGCCGCTCATGGATCCCGACACGTCGATAATCAGTAACATTTCGCGCGCTAATACCTGTTGTTCGTGCACCCTTTGCGGCGGCATCAATAATACCTGTACATAATCATCGCCCCGCCAGTGATCGTGAAACAGCGCCGCTACCGGCTCCTGGCCGATAGCAGGTATCCATCTCAGTTCAAAATCCCGGTCCATGCTTACCGTACCAGCGCTAAAATTGACTTGCAGATAATCTGCGCCCTCAGTCACTTGAATTTGATGCGTGGCACTGTTCAAGCTCGCCAACTCAAAACCGGCATAGAGTTTCAGGTTCAAGCGAATAGGATTTATCAGCTCGCCGTTACCGCTGTGACCTTGGCCTGGGGTAATCAGGTGAGCATCGGGCACCGCGTCTGTAGGCATGGCCCAGCCGTGAGCAGTGAGATTCAAGTTGGCGCTCTCTAGTAAATCTTCCTGGCTGACGCCGGGAATATAGCGAGGCGTTAATGTCATGGGCATACGCAGGCGAAACTCGCCGCTATCGTAGACGATGCCTTGTGAATAACCGATACGGATCTCGATGGTTTCGCCGGGACCGATATTGGCCACTTGCTGGCGGAACAGATTGGGACGCTGCTGCTCTACTAAGGTGGTGCGCTGACCCGCGGCTTTGGCGCGCTCAAAGGTGGCGCGAGCTTTTTCCTTCTCCTGTATTTCACCTTCAATAATGCGTCCACCCACCACCATTGCCAGTCGGTTGACGGCACTGTCTTCGGCCAGCGGGTAGGTATAAGTAGCATTGACCCAGCCATCGGTGTTGTTTTTGAATCGCTGGCGTACCTTCACCTCGGCATGCAATCCCTTAACGGTCATGTCCACCTCAGTACCCAGGTGCAAAGCTTCTTCGCCGTCGGTAAAAATAAGTTGGCCGGCACTCAGTGCGTCCTTCTCAGCGCTGACGCCGATGCTTAACAGCAACATAAAAATTGCGGGGACTAGCTGTCGAGACCAAACCGCGGCCTTAATGACTCGGTGCTGTTGATAATAAGTGTTCATAACCCTCTCCATTGGTCTTGGTGATGGGGTTATTAAACACAAGTAAAAAGGCAGGCAGGCGCCAGAAAAGGACAAGGCAATGAGCAATTGTGATGAAATATGTCGGGAGTATTTGGTTTGCGGTCGTCGATGAGCCGATCGACGACCGGCTTTAATCAACCTTCCATATTAAAATCGTAACTCATGGACATGCTGGGTTCTTGCAGGTAATGGCCCTGGATATAGTGCACGCCAGCTTGCCAGAGGGTGGAGAGAACGCTGGCGTTTTCCACAAAGGGAACAATGGTGGTTTTTTCTTGTTCGTGTAGCTGTTCCAGCAGTTGTGTCAAACCTTCAGGGCTTTCGCTTTTGCTTTGAATGTCCTGGGTAAAGGAGCCGTCGACTTTAATCATATCGGCGGCCACATGCTTGAGGGCGTTGAATGGGTTAAGTCCACAGCCAAAATTGCTAACTGACAATTTGGTGCCCATTTTGGCGAAGCCACTGGCCAGTGCCTTGGCGGCCGTGAGGTGGTTATTAACGTCGACTTCGGTCACCTGAAAAACAATAGCATCGGTGGGCAGTTTGGCAGCCTTAAAGGCTACGCCCAGCCAAGGCACCAAGGCGGTGTCACACAGGGAGTCGCGGTTGAGATTGACGATCAGTTTGGTTTTGTTGCCGCGGCTGCGGTGCTCGGCCAACATTTTGATGGCTTCGAGTATTACCCAGCGATCAATTTTGGTGCCCACGCCCATCTCTGAAGCTTGGCTGAAAAAGTGGCTTGGAGAAATTTCTTCGTCTTTGTCGTTAAGCAAGCGCAGCAGCACTTCGTAGTATTCGTCTTCTGATCCGCGCAGGCTGATAATTGGTTGAAACAGCAAGCGGAAACGATCGTTGTCGAGTGCGTTTTGCACTTCGGCACGAATATTTTTTTCCTCGCGCTCCTCTTCGCTCACTGGCGGCTCGTACAGCAGTATGGGCTTTTCTTCTTCGCGATTCGCACGCGCTTTTTCCGTCGCCTCAATGGCTTGCTCCACCACGGTGGCGGCATTGGTGCTATTTTCGTTGACCAGGGACAGGCCGATGCTGGCGGTGAGCTGTAAGGTTTTACCTTCCACGTCCACAATATGATCTTCAATCAATTGATACAGGTGGCGGGCGCGTTCGAGAGCTTGTTCTGCGGTGATCTTGTCGGTCAGCAAGGTAAAAGTGCTGTCGCCAAAGCGCGCTAGTGTTTCTCCTTTGCGCGTTTGACTCTTCAGCAGAGCGGCCAGGTCGGCCACGGCCTTATCGGTGCCGGCAATTCCCAGCACTTGTTGCACCGCTTCGGCAAAATCGTTGATGTCCACATAGAACAGGCTGAGGCTGGTGTCTTCAGCCAGGTTGTCGATAGTGTTGTCCAGATGTTGCAGCATATAGCCGCGGTTATACAGGCTGGTAATCATGTCCTTCCATTTCATCGCCTCGAGCTGACGGGCAGTGTCAACATCGACTCCGGCCGTGGAGGCCTTGGCGAGAAACTGGATACAGGGTTCGTCGTCATAGGTCGCATGAGAGACGTCGAGGGCAATTAATGAACTGCTGCCGTCGTGACGAATGCCGCGAAATTCAAGGCGGGTTTTATCGGCCTCTAATCCTTTCAGGGTGAATTCTTTCAAGAAGTCTTTCAGTTGCGATTGGTCTTCTTCTACCACCATATCCATGATCGGCATACAGTCGAGATCATCGCGATCGGCGTAGCCGAACAGTTCGGCGAAAGACTCATTGGTATACAGGTAGAGGCCGTCTTGCATATAAGCGATGGCATCGCGCGAGCTGTCTAGCAGGGATTGTGCGCGCCGCTCGGATTCGCGAAAGCGGCGATCGGCAATGCGTTTTTCCTGGCGCTGGGCGCGGTTTTGTAGCTCACGGGTTATCACTAAAAGAAGGTGCTGGTCTTCATCCAGACGCACGACTTCGGCAGCGCCCATCTTCAAGCCTTCAATCACTGACTGGGTATCTTCGCTATTGTCGGTAAGCAAAATGACCGGGACATCTTTGTTGAGGCGGCGAATACACTTGAGTGCTTCGGCCGGTGACAGGTTCTGGGTTTTTTCATGACCTATTAAGATATCCCAGGCCTGTTCTTGCAATAATTTGGTGAGACTCTCTTCGCTGGTGACATGCTGTGCCCGGTTGGGGCGTCCGGCATTGTGCAGCATACTAATAAGGCGCTCGGCTTCTTGCTGAGAGTCGTTGAGAATCAAAAGACGGATGGTATCGTTGGGGCCCATGGCAAATAGTGCGCTCACGTTTGTTTTTAAGATATTACTGCCCCGATGGGGGGAGTCCGTTCACACGCAAGTGTAGCCCGATGATCGGATAGTACTTGCAATGCGGTCGCAGATTGAGATGCGCCTCTCGGTATATTACCTGATTCCTTTGCTACCTCAATAGCAACTATGACGCTTGAGAGGCAGTTATGGCGCCAAAAGCATCACACTTTGGCGTATTAATCTAATTTTTTGGCAAAATATCCCAAGACGCTGAGTTTTCTGTCAGATTTGTTTCATGGCTTGGCGGCTCGGTGGACGCCGCCAGCTGGCGAAAGCTAAATTGACTCACAGTGCCGGTTGTCAGCAGGCGTTTGGTTAACTGCACCGTGCTGCTTTGGCCCTCGTGCAGCAATTTGATTTTGCTGTGTTCCTGAAAACTGAGAGCATTGGTGAGCAGTGTTTCCGGTTGTGCCACCATTCGCAGCGCTGGCAACAAAAGGGCTCGTTGGTATTCGGTCTGGTCGCCGGTTTTTTGAATAATCGCCACCGCTGCAGCCTGGGCCTGAGGAGCCAGAATTTGGATGCCCATATAAGTGTGGTTCTTGCCGCGTCTGACCCAGCGCACTACGGCAATGGCCCAGCCGCTGTGGCCGGGCTCGCGCACGCACACCAGCTCGCCGGACTTGAGCGCCACGCCGGGCTGTTCGCGCAGCGACAGACCATAACCACTGGCGCTAGCATCGACAATATCCAGCGTGACGATAGGGTGCTGACCGCGATAGCGGGCCAGACTGTCGAGGCGAATCTGTTCTTCCAGGGCCGAGGTGTCTTGTTCGATCTTGTTCAAGCTGGGGCGCTGAATATCGAAGGCTTCACCCCAGGGATTAGTGTCGTTGTCCGCTGTGGGTTTTAAGCTCAGGCGATGGCGCTGAAAGAGGCTGTTGTCTGTGTCGACGGTGCTGTCGGGGTTGATAAACAAGGTAAAGGGCATGCCGCCAGCCGTGTGAAAATGCACATTGCTCAGACCGATAGAGACCTCCAATTGTCCGCTGCGGGTTTCGCGATCAAAGACGCGCTGGGCAGGCTGGGCCAGGGTACTGATTAAGTGGGCCACCAGTGCCGAATCAAGAGAGAGCTCCAGGCGTCCGGCGCGCGCTTGTTCCAGCGTATAAAGCAATTCGCGGGTATCCAGTTTGCGCACTTCCTTGCTGTCGTAGAGCTCCAGACGGGAGTGATAAATAGGAGGTTGCGCCGTGTCCAGCAGCGCCAGATAGGTGTGTTGCGTACTAGGGGTTTGATAAGGCACGACGCGCGCCTGACTGGAGAGAGTTTCCAGTGCCTGATACACCGTTGCCATATCCTGCTGGCGCAACTGGTTGGGCCGGGCGGCCGCCAACAACAGGATACGCACATAGGCTTGTTCGATGGTGCGCACTTGCTGATGGCCCTGTAATGGATCCCGCACCTGGAGCTGGTGAACGCCATAGGTTTCCGCCAATTGATAAAGCGTGTGGATTTCTACCCACAGCTGCTTGAAAGCCGGCGTGTAGAGTTGGTAGCTACGCAGTAGCAACAGGCCAAAGCCGGTCAGTGTGCGGTGAATCGCCAAGGCGATGTTTTCAGGTTGCGGCTTGCTGTTGATAGTGCCGCGCAGTGCGCCTAAGTATGCGTTGCTGAGGTGTTTTTGCAGCGCTTGGGCGACAGTGGCGGCCTTCATGGCATGCGCCGGTAAAATAAGCGGTTGGTTAATAAAGGTATGCGATAGGGCGCCAATACAGCTTTGCGCTACCGGCCGCACAATCTCCAGTAACTGCAGGTGGATTTCGCCGTCGGTGTTCAGCCGCGCTAGCTCTGGCAGGGCGGAGTAGAGCACGGCGCTGACAAAGTTGATGCGCGTCAGCGGCAGCGACTCGATCCAGGTGCGCACTTGCGCGGGCGTAGGCTGTGCGCAAAAGCTCAGGGTTGTTAAATTGGCCGCCGGCAGGTGAAGCCGTTCAAGCAGGTCTTGTTGGGCAGCGGGGTCAATCATGGGCAGTCAGTTCGCATCGTATGGCGTATGAAGGTGGCATTGGTACTGGTGTTTCGCAGTCTCAAGCGAGAGGCGTCTTACTGGCTTGACCTGCTATCTCCCGTACCAATCGTGGTACCAAGTAGCCGGGCAAATGGTGCCGCAGCCATTGGTGCAGCTCACGGGCGCGAGCTTCGCTGACGGCAAAGTGGGCCGCACCGGTCACCTTATCCAGCATGTGTAAATAGTAGGGTAGCACACCGAGTGTAAACAAACGTTCGCTGAGCTCGGACAGGGCCGTTTCGCTATCATTAATGTCGGCCAATAGAACGGTCTGATTCAAGAGTGTGACCCCGGCATGCCTGAGCCTCTCTAAAGTGGCACCGACTTCCTCGTCCAGTTCGCGGGCATGGTTGGTATGAATTACCAGGCTGGTGTGAAAGCGAGGGGTGGACAGCCACTCCAGGCAGGCCGCATCAATACGTTCGGGAATAACAATCGGCAAGCGTGTATGAACCCGCAGACGGGTGAGGTGAGGAATGCTTGCTAATTGTTCCACCAGCCAAGCGAGTTGGCTATCGGGCGCGTTTAGCGGGTCGCCGCCACTGAAAATTACTTCGGTGATACTGCTGTCGGCGCGGATATAATCCAGTGCCTCTTGCCAACTGGCCCGGTTGGGGCGGTTATCAGCGTAGGGAAAATGGCGACGAAAACAATAGCGGCAATTAATGGCGCAGCTGCCGGTGACGACCAGCAGCACGCGTCCGTGATACTTGTGGATTAGTCCGGGGTGGGGGTTGGTCTGGGCCTCGTCCAGCGGGTCTGCGCTGTAGCCTGGCTCTGCCAGTAGCTCCTGGCCCAGTGGCAGCACCTGGCGCAGTAGCGGGTCGTCGAGATCACCTTTGCGCATGCGGGCGACAAAGCTGCGCGGCACCCGCAATTCAAACTGCTCGCTGGCGGTCAGAGCGGCTGGCAGCAGCGCGGGGTCGAGCTCCAGCGCTTCAAATAGCGCCTGAGGGGTGCGTATCAGGTCTTTTAATGCATCTTGCCAGGCTGCACCCTGCCATGTGGCGGCGGTTCGATGTATCATTGGCGCCCTTTAATTTACCTTTAACGTTACGAGAGGGGTTATGGCCACCTATTCTATCAACGATTTCCGCGCCGGTCTGAAAGTCATGTTGGACGGCGATCCTTGTACCATAGTTGAGAACGAGTTTGTCAAACCGGGCAAAGGCCAGGCGTTTAACCGAGTAAAGCTGCGCAACCTTACCACGGGCCGTGTGTGGGAGCGTACCTTTCGTGGCAGTGAGTCGTTGGAAGGCGCTGACATAGTGGATTGCGATATGGAATATCTCTATAGCGACGGTGAGTTTTGGCACTTTATGGACCCGGATACCTTTGACCAGTTTCAGGCCGACGCCAAAGCAGTGGGCGATGCTGGCAAATGGCTGGGTGAGCAGGATCGCTGTGTGGTGACCCTGTTTAACAATGTGCCGCTGGTAGTGACCCCTCCCAATCACGTGGAGCTGGAAGTGGTTGAAACTGACCCCGGCCTCAAAGGCGATACTGCCCAAGGTGGCAGTAAGCCTGCGATCTTGAGCACCGGAGCGGTGGTGAAAGTACCGCTGTTTATGAATGTTGGTGATGTGGTGCGTGTGGATACCCGTACGGGTGAGTATTTGGGGCGCGCCAAAGACTAAACCGCCAAAAATTAAACTTAAGTCTGATGAGTGATTCCTGGCAGCCAGGCGCCTCGCGGCAACAGCGGCGGGCGCGAGCTGATCTCTATGCTCGACTGAGAGCTTTTTTTGTCGAGCGTGGCGTGTTGGAAGTGGATATGCCAATTATGGCCTCCACTTTTGTCTCCGATCCTTATCTCCAGCCAGTGATTGCCCAGTGTCAGGGGCGGTCCCACTATTTACAAAGCTCTCCCGAGTACGCGATGAAGCGTCTCTTGGCGGCTGAGGCCGAGGATATTTACAGCCTCGGCAAAGTGTTTCGCGACGGAGAGCAGGGGCGGCGTCATAACCCGGAATTTACCCTGCTGGAATGGTATCGAATGGGTTATGACGATCAGGCCCTGATGGATGAGGTGGCGGCGTTAATCCAATCCCTGCTGCCCGATATCACCGTGAAGCGTTTGAGTTACCGGCAGTGGTTCGAGAATCATCTGGGAATAGATCCGCATCGAATAACGCTGGATAAACTGCGCAAACTCGGGCGCGAGTATATTGAGATCAAGGATCAGGGGCTGGATGCCGATGCCTGGCTGGATCTGCTGGTGACCCATGTGCTGGAACCGAAACTGGGCAGCGGATTGACACTGATTTATGATTATCCGGCCAGTCAAGCGGCCTTGGCCCGTATACTCCCCGACGCCAGCGGCCAGCGGGTGGCCCGTCGCTTTGAAGCTTTCCTGGGCGGCATGGAACTGGCCAATGGCTATTGGGAACTGACCGATGTGGAGGAGCAGCGCCAGCGTTTTGAGCGGGACTTTGCCCGTCGGCGCGAACAGGAAATTCCCTGTTATCCTCTGGATGAAAAACTGCTGGCCGCTCTGGCAGCGGGCCTGCCTGAATGTGCCGGTGTGGCCCTGGGCGTCGATCGGCTGCTGATGTGCTTAACCGGCGCTGCCAGTATCGATGAGGTGCTGAGCTTTTCCATTCACCGGATATAACCCGGTGAAAAACCGCCACAGGCTCAGTCCGTGGTGATAAATCCAGCACTTGATCCAGCCTGATTTTTGACCTGCTTGAGAAATACGCAATATGTGCAAAGCTACGGCTGGCAACCGTCACAGGGACTTCTCAAAGGGTCTTTCACAATATTGTCCACAGGCTGTGTGGATAAACACAAATGGTCTCGCCAGCTATTAATGACACACAAGAGGAGCGAAGTATGCAGCAGTTACCCGACACACTGCGAGAGAATGTGCGCTTGCTAGGCGAGTTGCTGGGGGAAATTATTCACCAGCACGAGGGAGGCGATCGTTTCACTATGGTGGAAGATATCCGCCAGTTGGGCAAAAGCCTCAACGAAGCGGAAGATGCCGAAGCCTCGCTGCTGGTGGCCAAGCTGGGTGAGCTGAATGATGCTGATATCCTGCCCATCGTGCGTGCTTTCAATCAGTTCCTGAATCTGGCCAATATTGCCGAACAGGAATACAGTGCCAGTGCTGAAGCTGAGCCCGAAGATGGTTTGCAAACCCTGCTGCTGGACTTTGCTGAAACTTACGGGCGCGACAAGTTGCTCGAGGTGATTCACGAGCTGCGCATCGAGTTGGTGTTGACCGCTCACCCCACCGAAGTAACCCGCCGTACCCTGATTCGCAAATACGATCAAATCGCCGATACCCTGGCGGACCAACAGCACAGTAATCTACTGTCCTACGAAAAGGACAAGGTACGAGGTCGTTTACACCGTTTGGTGGAAGAGATCTGGAGTACGGATGAAATTCGTATGGAGCGCCCCACGGCGGTGGATGAAGCCAAGTGGGGCTTTGCGGTTATCGAGAATAGCCTGTGGGAGGCTGTGCCGGATTTTCTTCGCCATCTGGACCGCCTCTGTCAGCGTCATCTGGATCAGCCTTTGCCCGTGGATCTTCAACCGTTTAAATTTTATTCCTGGATGGGTGGTGACCGCGATGGTAACCCCAACGTCACTCATGATGTCACCCGCGAGGTGCTCTTGTTGGGACGCTGGATGGCAGCCGATCTCTACTGGCACGACCTGCAGGATCTGGCGAGCGACTTGAGCATGTACGAGGCCAGCGAGCAATTGCGCGCTTACGTGGGTGATAGTGCTACGCCTTATCGCGACTGTTTGGCGCTGTTGCGCCAGCGTCTGCAGGCGACGCTGGACTGGACCGAGGGCCGCCTTAAAGATTCCACTTTGACCTGTCCAGCGCGAGTGGTTCGCACGCGCGATGATCTGTTGGAACCGCTGATGTTGTGCTACCGCTCGCTGCACGATGTGGGTTTGCCGCATATTGCCAACGGTCCCCTGCTGGACACCATCCGGCGCGTGCAAAGCTTTGGTATCAACCTGGTGCCGCTGGATATCCGCCAGGACGGCGAGCGTCATGTGCAGGTTATGGATGAGCTGACGCGCTATCTGGAACTGGGCAGCTACGCCGAGTGGGACGAGCAACAGCGGCAAGATTTTTTGCTGGCCCAATTGCAGAGCAAGCGTCCGCTGCTACCGCGGCAATGGCCGGTCAGTGACGCCGGCGCTGAAGTGTTGGCCACCTGCCGAGTTATCGCCGAGGAGCCGGAAGAGTTGCTGTCCTCCTATATTATTTCCATGGCGCAGCAGCCCTCCGATGTGCTGGTGGTGGCGCTGCTGCTTAAAGAGTGCGGCATGAGTTGGAAGATGCCGATCGTGCCTTTGTTTGAGACACTGGACGATCTGGATCGCAGCGCGCGAGTGATGGCGGCGCTGTGGGAGCTGGATTGGTATCGCCAGTACAGTGAACAGCAGCAGACGGTGATGATTGGCTATTCCGATTCGGCCAAGGATGCAGGTAAGTTTGCCGCCACCTGGGCGCAGTACAAAGCGCAAGAACAGCTGGTGGCGCTGGCGGAGCAACATGAGGTACAACTGGTTCTCTTCCACGGCCGGGGTGGTACCGTGGGGCGTGGCGGCGGCCCAGTAGAAAAAGCCATGGCATCACAGCCGCCGGGTTCGGTTAAAGGCCGCATTCGTGTTACCGAGCAGGGCGAGATGATTCGCTACAAGTTTGGTTTGCCGCGGGTGGCTTGGAGTAGTCTGTCCACCTATACGGTGGCTACGCTGCGGGCGACTTTGGCACCGCATGATGCGCCGCAGGAATCTTGGCGGGCGTTGATTGAGCGCATGTCGCAGGCCAGCCTGGAAGCTTATCGTCATGTGGTGTGTGATCACCCGCAATTTGTCGATTACTTTCGCAGCCTTACCCCAGAGCAAGAGCTGGGGCTGCTGGCGCTGGGTTCGCGCCCGGCCAAACGCAAGGCGTCGGGAGGCATTGAGAGCTTGCGAGCTATTCCCTGGGTATTCGCCTGGATGCAGGTGCGGTTGAACTTGCCCGCCTGGCTGGGTGCCCGCCAGGCGTTGGAATATGCTCTGCAGCATTCACCCACTACGCTGGTGGAAATGGTGGATAACTGGCCGTTTTTTTCCGCCTTCCTGGATTTGCTGGAAATGGTCATTGGCAAGGCCGATGGCGTGATGGTCAATTATTATGAAAAAGAATTGGTGCCCTCAGAGCTACACACTTTGGGGCAGGCCTTGCGTACCGATCTGGCAGCACTGGAAGTGTTGATCAATCGCATCAAGCGTCAAGATGAGCTGTTCGAGGGCGAGCCGCTGCTGCGTCAGTCTTTGAGTGTGCGCAAGCCCTATATCGACCCGCTTAATTATCTGCAGGCAGAACTGCTCAAACGCTACCGCAGTGGCAAGTCTTTTAGCCCCGAGCTGGAGCGCGCACTCAAGGTCACTATGGCAGGTATCTCGGCAGGTATGCGCAATACTGGCTAGGTCACGGTTTGATAAAATGCGCCGCCGGCCAGCGAGTCAGGGACGACTCGCGGCTAGAGTTTGTCGCGCTCGCGAAAACCCATCAGATAGAGAATGGCATCCAGCCCCAGAGTGGAGATGGCTTGCTCGGCACTGGCTTTTACCAGCGGCTTGGCGCGAAAGGCGATACCCAGCCCAGCGGTGCTAAGCATGGGCAGGTCGTTGGCGCCATCGCCCACGGCAATGGTTTGCTCCAGAGTAATGCCTTCGCGCTCGGCGAGCATAGCCAGCAACTCGGCTTTGCGCGCGCCGTCCACCACCTCTCCTTTAACGCGTCCGGTGATC
>Ga0079223_10000455_pt1 | contig 20762 bp, 18 predicted proteins | sample Stecom2011_FD_75072 | JGI IMG/M metagenome (GOLD analysis project Ga0079223, IMG submission 75072) | Agricultural soil microbial communities from Utah to study Nitrogen management - Steer compost 2011 | ecosystem: Environmental > Terrestrial > Soil > Agricultural land | place: USA: Utah...
TAAAATCAGCAGAATATCCGTCTAAATCATTTACAGATACATCACTTTCGTATGTGTAAACAACACTTGCCTTATTCCCATCCCAATGAATTATTCTGCCGTGAGAATTTCCAAAATAGATATTGCTGCTGCTCGTTCCCCAAGCTGAGTCATAGGGTTTATTGTTAAATAATACTATATCTAAGGGGATAGATTGTCCACCGCTGGTGTAAGAATCAATCTGTTTCCACTCAACTCCATTAAAGTGAAAAACACTTCCTCCAACAACCCATATATCATTCCAGGCAAATCCGTGTATTGCTCTTCCACCAACGGTTCTGTCGGGTGTCCATCCGCTGCCATCATAATGTAAAGCTCCATAATTTCTATTATTGTCATCATAAAAACCGCCAACAGCCCATACATTATTTTCATCGCTTCCCCATACATCGTATAAAACATTTGGTCCATATTCTAATGATCCAAAAGAAAGTTCCTGCCAGGTATAATTAAACTCTGCTGCATTAAGTGTTTTTGCAGTTACTATATTGCTTGTGTCTTTCTTTTCTCCAATAGAGTCTCTTCTTACTGCATAGTAGGTGTATTCTGTGTTAATCTTCAAATCCTGCCCGTTGTTTTCATCAAGTATTGTCGTATCCGTTACAGTAATTGGGTATTCTGCAACAAGAGTATCTGTATTGTTAAAAGTTCTGCATAATTCAATAAAAGAGTTTGGGAAGTTTGTTGTGGTTTTAACATTAACTACAATGCTTCTGTGCATTTCTTCGACAATTGTAATTGTTATAGTATCCTTCATATCCGGCGGCGGTGGCGGCGGTACAACAGGGGGTTCTTCTTTGCAGGAAGAGAAGGTTAAATTGAAGAATAGTAAAATAATAATTGCATAAAGCAAACAGGTAATTTTTTGCATTACATCATTCCTGTTTAAGTATAAGTAACATACTAAACCTGTAAAAAAAAGATGCAGAACCCATATTTCATTTTCCCTTTGATACCCCTGAAATATTTTGAAAGATTACTGTTTTAAATATTGAATAAAAAAATCAGAAGCAAATTAGTTTTGTAGTACGCAATTGTTTGCTTATATGTTAGTGGCGGGTAGAATAAAGGGAGTATTTCTTTTCTAATTTAAAAAAAAAAAGCGCCCGTTAAGAGCGCTTCAAAAGGAACGAAGGGAACCTAAATTTTTATTTCTTTGGTTTGGCTTCGCTTACAATAATGTTACGACCCTTAAATTCACTACCGTTAAGAGCCTGAATAGCATTATTGGCATCGGTTTCGTTTTCCATTTCAACAAAACCGAATCCTCTTGATTTACCGGTCTCGCGATCGGTTATCACTTTGGCAGAAACAACTTTGCCATGAACTTCAAAAGCAGCTTTCAGGGCTTCATCATTTACTGCCCAGGGGAGACTCCCCACGAACAATTTGGTACTCACTACCTTACCTCTAACAAATATTACTGAAAAAATATGCGGTTATTTAAAACCGCAGAAATAAAATAGTATTATTAATCAATAAAACAAAAAGAAATTTTATGACCGGTAAAGAAAAATTTTATTATAGGAGGTGATTTATTGCTTCTGTTAAGCTTTCAACACCCTTTATTTTTATGGTTGTTCTGCTGTTTTTTAATCCTTTTGTATTATTTAAGGGTATGATTATTTGTTGAAAACCCAGTTTTTCAGCTTCTTGTATCCTTTTTTCAATATGACCAACACTTCTTATTTCACCTCCAAGTCCTACTTCTCCAACTAAAACTGTTTTGCTGTTAAGTATTTTATCTGTTAAACTGGATGCAATGCTGCAGCAAACTGCAAGATCAATTGCGGGTTCATCTATTTTAACTCCGCCTGCCATATTCAAAAAAACATTATTTGCAGATAGACGGTAACCGCATCTTTTTTCAAGTACAGCAAGAAGGATTGATAATCTTCTGTAATCAAAACCGGTTGCTACTCTTTGCGGATTCCCAAAGTTTGATGGCGTAACCAAAGCCTGAACTTCAAGCAGTATTGGTCTCGTTCCTTCAATGCTGGCAGTAATTGCTGAACCGGAAATTTCTTTTTCTCTCTCATTAAGAAAAACTTCACTCGGATTTTTTACTTCAGTCAGTCCGTTTTCATGCATTTCAAAAATTCCGATTTCATTTGTACTGCCGAAGCGGTTTTTCTGTGCTCTTAATATTCTAAATGAATGATGGGATTCACCTTCAAACTGAATTACAGTATCAACCATATGCTCAAGAACTTTGGGCCCTGCAATAAAACCTTCTTTTGTAACATGACCAATAATTAAGATTGTAATATTATTTTTCTTTGCTGCATCCATCAGCATTGAAGTGCATTCGCGTATTTGTGTAATTGTGCCGGGAGAATTATCGAGTTCACTTCTGTACATAGTTTGAATTGAATCGATAATTACTAAAGCAGGAGAAAGAGAATTTATTGCAGCTATAATAATGTTTAAATCTGTTTCAGAAAGAACGAAGAAATTGTCTGATTTTAAAATTAATCTTGCGGCTCTTGTTTTTATTTGTGCGTTTGATTCCTCCCCAGTTACATAAAGTACTTTTTGATTTATTGATGATGCAGCCTGCATAGCAAGAGTTGATTTGCCTATACCGGGGTCACCGCCTAAAAGTATAACTGAGCCGGGAATAAACCCTCCGCCAAGTACTCTGTCGAGTTCATTAATTCCTGTTACAATCCTGTTTTTTTCTGAGCTTTCAAGTTCATCAATTTTTTTTATGTTAAGTGTGCCTTTATATGCGGCAGGTTTTCTGTTTCCGGTTTCAATAATTTCTTCGGTAAATGTATTCCACTTTTCACATTCAAGGCATTTGCCAAGCCATCGAAGTGATTCATATCCGCAGTTTGAGCAGGTATATTTTATTTTAGTTTTTGACATAAAAATTTCTTTTAGCTGAACTTGCTCAGCTTCAAAAAATATTCAGGATTCCGAAATAAGTTCGGAATGATTATAGAAACTTAGAAATTATTTTCTCAACTTCAATTAAAGCGAAAGGAATTTTGGAAACATCTTTTCCCCCCGCGGTTGCAAGATGAGGTCTTCCGCCGCCCCCGCCGCCCACAAGTTTTGCAAGCTCACCAACAATTTTTCCCGCACTTAGTTTCTTTTCTTTTATCAAATCATCACTTACTGTGCAGACAATTCCAACTTTATCTTCAATAATAGTAAATAAAACACCAACAGAAGTTTTTGTTTTTTCTCTAAGTTCATCAGCAAGTTTTTTCAGTTCATCACTATTTTCAACTTCTACTTTGGCTTTATAAATTTTTATTCCGTTAACTTCATTTGGATTTTTAAGAACATCCGACAGCTGTCCCTTTTTCTCTTCAAGTTTAAAACCTGAAAGTTCTTTTTCAAGCTTTCTTTTTTCTTCAAGAAGTTCAGCAATCTTTTCTTCATTTGATTTTAACAATTCAAGCTGATGTTCAATAAATTTCTCGACACCTGCCCCGGTAACAGCTTCAATTCTTCTAACACCGCTTGAAATGGAGGATTCATTTACAATTTTAAATAATCCTATCTGCGATGAGTTATGAACATGAGTTCCTCCGCAGAATTCTTTTGTGAATTCACCATACTGAACAACATTCACTCTGTCACCATATTTATCACCAAAAAACATTAATGCACCCATTTTCTTTGCTTCATCAAAAGGAATATTCCGGTGATGCTGAAGTTCATAATTTTGTCTTAATTCTTCATTAACAAGAGCTTCAATTTCTTTCAATTCATTTTGTTCAACTTTATTGAAATGTGAAAAATCAAAACGCAGCCTGTCGGGTCCGACATAGGAGCCAGCCTGATGAACATGAGTTCCAAGTATTTTTCTTAAAGCAGAATGAAGAAAATGTGTTGCCGTATGATTCCGCATTATATCCCATCTTCTTTTTTCATCAACCTGTGCAAGGACTTTTTTCCCGTTTGATATTGCTTTCTGTTTTTCATTTTCAATTACATGAAGGATTTTATTTTCAACCTTTGTAACATCAATTACATTTAATGGAACAGTTTCAAGAATAAGATAACCTGTGTCATCAATCTGTCCTCCTGCTTCAACATAAAAAGGAGATTTATTCAGAAGAACAAGCTCTTTCCCATTTTCTTTTTTATGACCAATTATTTTTGCTTCTCATTTTAATTCATCATAACCTGTAAATTCAGTATCGGTAGATTCTTCAAGACTAAAAGTTGATAAATCATTTACCACAATATTAACTGATGCAAATTTATCTTTTGCAGCTTCCCTTCCTTTCTTTTTCTGTTCCTCCATTAACTTATTGAAACCATCTTCATCAATAGAAAGTGATTTTTCCCGGGCCATTACTCTTGTGAGGTCAACCGGGAAACCAAATGTATCATATAATTTAAAAACAGCTACACCGGGTATTACATTTTTATTTTTCTTTTTAAGTTCGGCAGTTACTTCTTCAAAAAGTTCAATACCTCTGTCCAGAGTAGCATTAAAACTTTCCTCTTCAGCTTTAATTACTTTTTCAACAAAATCTTTTTTTTCTTTTATTTCGGGAAAAACATTTCCCATTGTATTAACAAGAACATCAACAAGCTGAAAGAGAAATGGTTTTTGCAGGTTTATTTTTCTGCCGTATCTTGCTGCTCTTCTTAAAATTCTTCTTAGTACATAACCGCGTCCTTCGTTTCCGGGAACAGCACCATCGGCAATTGCAAAAGTTAATGCACGAGCATGGTCTGCAATTACGCGCATAGGAATTTTGTCTTCTTCCTTCTGATATTTTACTCCAGAGAGATTTTCAATTTTATTAATTAAAGGAGTAAAAATATCAGTATCGTAATTTGATTTTTTATTCTGAAGAACAGCACATATTCTTTCGAACCCCATTCCTGTATCAACATGCTTTGCGGGAAGTTCTGTGAGCACACCATTTTCATCACGGTTATATTGAATAAAAACCAGGTTCCATATTTCAATGCATTCAGGTGTGCCTGCATTTACAAGTGCAGGATTATTAAAATCATTCCCAAGATTTATATGAATTTCGGAACAGGGACCGCAGGGACCTGTCTCACCCATCTCCCAGAAATTATCTTTCTCATCAAAGCGAAGAATATGTTCAGGATTTATATCTGTTTTTGTTTTCCAGTACTCATAAGCTTCATCATCAGTCCTGAAAACAGTTGCCCACAATCTTTCTTTCGGTAGTTTCCATACTTTAGTTAAAAGTTCCCATGCCCATTCTATTGCTTCGGCTTTATAATAATCTCCGAAAGACCAGTTGCCAAGCATTTCAAAAAATGTATGATGGTAAGTATCGTGCCCAACTTCTTCAAGGTCGTTATGTTTACCGCTTACGCGGATACATTTTTGTGTATCTGCAGCACGTTTATATTCTCTTGAGCCTGTTCCTAAAAAAACATCTTTAAACTGGTTCATTCCTGCATTTGTAAAAAGAAGAGTTGGATCATTAAAAGGAACCACTGGTGCACCTGGTACAATGCGGTGATCTTTCTTTCTGAAAAAATCAAAAAACTGTTCTCTTATTTCTGCCGAGGTCATACTTTTATCTTTTCTTTTTTTTAGGGTGTAAAGATAGCAAATAAAGGATTCAGCTTAAACATTGTTAATAGTCTTATTATGAGATTATCAGGAATTGATTTTATCTGATGTTAATTATACTTTATCTTAAAAAATAAAACAAAATGAGTAAACCAGTGAACACCCTTAAAACTTCTCCCGATATTGAACTGTTGCAAAAAATTTATGAAGGTGATTATGATGCTCTTAAGAAGTTATATGATAAATATTCCCCGGTATTTTATACTCTTATTAAAAAAATATTAAAAGATGTTCAGTACTCAGAGGAAGCATTATTTGAATTATTTCCTTTGATTAAGAAGAAGATAAACACTTTTGATTTCAATACCGGGAATCCATTTACCTGGCTGATTTCTTTAGCAAAGAATAAAGCAGTATATGAGTTAAGAAAAAGAGAAGGCAAGATTGAAAATTTTACAAAAGAACTTGAAGAGGAATATGTAACTCCAAGGCTCTCCCATCTTTCAGAATCATATTCACTTGAACGGGCTTATGAATTAAAATATAAAATTGAATCTGCGTTAAATAAATTAACCGATGCCCAGCAGTATATAATTTATCTTGCTTTTTATGAAGGACTGACACGGCAGGAAATTGCAAAAAAACTGAAGATACCTCTCTCGACTGTTGAATCCAAAATTAAAACTTCATTAATAAATCTTAATGATAATTTTACAGGAAAAGCATCACTCTTCAATGTAAAAAATGAAACTGCTGAATTGATATATCCTTTTGTACTTGGTTCTTTTGATTTTGAAGAAGAGATAAAAACATTTAATAAGTTTAAAGGAACAGAACCATTTCCCTGGAAACTGCTTGGTGATTATCAGAATTTAGTTTCGCTGCTACCCGTTATTCTTGAATTAGAATTTCCTACGGAAAAAACGAATGAAAAAATCTCAAACAAAATTTATCATCTTAAAAGTATTAAAGAAGAAAAGGTAACAGCTTTTGAACCGGTTTCATCAACATCATCAAAAATTTTAGAGACAGTAAATAAAGCAGAGAATGATGCCGCGGTGAATGAAACAATTGATAATAATGAAATAAAAATCTCTGAAACAACTGACGAATTTTCCTCTTCATCTGTTAGAAAAAAAGATGACTATGAACCTGTAATTCCATTAAAACCTGCTGTTCAGGAAAATCAGCTTAAAAGAAAAAGAGATTACTCAACAATAATTATTGTAGGACTAATTATTCTTTTTATTATTTCCACAGTAGTTGCTTATTATTTTTATAATGAGAGAATAACAAATTATGAAAAGCAGATACAGAATCTTTCGACAAGGATTCAAGCAATAATAGAAGAAAACAGGAACAAACCTGAAATACCAGGGCTATCCGGTTTAAGAAATCCACAGACAATTAATCTTGAAAGCAGACCAGGTTTAACAGGAAGCGGAGAAATTATTTTTAGTTTTAATGATAAACGAGGTTATCTACATATTAGAAACTTACCAATATTAAAATCAGATAGTGCATACCAGTTATGGGGAAATTTTAAAGGTGATTTTATTTCTTTGGGTGTATTTAAAGTTTCACCTCAGCCGGATTATTATCCTTTCATAATTCCTGAATTTGTTAATGAGGGACCTGTTGAGTTTTATCTAATTGAATCAAATGCTTCAGGTTCAAGGAGACCGGGTTCTAAAGTTTATTTACAGGGAAGAACTGATTAGAAAAACTATTTTCTTTTAAATTCTCTGCTTAAAAGAATTAATAAACCAACTGCTATAATTATTACCGGCCAGTATTTGGAAGCGATATTTCCAAGGGATGTAATAAAATTACCAAATGTAATTGAACCTAATATAATTGTAACAGCAACCGCAGAAACAATAGCAGTTAATGCTATGGCTAGGAAATTTTTTTTATCAGGATTATCTAAATAAAGCATTAAAAAATTAATTCCGATTATTAAAAGAACTGCAGGAAAAATAATATCATAATCATCAGTGAACTCGAAATTATTAATAAGAAAAAGAAGAAGTCCTGTTAAGAAAAGGGAAGAACCAAAGAATAACACAATTTGCTGATTTCTTCCGAAAGAAGTATAGACCATAGTAATGCCGTAGAAAATAAAAGCATAACCTAGTAATTCAGAGCCGGTTACATCAATAATTCCAAATAATTTTAGAACCAATGAAAGAGCAAGAAAAAAAAGGAGATAAACTAATATTGGCTGTGTGTTAGTCAATTACTTTTTCCAAAAAATTACAAAATTCTTTGCCCCATACTGGATGCAATAAGGTCTGCAGCAAACACTGCACTTTTATTTTGATTATCAAGGATAGGATTTATTTCACTAACCTCAAGAGAAGACATACATCCGCATTCAGCAATTGATTCCATAAGAAGATGTGCTTCTCTGTAACTTAAACCACCGGGTACAGGAGTCCCCACACCCGGAACTATTGCAGGGTCAACACTATCGAGATCAAAGCTTACATGAATATGATCAACCTTTTCTCTGAATTGTTTAAGAACTTTTACTATAATTCTGTGAATTCCCACCTTATCAATCTCAGTCATTGTATAAACAGGAAGATTTAATTTTTTGATATTAACTCTTTCAAGTGCATCAACACTTCTTATTCCTATTAAAGCACAATTCTCCGGTTTAAGTTTCGGAGAGATACCGTAAAAATTAACAAGTTTTTCATGCCCCAAACCAAGTGCTGCAGCCATTGGCATACCGTGAATATTTCCTGATGGAGTTGTTTCATCTGTATTCATATCTGCATGTGCATCAATCCAGATAATACCTAAAGTTTTATTTTTCTTTTTACAATGAGCAGCTATACCGGCAATGGTGCCGATTGCCATTGAATGATCTCCGCCTATACAAAGCGGGAAAAATTCATTATCAAGAGCCTTTTCAACTTTGCCGGCAAGAATTTCAGATGTCTTTAAAATTTCATTAAGATATTTGAGTTTAGGATTCCCGATCTCCTGGCGTTCCATTATTTCAATATAGATATCACCACTGTCTTTAATTTTATAACCAAGATTTTCCAGTTTCCCTTTTAATCCGGCAATACGTAAAGCAGAGGGACCCATATCCACACCTCTTCGCCCGGATCCAAGATCCATAGGAAACCCTATTATGTTAACTATTTTTGAATTTTCTTTTTTCATGAATGGATAATATAGATATTACCAAATTAAAAAAGTTTCGGTTTAATAACCAAAAAGAGTATTAATCCAATATCATATAATTATGTTAATCTTTATATTTTTACTATAAATATTTTTCTAAAAAAGGTAACAACCTTGTATATAAAAGAGCCATTAATAAATATAGGAATCCTTTCCGAGAAGCAGATTAACTTTGAACTCTATGGAGACTATAAAGTAGAGGGATTTAAAAATACATTCAGCGGAAGGTTTACTGCAGAAATTAAAGATGATCATTTTATCTGCCGGGGTAACGGCAATAATATTAAAGTAACAAATGAAATTATTTTTGAACCCGGCTTTCTTTCAATTGATTCATTTTTAATTCTTGACGTACCAATTGGTATCAAATTTCATTGGGAGAGAAAAGAGAAACAAAGATTTATGGGGTCGCTTAAACTGTTAAAAGAGGGAGATAAAATCTGGGTAATTAATATCATCCCAATTAGCATGTATTTAACAAGCGTTATCTCTTCCGAGATGAGTGCAAAAAGTTCTCTGCAGCTTTTAAAAGCGCATGCCATAGTTTCAAGAAGCTGGCTGCTTGCCCAGATAGAGAAAGCAAAATCAATTAAAGATAAAAATGAAAAGTATATAACTTCATTTCAGAATGAAAATGAAATTATTAGATGGATGGACAGGGAGGATCACCTGCTGTTTGATGTTTGTGCAGATGACCATTGCCAGCGATACCAGGGTATTACAAAAATTTCTACAGAAAATGCTAAACGTGCAATTGAAGAAACCAAGGGCATAGTTTTAACTTATAATGATAAAATATGCGATACACGTTATTCAAAATGCTGCGGTGGTGTTTCAGAAGCTTATGAAAATGTATGGGAACCTGTAAAGCACGAGTATCTTTCACCAATTGTTGATTATAAATTCGAACAGGAAAATTACAATCTCGATTTCTCATCTGAAGTAAATGTAAGGAAATGGATAAAAGGTAATCCTCCTGCTTTCTGTAATAATTCAGATGAAAAAATTCTTACACAGGTACTTGTAGATTTCGATCAGGAGACAAAAGATTTTTACAGATGGAAAATTGAGTATACCCAGGAAGAGATTAAAAAAATAATTTCTTCAAAATCAGGGATTGATTTTGGAGATATTATTAATCTTCAGCCTGTTGAAAGAGGTGAATCAGCACGGCTGATTAAAATGAAGATTGTCGGTTCAAAAAAATCTTTAATAATTTGTAAAGAGCTCGAGATAAGAAAGATTCTTTCCGAATCACATCTTTACAGCAGTGCAATTATTATTGATAAAGAAAATATTGTTGATAATGTTCCGCAGAAATTTATTATTTATGGTGCAGGATGGGGCCATGGTGTAGGGCTTTGCCAGATTGGTGCTGCTGTTATGGCTGCACAGGGATACCAGTTCGATGAAATCCTTCTTCATTATTTTAAAAATGCTAAACTCAAAAAGATTTACGAGTGAATAACATCTTCTTCGATCATATTAAATTAAATGAATTAATTTCCTCGAATGATTATTCATCTGCTGCAAGACTTTTATTAAGAGAGCAGTTGAAAGTTTGGGAAACTCTTAGCCAATCGTACAATAATTTAAAAAGTGTTCAGGTAAAATCATTTCAATATGACGGAAATGTAATAAAAATTCAGCATAATCCCGGAAGGGTTAAATCATCTACAGCTAAGGTTGATGATAAATCAATAAAAGAAAGAAAATGTTTTTTATGTCTCCAAAATCTTTATGCTGAACAGCGGGCATTAAAATATATAAATGATTTTTTAATTCTTGTTAATCCTTTCCCGATTTTACCTGAGCATTTTACAATACCTCATTTAAAACATATCCCTCAAAGAATAAAAGGCAGCTTTAATATTATGCTTGAGTTGAGCAAAAGTATGCAGAGAGATGTAATAATTTATAACGGACCTAAATGCGGCGCATCGGCACCTGACCATCTTCATTTCCAGGCAGGTTCAAAATTTTTTATGCCTCTTGACGACGAATTTCATTCATTAAAAAATGAATATGGGGAAATTCTTGTTGAGAAGGATAATATTGTTGTTTCCGGTGTTGATGATGGTTTAAGAAGATTTATTTCAATTGAGACAATGGATATAACTCTTGCAGAAAAAGCATTTAATAATTTTTATGATGCATATTCAAAAATATCCAATGATGAAGTTGAACCTATGATGAATATCCTTTCTCTTTATGAACCTGAAAAAGAGAAAGGGGAATTTTACGGCTGGAGAATTGTAATATTTTTAAGAGAAAAACACCGTCCTTCTCATTTCTTCAGAGAAGGGGAAGGAAGAATTTTACTAAGTCCGGCTGCAGTTGATTTTGGGGGGGTATGTATTCTTCCTTTTAAAGAAGATTATGATTCAATAAGGAAGCAGGACATAACTGATATTTTTAATGAAGTTACAATTGGAAAGGAACAATTCGAATTTGTAAAGGCTTATCTGAAAAAAGCTTTCTAACTTTTAAATATTGATTAATATCAACCTCGTTTTTTGATAGAATTGTTTATCCATCACACCGGAAATTACCATAATATTATTCAGGCGCACAGCTTTTTATGAAAATTAAGTTGATACTTTATTATAGAATTGTATTTAATTAAGTTAATATTAAAACTTTTAGCATGAAAAAGTTATTTTTTCTGGTTATGATTTTAGGATTTTATTCCTGCAGCACGGATAGTGATATTTTAATTCCTGAAGAAACTTCGGAATTCTTTCCATTGCAGGTAGGAAACAGGTGGGAATATATTAGTTCATTAGACAGCAGTATATGGAAATATGAGATTACTGACACAAAAGTTTTTAACCAACATGTTTATTTTGAACGAGTCTTAACCTTTTCAGATGGAACTAAAGAAACTGAATATTTCAGAGTTACAGATAGTAATGTAGTTTTAATTTATTATGAAGGTGAAGATTATATCTACATTGATTTTAACAGAGCAATTGGCGAAGAGTGGAATTCGTATGATGATTTTTTTGGATTTATAAGACAAAGAAACATTACCACTACTGTTGAAGCAGGAACATTTACAAATGTAACAGAAGTCTTTATGGATAACAGGTCTTATGCAGATATATTTAGCTTTAATCGTTACAGTCCGGGTGTTGGGTTGATAGAAGTTTTCAGGTTCAGATTTAATTTGTCTTTAGTTAATGCAACTGTAAACGGTATTAATTATCCACAATAAACTTAAAGGTATTTATGTCTGTAATTGAATTCCTGCTTCTCCTGTTAATTGCCGGGATAACCGGTTCTATAGGTCAGGCATTAACAGGTTTCTCAAGAGGCGGATGTTTGTTATCGATAATTGTAGGTTTTATTGGTGCACTTCTTGGTACCTGGATTTCGCGTGAGCTTGGTTTAGGAGAAATGTTCATAGTAAGGATTGGTGATATTAATTTTCCTGTTGTGTGGGCTATTATAGGTGCGGTATTGTTTACAGCTATACTTAGTTTATTAACTCCAAAAGATAGACTTTAATTTGAAATAATTTTTTAACTAAAACTATTATCGGCTATGGGAACAAAATATAAAGGATCAAAAAAAGAAATCAACGTACTTAATTCTTTTATTAAACTTACACGCGCTGCTGATTCTGTAAGAAGCAGAATATCTTCAGTTATTAATACAAGTGAAATAACTGAAAGCCAGTTTTATGTACTTGATTCACTTTATCATTCCGGACCCCTTACGCAGAAAGATATAGGTGAAAAAGTTTTCAGGAGCGGCGGCAACATAACTCTTGTAATTGATAATCTTGAAAAACAGGGTTACGTAAAAAGAGTTAGGGGAAAGGAAGACAGAAGATATTTTACTATCCATCTTACAAAAGCAGGTAAAAATTTAATGGATAGAATCTTTCCGCAATTTGTTAATGCAGTAAAAGAAGAGTTAAATGTTTTGGCTGATAGTGAACATAAACAGCTTCAGGAGCTTTGTAAAAAAGTAGGCTTGAAGAATTCACGTAAATAATTACTTAATTATTTAAATGGGGGGAATACATTTTTTCTTTTAAAGAATCTGAAATTATTCTGCAAATCCCATTTTAAAAGATTTTGCGATTATAATCGAAAAATCTTATGTTTTTATAAAAAATGATATAAAGCAGTTATTTAGAATTCTTCTTTATTACTTTAATTTCATTTAAAATTTGTGGAAGTATTTTACCTGCTTCACTGAAAAAAGAATAATTTACCAAACCCGATATTTCAGTTTCTTCAATATTAATTTCTACCAGGCATGCTCCATTTTGTTTTGCTGTAAATATTAAATTAGCGGCAGGGTAAACAACAGCCGAAGTTCCTACAATAAAAAATATATCGCAATTTTCGGAAGCTTTTTCAGAGGCATTATATTGATCCTGGGGTAAATATTCTCCGAACCAGACTACATCAGGTCTTATCAAGCCGCCGCATTTGCAGACAGGAACACCTTTGGAAAAATCCAGTTCATCATTATAAAATGTTTTGCATTCAACACAATAATTTCTTTCGATATTTCCATGGAGTTCATATATCCTGCTGCTACCCGCTCTTCGATGAAGATTATCGATATTCTGAGTTACAACAATTACTTCATCAAAATATTTTTCAAATTCTGCAATGGCAATATGACCTTCATTTGGTTTTGCTTCATGAATAATTTGTTTTCTGTGGTTATACCATTCCCATACAAGTTCTGGATTTTTTAGGAAAGCATTAAAGTTGGCAAGCTCTTCAGGTTTCAGCTTATTCCATATTCCATCTTTTCCTCTGAATGTAGGAATACCGCTCTCAGCAGAAATTCCTGCCCCGGTAAAAAATACAACAGTTTTAGCTTTTACTAATTCGTTCTTAAAATTTTCATTAATCATCTTTTCCCCTTAAAAAAATTAATCAAATAATGTTTTGATTATTTCTTCATCGAACTCTGATGTTAAACCATGATTATAGAGGTCTGTTGAGGCAAGTGAAAGGAAGTTTGTCCATTTGCTTTCGGGTTTTAATTGTGTTGCAAGTGCATTTTTATAAGCATTAACTTTTGCACTTAATTCATCAGCCTGGTAGAGTGCAATTGCTTCTACAGTTTTGGGAACAACGGGAGATGCATATTCAAGTTTACCCTGGTGACTTAATACAATGTGAAGAAGGCAGTTCTTTAAATCTTCAGGGAAGTCGGGAATTTTACCTGCTTCTTCATTTATAATTAATGCTGCAATCACAATATGCCCGATAAGTTTTCCTTTATCAGAATAATCAAATGTTCCGTCATAAGTTAGCTCTTCGGTTTTTCCAAAGTCATGCATCATAGCGCCGGCAATAAGCAAATCCCTGTTAAGCTCAGGATGAATATCGCACATAAGATCGCAGATTTTAATTATCTCGAGTGTATGTTCAATTAAACCATGAAGATAACTATGATGCCATGATTTACCGGCGGGTGCTGTTGAAAATTTTTCAAACTTCTCATCACAAAAAATTCTGTTCATTAATGATTTTAAATAATGATTGCCGAGAGAATTAATTCTTTTCCTGAATTCCTCCTTCATCTCATTAATATCTCTTTTGGATTTGGGAAGAAATTCATTTATATCTACTTCGGCATTATCAACAGCCTCTAACGAAATTACTTTTATCTGTTTTGTATCTTTATAATCATCAATTTTACCTTTAACCTTTACAAGATTTCCTGTCTTAAATGATTTACAGATTTCCTCAAAGTTATCAAACATGTTAGCATTAAGGGTGGCGGATTTATCCCCCAGTTCCATATTGAGGTACTGTTTGTTATTCCTGGCTAACTTTACTTCAAATTTTCTGATTAATAAATAATGGTCAACCTCATCTCCTTTTGAAAGAGAGGACAGGTCTTTTTGATTTAACATAAGTCTTACTGTTTTATAATTTCTATTATGCTATCTTTGGGTAGCTTTGCAATAACAGATCTGTTTAGAAGATCGATTGAAACTGCGAGAGTTTTTTCATTATCAATTTCCTGAAGAACCCCGATGACTCCCTCAAACGGACCTTCTTTAATTTTTATTTTTGTTCCAGGAACAAGTCCCTCTTTTACGATCAGGTCAGATTCACTACTTAACATTTTTTTCAGATTTTCAATTTGCCAATCAGGTATTTTAGCTGCTCTTCCGGCTTCGGTTAAACATCTTACGACTGAATATTGTTCAAGAGAAATAATTCTTTCTCTTTCGTTAGCATAAATGAAAATGTAACCTCTCAGTAATGGCTCTGTTATTTTCTTTTTTCTGTCGCTCCATTGTTTAACTCTGGTAACGGAGGGCAGATAATACTGAACTCCAGCTCCGCCTATCTGCTCGGCAGCTTTAAATTCACTTTTTGGTCTTGTATAAAGTGCAAACCACCATCTTTGGTTAACATCAGATAGTGTGTTTGACATTTCATTCTTTTTACTCACAATACCTATATTAAAATTTTTTCTCTTCCAACCGAATAGTAATTAAACTTAAGCTCTCTCATCTTTTCAAGATCATAAAGATTTCTGCCATCAAAAATAACAGGTTGTTTAAGGGAATTTTTTATTCTTGAAAAATCAGGAGTTCTGAATTCATTCCATTCGGTTACAATAATAAGTGCATCAGCATTATTAAGTGCGTCATAAGCATGTTCGGTATAATTAATAATATTTCCCAGAACAGCTTTTGTAGTTTCAATTGCTTCAGGGTCGTAAGCGGAAATGGTTGCACCTTTTTCCAGAAGCAGTTTTATTAATGCATGAGAAGGTGCTTCGCGAACATCATCTGTATTTGGTTTAAATGCTAGTCCCCATAAAGCAAAATGTCTACCTGAAATATCATTCTTATAATGATTTAGAATTTTATTAAAGAATAATTGAATTTGTCTCTTATTAACTTCAATTACAGAACTGAGAATCCTGAAGTCATAATTGTTTTCATTTGCGGTATTCCACAAAGCCATAACATCTTTAGGAAAACATGAACCGCCATAGCCAACACCGGGGAATAAAAATCTTTTGCCGATTCTTGAATCGGAACCAATTCCAATTCTTACTTTATCCACATCTGCTCCTGTTAATTCACACAGGTTAGCTATTTCATTCATAAAAGAAATTTTAGTCGCAAGAAAAGAATTAGCTGCATACTTGGTCATTTCAGCAGATTTTTCATCCATAAAATAAATCGGGTTGCCCGATCTTACAAAAGGTTCATAAAGAAGCTCAAGTATATTTTTTGTTTTAGGATTACTCGTACCTATTACAACTCTTTCAGGCTTCATAAAATCTTCAACAGCCATTCCTTCACGCAGGAATTCAGGATTTGAAGCAACATCAAAATCAAAATCAGGGGCATGTTTTTTAACAGCAGCTCTTACTTTTTCACTTGTACCAACCGGAACAGTACTTTTATCAACAAGAATTTTATAACCAATGCCAGGTTCTTTTTTAAAGAACTGCCCGAGGTCATCTGCAACTTTAAGTACATAACTTAAATCTGCTTTTCCATCTCCTCCCTGGGGTGTAGGAAGGCATAGAAAAATTACCTCAGATTTTCTTACGGCATCATGCAGATCGGTAGTAAAGGTTAATCTTTCATCTTTAATATTTCTTTCAAAAAGAAGATCGAGTCCCGGTTCAAAAATAGGAACAATGCCTTTCCTTAATTTTTCAATCTTCTTTTCATCAATATCCACACAAATGACGTTATTTCCTGTTTCAGCAAAACAGGTTCCGGTGACCAGACCAACATAACCGGTACCAACAACTGCTATATTCAAATTACCTCCGAATTTTGGAACACAAAATATAATAATTGATGTACTAATTTAAAATTAAAGAGGAGGAGTAATTCCTACTTTAATAAACCTGCAAGTATATTTATTATTTTTTCTTCTGCAGAATTTTTTTCAAGAACAATGGCTTCTCCAAATTTTCTGTAACCATCTGTTATAGTTTCATCCGGAAGGTCAGTAATAATTATTTTTAATTCAGGATTATCTTTTTTTCCCGGCATATTTTCAAGAAGCTGCAGACCATTCATTAAGGGAAGCTTATGGGGGGTTACAATTGCGGAAAAGAAATGATTTGAGAAATTAATAGCATCAAATGGATTTTCAGCTTTTATTACATTATAATTTGAAAAATATTTTTTAATTGTATCATATAAAGAAATATTCTCTCCGACTAAAAGAATACTTTCCGGAATAGATGGAATTTTTATATGAAACTCACTTCCTGAATTTGCTTCAGAATAAAACCACAACTCTCCATTATGCTTTTCTATAATTTCTTTTGAAAGGGTTAAACCAAATCCATTTCCTTTTTCACCCGAAGTTCCTTTTGTCGAAAACATTTTATCTATTCTGAATAAATTAATTTTATTTTCTTCGGGTATACCAATACCTTTATCAATTATAATTATTTCAGCAAACTCATCATTAAACTTTAATGCTTTTACCCGGACTACCGAATCCTTATATGAAAACTTTACAGCATTGCTTATAATATTTGTAACAGCAATATTTAATAATCTTTCATCTCCTGCAATTTTTAAATTTTTATCCGCATCAATTTTTATTTCAATACCCTTTCTGGCTGCAGTTCCTGTTAATGCAGCAGAACAATTATAAAGCAATGACCTGAGATTAATTTTTTGTCTGCCTAAAATTATTTTCCCGGATTTTAATCTTGACCAGTCAAGCAGATTATTAATTAGTTTAAGAAGATTATCTGATGATGAATGTATAAATGATAAGTATTCAGTTTTTTCAACTTCGGTTAATGTTTCTTTAAGAAGAATTTCCGAAAAGCCAAGTATACTTGTGAAAGGACTTCTTAATTCATGAGACAGTAAATTAAAAAAATGATCCTTTGCAACATTTTCTTTTTTTAATTGAGAAACCTGCTGGCTTAATTTTATCTCCTTACTTTTTAAACCGGAAATATCAATAACTTTCCCGATCATATTGGCGGGAATTCCCTTATCATAAAATATTTTTATACTTTCTTTTACCCATTTTATTTCATTGTTTTTTGTAAGAATTCTGAATTCTGATTCTGCAAAAGTATCACCTTTCTCAACAGATTCATTAAAGGAATTAATGTAAACAGCTTTATCCTCATGAAAAATTATATTTTGAAGTGAGATGATTTCCTCTGGAGTATAGCCGGTTACATTAGCAACATTTCCTGTAAATTCCTGGTGATTGATATTTCCCGACCAGAAAAAGATATCATCGAAAGAATTAACCAGAGATGTAAGATTAATTTCACTAAGCTGAATTTTTCCCAAGGTATTAGCCATAAGTTTTTTACTTGATATTAAAAATAAACTATATAAAGAATAAACAAAAACCAGGGAAAAGATTTTTCCAGCTTTATATATCATAATAACATTGACTCTATTAATTTCTTTCTTTTGTAATCCATTATTTAATGATTATTTTAACCGGGGTTTTTGCAACAGGGTTGGCATGAAATGAATGATTTAACAGGACAAAAATATTTCGATTCGCTCACCGGATTATTTATGAAGCTTAGCTCAGCAGTTAAAGACTCATCCGCAGTTGCTGAAGAAGTAAATAATCTATATAAACTATTCCTACAATATCACCAGGAAATAAATTCTGAAATATATAAACTGAACCTTCAGCAAAGAAAAAATGAAGAGAAGATTAATCAATTAATTGAAGATAAAAGGAGGCTTGAAGTTCTTTATTCATCAGGAATTCTTTTTTCTACAGAAACAGAAACCAAGGCACTTATTTCAACAGCTATTGATACTGTAGTAAGAGAATTAAAAGCTGATTCCGGTTTTATTATTCTCACAAATGAATCGGGGGAAACAGAAAATATTTTTGTAAAAAACATGCATCCCGAAGATAACCCCGAAGCAATGGAGATGAGTACAACAGTAATTAAGAATACTATTAATGCTTCATCTCCTGTAAGAGTTGATAATGCAGGTTATGATGAGGAACTATCTCAAAGAGCAAGTATACTTAAACTTGGAATTACTGCAGTATTGTGTGTACCGCTTGCTCTTGGTTCAAAAGTTTTAGGAGCAGTTTATATTGACAGAAGAAATAAAGAAAATCCTTTTACACAAAATGATCTGATCTTTTTACTTGCATTTGCAAAACAAATTGTAAATGCACTTGAAATATCTTCTGAAATATCTAACCTTGAAAAAAGACTTCTGACAGATGCAATAGAAAAATTTGATGATCTCAGAAAAGAATTTAAATGTGATGAAATTGTCGGCTCAGGAAAAAAATTATTTGATGTTCTTAAACTTGCGGCAAAAATATCACCCACTAATACATCTGTTATTATTCTTGGTGAAAACGGAACAGGGAAAGATGTACTTGCAAGGGTAATTCACAACAACAGCAAACGTGCATCCAAACCTTTTGTTACAATTGACTGCAGTGCTATTCCTGCTGATCTGCTCGAATCAGAATTATTCGGATATGAGAGCGGGGCTTTTACAGGTGCTGCCAAAACAAAACCCGGAAAACTTGAACTCGCTGATGGAGGAACTCTTTTCTTTAATGAAATTGGTGAAATGAGTATAAACCTCCAGGCTAAAATTTTAAGAGTTATACAGACAGGTGAAATAGAAAGGCTTGGTTCTGTTAATACAAAAAAGATTAATGTCAGAATTATCTCTGCTACTAACCGTAATCTTCCGGATATGATTTCTAAAGGAACATTCAGAGAAGATTTATACTACAGGTTAAAAGTTATAGAAATTAATATGCCTCCGTTAAGAGAAAGAAAAGAAGATATTGAAAGTCTTTGTAATCATTTTATAAAGAAGCATGGAGAAGGTAAAGAATATAAAATTTCTGATGAAGCACTTGAAGTACTGGAAGAATATTCATTTCCCGGAAATATAAGAGAACTTGAAAATATTATTTTAAGATCGATTGTACTCGCAACAGATAATAAAATTGATGTTAAAGATCTTCCTCAGGAAATAATACAAAAAAGTTCAGATGAAATTTTAGTTCACCCAGGGAAAAAATTATTGGAAGCAGAAACAGAATTCAGAAGAATGTATATCATAAAAACATTGAGAAAAGTTAACTCAAAAGCTGAAGCAGCAAAATTACTGGGGGTAAACCGTACACACTTCTATAAACTCCTTTCACAACTGGAAATTGATCTTTGATCACAATTATTGCTAAATGAAGACCGATAATCACATTTTAATATAAAACATTCTCATTTTGTTTTAACTTTATTATTATCTTTATGGTCATAAAAAAATCTCTTTAAAGTTCTTTGAAATTTGTCTCTGCACCCCGACAACTAAAAGCAAGTATCTGTCACTTAAAAACAATTTCTTCTTTCAAGGTTGTTAAAAAATAAAATAACCGATACGTGTAACAGGAAATATTCTGGTACATCTTTGGGAAAGAGATTATCAAAAATTAAAATTTATGAAAGCACAAATACTTGTTATTGATGAAGATACTTTTGAACTGCGGAGGCTGCGGGAGATTTTAACCCGTGAAGGATTTAATATCATTACTGCTACTGATAAAAGTACAGCTAAAGAATTAAGTAAGAAAATAAAATTTACATTTGTATTGGGTAAAGCATCCACATTAGGATTTACTTCTGACAAATGACAAACTGATTAAAAATCAGTAATTCACTAATAAAAATAAATATAGGAGAACCAAATGAAAAAATTGTTCACTGTTTTATTTGCTATAATTATTATTACAGGTTTTACATCTGCACAGAACAAAATGTATCTGAATGTGGGACCATTGATTTCATTACCAATGGGTAATTTTGGTGATGCTGCTAATTTAGGATTTGGCGGTACAGCTATTTTCGAAATGGAATTTATGCCGCAGTTACACGGAACAGCCCAGGCAGGTTATATTACTTGGCCTACAGATGTTGATGAAGTTTCTTTCTCCGGTATACCGATTTTAGTTGGTGCTAAATATTATTTTATGCGTGGCGGTGGAGTTTA
>Ga0079223_10000458_pt1 | contig 20741 bp, 18 predicted proteins | sample Stecom2011_FD_75072 | JGI IMG/M metagenome (GOLD analysis project Ga0079223, IMG submission 75072) | Agricultural soil microbial communities from Utah to study Nitrogen management - Steer compost 2011 | ecosystem: Environmental > Terrestrial > Soil > Agricultural land | place: USA: Utah...
GCACGTCGTGGGGATGGTCCTACTTTCTTAGAACTACGCACGTATCGTTACCGTGGACACTCTATGAGTGATGCACAACACTACCGTACCAAAGAAGAAGTTAAACAGAAACAAGAGGAAGATCCAATCAGCCACGTACTGCACGTTATTTATGAAAATGAATGGGCTACGGAACAGGAGATAGATGTAATAAATGAACGCGTTCGCGAACGTGTTGCAGAATGCGAAAAATTTGCAGAAGAGTCTCCATATCCAGAAGCAAACGTAATGTTTGACGCTGTATACGAACAAGAGGATTATCCTTTTATACCTAAAAAACAATAATTGATATTATGGCAGAAGTTATAAACATGCCACGCCTTAGCGATACCATGGAAGAAGGTACCGTTGCAAAATGGTTAGTTAAGGTAGGCGATAAAGTTAGTGAAGGAGATATCTTGGCCGAAATAGAAACCGACAAGGCGACTATGGAATTTGAGTGCTTTTATGATGGTGTGTTACTACACATAGGATTAGAAGAAGGAGAAACAGCACCAGTAGATAGTCTTTTGGCAATTATTGGAGAAAAAGGAGAAGATATATCTGATTTACTTGAAGGAAAATCAGATGCGCCAGATGCAGAAGATACCTCCGACGATACTGACGAAGAAGAGAAGGATTCGGAAGAAGAAGTAGAAACTGAAGAAAAAGAATCCAGTTTTAGTATTCCAGAAGGTGTGGAGGTAATTACTATGCCTCGCTTGAGCGATACCATGGACGAAGGTACGGTTGCACAATGGCTAAAGAAAGAAGGAGACAAAGTAGAAGAAGGAGATATTCTAGCAGAGATAGAAACCGATAAGGCAACTATGGAATTTGAATCTTTCTACACCGGTACCTTACTTAAAATTGGAATTCAAGAAGGCGAGTCTGCTAAAGTAGATAAGCTTCTAGCTATTTTAGGTCCAGAGGGCACCGACGTTACCGCAATCCTTGAAAACTTTGATGCAGACAAAAAGGAAAAACCAGCAAAAGAAGCTCCTAAAAAAGAGGAGAAAAAAGTAGAAAAGGAGACGAAGCCAAAAACTAGCTCTGCCCCTAAGAAAACTGCAAAATCGACACCTAGCGATAGAAGAATATTTATCTCTCCGCTAGCTAGAAAATTAGCCGAAGAACGCAATATCAATATCAACCACGTACAACCAACTGGTGATAACAACCGTATTATAAAACGGGATATTGAAAACTACCAACCAGGAGCTTCTGCCGATGGTTTTGTGCCAGTTGGAGAAGAAACTTGGGAGGAAACCAAGAACTCGCAAATGCGTAAGACGATTGCCAAGCGTTTGGCAGAGTCCAAATATTCTGCACCACACTACTACTTAACCGTAGAGTTGGATATGGATAATGCCATCAGTGCACGTACTGCGATAAACGAAAGCTCAGAACAACGTATCTCATTTAATGATATGGTGGTAAAAGCTTCTGCTATGGCATTGCGCAAGCATCCACAAGTAAATACCCAGTGGAAAGATGACGTAACCATCACTGCAAAACACATCCATATTGGTGTAGCAGTTGCAGTAGACGAAGGACTTGTAGTTCCAGTATTGCCATTTGCAGACCAAATGTCGTTTGCTCAGATAGGTTCCGAAGTACGTGAACTAGCTGGAAAAGCTAGAGATAGAAAGCTTACCCCGCAAGAAATGGAAGGCAGTACATTTACTATTTCTAACCTTGGGATGTTTGGTATTAAAGAGTTCACCTCTATTATAAACCAGCCTAACTCCGCCATTCTTTCTGTAGGCGCCATAGAGCAAAAGCCTGTAGTAAAAGAAGGAGAGATTAGAATTGGAAATAGAATGACAGTTACCCTAGCTTGCGATCACCGTACGGTAGATGGAGCAACAGGAGCTAAATTCTTACAAACACTAAGAACTTACATCGAAAATCCAATAACCATGTTTGTATAATTGGTTTTACAAACAATATATATGGTAGCGCATTCTTTATAATTAGAGGATGCGCTATCTTATTTTAAGAATAATGTCTAAGTTTATTGTATTATGCAAAAAAATATAATTATCACTGGAACTAGCCGCGGAATCGGTCTAGCATTAGTAAAATACTTCTCGGACAACGGCCATCAGGTTTTAGCCTTATCCCGTTCCCCAGAAAAACTAAACGATTTAAAACTTCCTAACACCAAGGGATTAGCTTTTGACATTACTAAAGAAGACACACATAACCCGGTTTTGCAATATGTACAGGATAATTGGAAGCAGGTAGATGTGTTGATCCATAACTCTGGAGCCATTGTAAACAAGCCTTTTACGGAGATAAGCACGGAAGAATTCCGATACGTTTATGAAGTAAACGTTATTGGCGTTGCGTCCTTTACCAAAGCATTATTACCTGTTTTACCAAAAGACAGCCACGTGGTATGCATAAGCAGTATGGGCGGTATTCAAGGAAGCGTTAAATTTCCAGGACTAAGCGCTTATAGCAGTAGTAAAGCAGCAGTTTTGAGCTTGGTAGAGCTATTGGCTGAAGAATATAAAGAAAATGGACCTAGTTTTAATGGACTTGCTCTAGGCGCGGTACAAACAGAAATGCTAGAAGAGGCATTCCCTGGGTATAAAGCACCTCTATCTCCGAAAGAAATGGCAGCGTATATAGCAGATTTTTCACTGACAGGAGCTACGTATTACAACGGAAAGATCTTACAGGTTTCTAGTACCACTCCATAATTTACAGCTAGGTATATGTCAAAAGTTTTAGCCAAATATATTCCAAAGAATGCCGTAACTCCAATCTTCGAAGTTATTAAGGAAACGAATGTTTACTTAAAAATAGTAAATGAAAGGGTTACTCGACATGGCGATTACAGAAGACTACCAACAGGCCAACATCAAATTACTATAAACGCCAACCTCAACCAATATAAGTTTTTAATCACCCTGGTTCATGAGCTGGCGCACTTGGTTGCATTCTCACATTTTGGTCGAAGAATAAAACCACATGGCAAAGAGTGGAAAGTCACTTTTCAGAAAATGATGCTGCCATTCTTACGAGAAGAGATATTTCCAAAAGAATTATTACCTTTATTGTTACGACATTTTGAAAATCCAACTGCTACTACCGACACCGATCAGATGTTGGCCTTTGCACTAAAACAATACGATCCGCCAAATGATTTAAATTTCATTTTTCAACTACCACTTGGCGCCTATTTTGAATTATATAATGGGAGGGTTTTTAAACGCGGCAAGCGACGCGTAAAACGATATGAATGCATTGAAGTAAAATCAGGTAGAACCTATCTTTTTGACCCCAACGCAGAAGTTAAACTATTAAATACTAAGGATGGATAAGAACAATTATGCTTTGATTATGGCTGGTGGAATCGGCTCTAGATTTTGGCCAGTAAGTACCGAGAGCTTTCCGAAGCAGTTTCACGACTTGTTAGGTACTGGACAAAGTCTTTTGCAACGCACTTTTTCACGAATGCAGAAAGTAGTCCCATCGGAAAACATACGCATACTTACCAACGAATCGTATTTTGACTTAACCCAAGAGCAATTACCCGAAATACAACCAGAGCAGATTATTCTGGAACCAGCCATGCGCAATACTGCACCATGCATACTTATGGCAGCATTAAAGGTAAAAAAAGAAAATCCCAAAGCCGTCATGCTCATTGCGCCTAGCGACCATTGGATAGAAGACGAAGATAAATTCACACAAGACATTCTCACGTGTTTCCAGGCTGCAAAGATGGAAGACAAGTTGCTAACACTCGGTATTAAACCCTTATTTCCAAATACTGGCTATGGTTACATAGAAAGTAGTTTAGAAGATAGTACTCCAATAAAGAAAGTAATACAATTTAGAGAGAAGCCAGATTACGATACTGCTAAGAAATTTCTAGCTGCTGGTAATTTTGTTTGGAATGCAGGAATTTTTGTCTGGTCTGTAGAGAGCATTACCCAAGCTTTTAAAACACATTTACCCACGATGCATAAACTATTCTATGCTGGATATGATGCGTATAATACCTCGAAGGAAAAAGCTTTTGTTTCTAAAGCATACCCACAGGCAGAAAACATTTCTATTGATTATGGGATTTTAGAAAAAGCTACCAATGTATATGTGCTTCCTGCGCATTTCGATTGGAGTGATTTAGGCACATGGGGATCCCTACATGAAAAATTAGAGAAAGACAAGGACAATAATGCGATAGTTAGAGCAGACTATTTGTTTACAGACGCAACGAATAATATCGTATATACGGATAAGAAAAAGTTAGTTGTACTAGATGGAATAGAAGATTATATAGTTGTAGATAAAGAAAATGTATTGTTATTTTATCCCAAGAAAAAAGAGCAAGAGATTAAAGATTTACTACAAGACATAGAAGATAAATTTAGTACTAAATATAGCTAAATGGAGAACTCAGAAAACAAAGGAGAATTAGAAACTCCACACGCAGAGAAGGAGTTTGATAAAGTAAAGCTCAATACTTTTCAGAATATTAAAAAGTTCTTGATTGAACTCTTTGATATCCAATCGGATTCGGATCGTGATGCCACTATTGAAGCGGTAAAGAAAGAGATATCCTTTAAAGGACATACGGTTTGGATTCTTATATTCTCCATCTTTATCGCATCCATTGGACTCAATGTAAGTAGTACCGCAGTGGTAATTGGTGCGATGCTTATCTCTCCTTTAATGGGTCCTATTGTTGGCATAGGTGTTTCTGTTGCTATTAACGACATCATTACCATGCGACGTTCTGCTATTAATTTGGCAGTAATGGTTGTTTTGAGTGTTTTAACCGCCTTCCTCTATTTTAAACTATCTCCTCTCACAAAAGAGACGCCAGAGCTGATTGCTAGAACGTATCCAACGATACTAGATGTTTTGATTGCCATATTTGGTGGATTAGGATTGATAGTTGCTAAAACAAAAAGCGGTACTATTGCTAGTGTTATATTTGGAGTAGCTATTGCAACCGCTTTAATGCCTCCTTTATGTACGGTGGGATATGGCTTGGCGGTAGGAAATGCTTCGTATGCAGGTGGTGCTTTGTATCTTTTTACCATAAACTCGGTATTTATAGCACTTTCCGCTTTTATAGTTTCAAAATTATTGGGTTTTCCTTTGGTGCGTTATGCCAATAGTAAGCGACGTAAAAGAACTTCGCAAATAGCAACATTAATTGCCATTGCGGTTATGGTTCCTAGTGTTTGGCTTTTCTTAAAATTACTAGATCAACAAGTATTTGAAAACAAAACAGAAGAGTTTGTAAAAACAATAATAAAGTACGAAGGCGCAGAAGTGGTAAAATTCACCCACAATTACAAGTCACAGTATATCGATGTGTATTTAATTGGGCGCCCTGTACCTAAATCGAAGATTAACGAATGGCATGCTAGCTTGCAAGAAACCGATAAGCTGAGCAATACAAAATTAAGAATCTTTCAAGGCGCAGACCAAAGTGGCGAGATGGCCGAAAGACTCTCTGGCGAAGTTAGAGCTGGAATCTTAGAGGATCTGTATGTTAGAAATGAACAGTTAATTCAAAATAAAGACGAAAGAATTCGATTTCTAGAAGACCAAATTGCGTTCATGAGAGTAAAGACCGTTCCTTTTAAACAGCTTAGCGACGAGATAAAAATAAACTACGAAGGACTGGAAAGCTTTGGCTACTCGGATAGAATTCTAACCAATTTTGAAAGCACCGATACCCTTCCTATTATAACTCTAAAATGGAAAAAAGGCATTCCTATAAGCCAACAAGAAAAAGAAGCAGAGAAAATAGAAAAGTGGTTACGACTAAAAATGAAATTGGATACTATAATAATCTATCGCCCGTAGTTGACACGACCCTTTATTAATAAGAGGGCTATAACTTCATATTCTGTACTTCTCTGATTTTTCTAAACAGATTGGAAGAGTAAACGAAGTCTACTACATCTTCATTTTCAGTGGAGAAGATATCGGCATTGGATCCTTGCCAAACGAGCTTTTCTTTCTTTAACAATACAACGTTCTCCCCTATTTCCATTACGGAGTTCATGTCGTGCGAAACCACCACAGTAGTGATGTCATACTCATGGGTTATTTCCTGAATCAGGTTGTCTATTAGCGTAGCTGTCTTTGGATCTAATCCGGAGTTGGGTTCGTCACAAAACAAGTATTTTGGTTCATTTACAATAGCTCTGGCAATAGAAACACGCTTTTGCATTCCTCCAGAAATCTCTGCCGGATATTTTTTATTTACATCTTCTAGGTCTACACGCTTCAACACCGTATTGACACGCTCTCGCATTTCCGCTCTTTTTTGCTTAGTAAACATGCGTAATGGGAACATAACATTCTCCTCTATAGTCATAGAATCAAATAAAGCTCCACCTTGAAATAGCATCCCAATATCTTCTCTGAGCAGTCTTTTTTGTTCGATATCCATATCTTGAATCGCTTTCTCTTGATAGTATATCTTCCCTTTATCTGGTTCAAAAAGTCCAAGCAAACACTTAAGCATCATAGTTTTTCCACTACCGCTCTGACCTATGATCAAGTTGGTTTTTCCTCTCTCGAAGTTTGTACTTATGCCTTTTAGTACTTCTTGCTCACCAAAACTCTTATGTATATCTTCTATTCGTATCATATCAGCTTAAAAGAAGTTGTGTTATTATAAAGTTGGAAGCAATAATCAAAACGCTCGTCCACACAAAGGAGTTGGTACTTGCCTTCCCCACTTCGAGTGCGCCACCTTTCATGTAATATCCTTGCCAGGAAGGGACCGTTGCTAAAATAAAAGCAAAAACAAAAGTTTTAATGAAGGCATACATCAAATGCCATGGTATAAAATCTTGTTGAATACCATAAATAAAATCTGTAAAGGTTACAAACCCACCATAAACGGATGCTACTCCTCCACCCATAATTCCTAAGAACATAGAAATTGCAATAACCGCAGGGAACAATAACATGGCGACTATTTTTGGGAATACAAGGTAGTTCAAGGAATTTACGCCCATCACTTCCAATGCATCTATTTGCTCTGTAACACGCATAGAGCCAATGCTAGAGGTTATAAAGGAACCCGCTTTACCTGCCATGATGATGGCGACAAAGGTTGGCGAAAACTCCAAAATAATAGATTGTCTGGTAGCAAATCCTACAAGTGTTTTTGGCAACAATGGATTGTCCATGTTGAGTGCCGTTTGAATAGCAACTACACCACCTACAAAGAAAGATATAAAAGCGATAATATATAAAGAACCCAAAATCAAATCATCGATTTCTTTAAATATAAGTTCTCGTAGAACAGACCTTTTAGTAAAACTACTAAACGTTCGCCTTAACATATTAAAGTAAGAGCCAATGTCCTCTACGTATTGTATAAACCTCATAAATCCAAGTGTCTTTAAAGTTGCGTCTCTTACGCTTCCATTATTCAAAAATACATATTAACTGCTTACTCACTAACTTTTTCCTACTTTAAGATAGGTATGGTAGATTCCTCTCCAACGAAAACCTCGTATAAATCGACCCTGTTCTTTAGTTATTAAAAAAGGTTCTCTCTGTATAAAGGCTTTAATAAAACCAAGCATACAGTCACAAAAGTACTGGAAACTTCTACGTCGAACCGACAGTTTAGCAGCGGCTAAAAATGTAAGTAACGACCTATAACGCATCTGATAAAATGCTTTTCCTTGATGGAATCTTGACGCTTTATGGTAATTCTGTCCAGTAGGCTTTAGGTGTTTTACTCTTAACTCTGGTAAAGTTTTTATCTTCCAGCCGTAAAACAAAGCTAACAATTCATCTAGTGTATCCCATCCCATAGCAGGAACCAAACCACCTATTTCTTTATAGCACGCCTTTCGATAAGCCTTTAATGCACCACGAATATGATCAGGTCCTGTTAGGTTTTCCAACACCCATTCTTCTTCATTTTGGATATAACAGAAACCACCTGCCATTCCTAATTTGGGATTGGAAGTGAATGCTTGCACTATGGTTTCTAGGTAGTTCTCAGGAAAAATTAAGTCTGCATCAAACTTGCAGATTATATCATAATTTTTGTCTAAGCTCGCTACACCATACTGAAAGGTGTGCACTACTTTACTTCCTGGCAAATGTCGATTTTCAAAATCGGTTTTACAACTGGTTATGAAATCGTATCTAGAAATGAACTCTTCTATTATGGTAGCAGTAGCATCGGTAGAATTATCGTTTACTACGCAAATTTTTGTTGGTAAATAGGTTTGAGCAGCTAGCGACTCTAAAGTTGCGCGTATATAATCTGCTTCGTTATATGCTGGAATAACTATGTATACTCGCATGCTAATCGCTTTAAATACAGGATTACAACAAAGTTACGCATCTTGAGAGCTAAAATAAAAATAAAGGCTTCTACACCTTCTATACATTAAGTTGAGAAGCCTCTGTATTATATTTTTAAAATAAAATCTATAAGTCTATGGGATTTGGTACACCATAGCGTTGATGTTCATTCCAGCGCCTACACTAGCAAAAAGAATTACATCTCCCGAATTTAGGGTATGATCTTCATAGTATCCATTCTTCACCCTATCATATAAGGTTGGAATAGTAGCAACGCTAGAGTTTCCGAGCTCACCAATACTCATAGGCACCACATTCTCTGGCACCTGCATTTTGTAATTTCTGTAGAAACGCTTTACGATGGCATCGTCCATTTTTTCATTGGCTTGATGGATGAATATCTTTTTTAAATCTTTGATGTTGTGTCCACTTTTATCAAAACATTCACTCATTGCTTGTGGCACATAGGTTAGTGCAAACTCATAAATCCTTCGCCCATACATTTTTATGTATCTTCTGTTCTCTTTGAGTTCTTGCTTATTGGAGCTTCCAAAATAGATGAAATGGGCTTCTTCGGAGGCATAAGTTGCGCTGCTATGTGTAAGTATTCCTCCTTCTTTTGCATCTGGTTTAGATTGCACAATAACCGCACCCGCACCATCGCTATAAATCATAGAGTCTCTATCGTGCTTATCTACAACACGAGATAAGGACTCTGCCCCTATCACCAAACATTTTTCTGCAATACCCGAGCGGATAAATGCATTTGCTTGAATAACCGCTTCCAACCAACCTGGACATCCGAAAAGGATATCGTAGGCCACGCATTTTGGATTTTTAATTCCTAACTTGTGTTTAACACGAGCACCTAGGCTTGGCACAGTATCACTTTGCGAAGACTGCACTTGCAAATCTCCATAGTTATGTGCTACTATAATATAGTCTAGTTCCTCTTGATCTATTCCAGCATCGGCTATTGCTTTTTCAGCTGCAAGAAATGCCATATCTGAGGTGACCATATTCTCCTCTAAATACCTTCTCTCTTCAATCCCTGTTATTTCCTGGAATTTGTCTACAACCTGTTTTCCTGCAGTTTCGATTAAACTGCCGTCTGGATTATAAAATTCATTTTTCTCGAAGGAAGTGTTTTTGGTAATCCTAGTTGGGATATAACTACCGCTTCCTGTTATAAATACTTTCATACTTGGCAATTTATAAAACATTGGTATAATATACGATATTTCTTCAAAATTACAGGTGAAAAAATCTCCTTTCGGTATTACGGAAAGGAGATTTAGTTTTTCTAGTGAAACTATGCTTCCATATATACTTCTATAGGATCGCAAGTACACATTAAGTTTCTATCGCCATAAGCTTCGTTTACTCTTCGAACGCTAGGCCAGAATTTATTTTGGTGTAAATAAGGAAGTGGGAAAGCAGCTTTTTCTCTACTATATGGGTAGTCCCAAGTATCGCTGGTAAGCATTCCCAAAGTATGAGGTGCGTTTCGCAACACATTGTTCTCTTCAGCTTCTGTTGCCTCTTGTACTTCTTGGTAAATAGATGCCATAGCATCACAGAATCTATCCAACTCTTCCTTGCTTTCGCTTTCTGTAGGCTCAATCATAAGCGTACCAGCAACTGGGAATGAAACCGTTGGTGCGTGGAATCCATAATCGATCAGTCGCTTTGCGATATCGGTTACTTCAATCCCATTGGCTTTAAACGGCCTACAGTCAATAATCATTTCGTGTCCAGCATGTCCATTCTCCCCTTCATACAATACCTGATATCCTGTTTTTGCTAGCTTAGCTTTAATATAGTTAGCATTAAGTATTGCTATCTCTGTAGCTCTTTGCAATCCAGATTGTCCTAACATAGTTATGTAACCATAGGATATAATCGATACTAATGCACTACCCCATGGCGCCGCTGAAATTGCATAATCAGCCATTTCGCCACCTGTTTTTATAACTGGGTTGGAAGGTAAAAACGGCACTAGTTGCTCCGCAACACAAATTGGCCCTACTCCTGGTCCACCTCCACCATGTGGAATAGCAAATGTTTTATGAAGGTTTAAGTGACAAACATCTGCTCCAATAATTCCTGGATGCGTAAGTCCAACCTGTGCATTCATGTTGGCACCATCCATATATACTTGTCCGCCGTGATCGTGCACTATCTGTGTAATTTCTTTTATCGCAGATTCGTACACACCGTGTGTAGAAGGATAGGTAATCATTATTGCAGAGAGATTATCTTTATGCTCAACTGCTTTCTCGCGTAAGTCGTCTACATCGATATTTCCGTTTTCGGTGGATTTAATCACTACTACTTTCATACCTGCCATAACTGCCGACGCTGGATTCGTTCCGTGTGCCGATGCTGGAATTAAACATATATTACGATGGTGATCGCCACGAGATTCGTGGTATGCTTTTATAGCTAATAATCCTGCGTACTCACCTTGTGCTCCAGAGTTTGGCTGGATAGAAGTTGCTGCAAAACCTGTGATAGTACTTAGTTGCTTTTCTAGCTTTTTAATCAGCTGTTGGTATCCTTCTGCTTGCTCAATTGGAACAAATGGATGGATGCTTCCCCATCGTGGGTCGGTTATCGGAAACATTTCCGTAGCGGCATTTAACTTCATCGTACAAGATCCCAAAGAGATCATAGAATGATTCAATGCTAAATCTTTACGCTCTAAACGCTTGATGTAGCGCATCATTTCCGTTTCACTATGGTACGAGTTAAATACGTCTTGCTGTAAGAAAGCTTCTGTTCGCAGGGTAGATTCTGCCATAGCCTTTCTATCGGTAATCAATGTGGTTATCTTACTTGGCTCTTGTTTTACTGCCTCACCAAACACTGAAAGGATTTTATTTAAGTCTTTTAAGCTTGTCGTTTCGTTTACCGATATCGATACGGTATTTTCATTTGGGTAATAGAAGTTTATCTCTTTAGCCTCGGCTAAATACTTTACTTTACTCGCATCTGTTTCAATCTGAATCGTATCGAAGTAGTGTTTGTTTTTTTGTTTTAAACCTAAGCTTTCTAGTGCATCTGCAAGTGTTACTGCCGTAGCATGTACTTTATTCGCTATATAGGTAAGTCCTTTCGGACCATGGTACACGGCATACATTCCAGCCATTACAGCCAATAGTACTTGAGCGGTACAAATATTGGAAGTAGCTCTATCGCGTTTTATATGTTGCTCACGTGTTTGTAATGCCATGCGCAGAGCGTAATTCTCATCCATGTCTTTAGACACTCCGATGATTCTGCCAGGAATACTACGTTTATACTCATCTCTTGTGGCGAAATATGCTGCGTGTGGTCCTCCATAGCCCAATGGGATACCAAATCGCTGTGTGGTTCCCACTACAACATCTGCTCCAATCTTCCCTGGCGCCTCAAGGCTAACCAAGCTAAGTATATCTGCAGCAAAAGCAATTTTAATCTCGGCATCTTTTGCTTTACTTATAAAGCTTTTATAGTCATAAATTGCCCCGAATTTTCCTGGATATTGCAAAATAGCAGCAAAATACTCCTCACCAAAATCAAACGCTTCGTGATTGCCTACTACCACTTCAATATCTATTGGTTCTGCTCTGGTTTGTAGCAGGGCTAATGTTTGTGGTAAAATCTCATCGGAAACGAAGAACTTATTGGCTTTTGCTTTCTTTTGTGCTCTGCTTCGTAACGCAAACAACATTGCCATAGCTTCTGCCGCTGCAGTAGCTTCGTCCAATAAGGAAGCATTGGCTAGCTCCATTCCTGTAAGTTCTGCTACAACGGTTTGGAAGTTTAATAAAGCCTCCAATCTACCTTGCGCAATCTCTGCTTGGTATGGCGTATAGGCAGTATACCAACCTGGATTCTCCAAAATATTTCGTTGAATAACAGAAGGCGTGTTGCTTGCGTGGTAGCCTAGACCGATATAAGTTTTAAAAACTTTATTTTTAGAGGCTAAATCATTTACATGTTCGAGATATTCTTGTTCACTTAAACCATTGGCAATGTCCAATTGCTTATCAAGACGAATATTCGTAGGTATGGTCTCATCTATTAATTGAGAAATAGTGCTAACTCCAACGGTATCGAGCATCTCTTGCACATCACTTGGACGTGGCCCAATATGCCGTAAGGTAAAAGAATCTGTGTTCATTACAAAAGGGATTTATTTTGCGTACAAAAATACAAATTTTATACGCTATAAACTCCTAAATAGGCTATGTAAAATAGACAAGAAAAGGTGGGGAAACGAGAAGATAATGTTACATAGGTTAATCCCTCCTACAAAAAGATTAGGAGAAGGCTACATGTTGGTGCTTTTATTCAACTCAGAGTCAATATCCTGTTGCATTTTAGCTTTTGCTTCTGCATTTAGCCTTTTCATTTTTGAATCTACGTGTTGTGTGAGCTTACGATTATTTCGAACATAATCGCGACAGGTTTTACAAAAAACTAGATGTAATGCCAAACAAAGCTTGTCTCGAAAACTAGCTTCGTTATATTGTGCCTTATCACAAATCGTACAGGCACTATCACATTTTATAATTCGCAACATATTTAAATCCAATTTTTTTCTAGGCACTTTACCATTGCTGTTCTAGCTCTATGGACGATTACCCATAGATTAGACGGAGTGATGTTAAATTCATTACAGATTGCTTCCGTTTCATAGTTTTCTATCGTTCGCAGTCGGAAGATTTCGGCGTGCTTTTCATCCAAGGTATCCAAGCACTCCAGTATTGCTGCACCTAATTCTTGATTTTCTATAGTTTCGTCTATAGTTAAATTCCGCTCATCCTCTACTCGCTGCTCCAACCAATCGCCTTCTTGGTCTTCGTCGTACCAATCCACTCGCACCTCTGCAGAGCCTTTTATAGAGTTCTTACGTCGATAATGATCTATTATCTTATGCTTTAGTATTGCTACCAGCCAAGTCCGTTCGGCAGACTTCCCCTGAAAGTTATCTTTCGAGCGAAGTGCGGCTAAAAAGGTTTCGGAAACAATATCCTGTGCCACTTCATGGTCGTTCACCCGCACAATGGTGTAATTGTACAAATAATTGGCGTATCGCTTCACCCATTTATTTGGATCTAGTTTAATCTCTGACATATAATATACAGTGTCCTGTTTGGCTTCACAAGTTAGGGAAAACTTTGGAATTCAATAAAACGATTAGAAATAAAAAACGCTACTCCATATAGAGCAGCGTTTTTTAAACTATTTATATCTAGTTAATCACGTAATAAGCCTCTAGAAATAACAATTTTTTGAATTTCGCTAGTTCCTTCGTATATCTGTGTGATTTTTGCGTCGCGCATAAGTCGCTCCACGTGATAGTCTTTTACATATCCATTTCCTCCATGTATCTGTACGGCCTCGGATGTAACATCTACTGCTGTTTGAGATGCATATAGTTTTGCCATAGCACTACTCATATCATAATTACGCCCTTGATCTTTATCCCAGGCAGATTTCATGATTAAGTGTCTAGATGCTTCTATAGATACCAGCATATCGGCCAATTTAAACGCAATCGCTTGATGGTTGCAAATCGGTGTACCGAAGGCCTCTCTAATTTTGGAGTAATCTCTTGCCAACTCATACGCACCAGATGCAATACCTAATGCTTGAGCTGCAATACCTATACGTCCACCGCTTAGCGTTTTCATAGCAAACGAAAAACCAAATCCGTCTTCGCCTATCCTATTTTCTTTAGGAACTTTTACATCATTAAAGTTTAAAGTGTGCGTATCGCTTCCGCGGATTCCTAATTTATCTTCTTTTGGTCCTACTTCAAATCCATCCCAACCCTTCTCAACAATAAAAGCATTGATGCCACGATGTTTCTTTTCTTTGTCTGTCTGTGCTATAATCAGATAGAAATCAGCAGAACTACCATTAGTAATCCAGTTTTTTGTGCCGTTTAGCACATAATGATCTCCTTTATCTATCGCAGTTGTACGCTGTGAAGTGGCATCACTACCAGCTTCTGGCTCGCTCAAGCAAAAAGCACCTAAAGCTTCACCTGTAGCAAGTTTTGTTAGGTATTTTTGTTTTTGTTCTTCTGTCCCAAAGGTCTCCAATCCCCAGCAAACCAATGAGTTGTTTACCGACATGATCACCGAGCACGAGGCGTCCACCTTGCTGATTTCCTCCATAGCCAATACGTAGGAGATAGTATCCATACCGCCGCCGCCGTATTTAGGGTCTACCATCATACCTAAAAAGCCTAGTTCGGCCAACTTCTTTACTTGTTCTGTTGGAAACATCTGATGAGTATCTCGCTCGATAACGCCAGGAAGCAATTCGTTTTTAGTGAACTCACGTGCTGCTTCACGTATCATTAGATGTTCCTCTGAAAGACTGAAGTCCATATCTTATTTAATTTTAGTTGATTTTTAATGTAAGTGGAGCAAAGATAGCTTTTTCTTGGAAAACCATCCATTTGAAATCCTGAAATCTTAGTAACCTAGAAATCAGAGGCCTTTCTCTAGCTATATATTAGATTCAAGTAGCAATACTGCCTTAAAATAAAATATATCCTCATTAAATTATAGCTCACCATCTACTATACTATATTTAGTGTGTATATTTAACGTTCTTATTCATCTGAAAACCAATCCTATTTCCAAACAACATCCTAATCCTATTATATCATGAAAGCATTCTATTATTTATTTTTTTTAATTGCTCTTGGAGCCTGTAAAGCAAAGACAAAATCCAGCAGTCAAAATCCTACACCAACCATGAAATCTGAAGGCCCTAAAGACGGAAGTTGTACCGCAGAGCTGCAAGGGAGCAAACAACTTTTAATAAAAACAGAAGAAGCAACTGGCTACCTGTATCCCATAGTTACAGATGGAGACAACTTAGTGATTGTATATAGCTATAATAAAAATGCTCCCGAAGGCATTGCTGACGGGAATCACTCTGAAACGATTCATTTTGAAATCCCAAAAACAAGTAACAGTTTAAATAAAAAAGACTTGGAACTAGCCGAGGTAAAACTCTTGTATGGCAAACATTGCTTTTGCGAAGATGCAGGGTATTATGAGGTTTTAAACGGCGAGCTTTCCGTAATAAAACAAGATTCAAAAATAAGCTTTGAGCTTTCATTTAAGATAGATGGTGTCGATTCAGAAATCCAACATATTAGCGAGACCGTAATTTTAAAATAAAAAAACCACTTTCTTACAAAATTTAAAGAGTGCTACTTTTCTAGTCCTTAGAGAAGCAGCACTCCTTAAATATATTATCTCATCGATTAATTTATCGCTTTATCCATTGTTTTGTTACAGATTTGCCACCATTTTTAATCACTACGAAATACACGCCAGACTTGACTTCTCGATAATCTAAGTCCAATTTTAATACAGAAGATATCTCTTTATAAACCTCATGTTTAATGCGTTTTCCTTTAATATCATATAACATTACATCTACATAATCTATTGCATCGGGGGCGAACGCAATGTGAAGGTTTCCATCGGATGGATTCGGATACATTAAAAAATCATTTGTTTCATAATCGGTTATCCCCATCGATCTAGTTATGGTAATATTGCTATTGTTTATGTCATAGAATATATTATCGGATGCTTTTATCTTTACTCTAGCCGTAGTCACCTCTTCATCGGGAACCGTTATAATAGCACTTCCCACATTTGGCACATTCTGAGCTAAACTTATTGGGTAGGTATATCCGCCATCGAGTGAGAGCAGAATATCTACATGGGTACAATTAATTGGTGCAATATCCGTATCGGCCACTTCCCAAGTTATTGTCTCCTCGGTATTTGTACCCCAGGTTGTTGCGCTATTTTGCGAGGTTATCTCGAAAGGGCCTGCATCTTCACTAACTGTAACCATCATATCATCTCTTGCCGTAGCACCTCCTCCTGCTCGATTATCGCGAACGGTAAGCATAAAGTCTATAGTTCTCGCTACAGAAGGCAGCACTTCCCACGTATTTTGGGTGTTACCAACCAATACTGTCTCTAATTTAGGGAAGTATCGAAAAGAGTCCTCTGTTGGTTCTATGGAGCGAAACAATGGTCCTTGAACACTACTGCTTACCGGCGGTTGTTGTGCTATCTGGTTATCGATCTGCTCCCAAACATAAGTTACCACATCGCCGTCTGGATCAGTTGCAGTACCATCCAAAATAAATGGAGTGGACTTAGGTATAGTATAGTTAGCACCCGCATCCACTACAGGCGCTTGATTATTTATAATTGTTTCTATTGCACATAAACTATAATTGGTAATATTCATCCACATCTCTTGGATGCTTACTGTATGGAAGTAAGCGTCACTGCCAAGCTGCACGTTTTGTGGCGTACAAATCCCCGCATAGCCCATAATAGTAGAAGCACTTCCTGGTTCTACGGCAGTAGCATTATTTCTATTTCTTCCGCCACAGGATCCTGCACTACCATTGAAAGTATGATTGGCTCCAAACTGATGTCCCATTTCGTGGGAAACATAATCTATGTAAAACGGATCGGCAATAGGGTTGGTTAAGCCAGTCACTCCTCCGGCTTTATAATAAGTATCACAAACCGAACCTAAATAAGCAACGCCTCCACCGCCAGTGCTAAACACATGGCCTATATCATAGTTAGCATTACCTATAATATTATTTATAGTAGTTCTATTTTCCCCTAACATGTTGGAGGCACTATTATTTGAGTATGGATCGGAAGCTGCGTCTAAAAAGATCAACTCATCATTGTTTTCTACAAGCTCCATAGTAACGGATAAATCCCGCTCAAAAACACCATTTATTCGTGTCATTGCCACATTCATTTCAGAAAGAACTGCTTCTTTCTTTTCGTATTCGGTGGCAGTTGCAGGAATTTGTTGGCGATTTAGATGAAAGTTGGAATATTGTCTTGTACAAGCTAAGGCTAATCGATAGGTGCGAAGTACGCCATCATCTGCAGCATACGTTTGCGTTTCCATTTCTCCTCTAACATTTTGAGCATTTCCCTCGACCAAGCATTGAAAAGTATCTTCTCTAGACAAAAGTGAATTAGTGGTATAAACACTATAGGATTTATTGTCCTTTGTATATGGATCTATGTATATGGTAGAGAAGCTACCCGAACTTATCATGGCATGTACTCCTATATTGGATACGCTGATTCTAGCAATTGCTGTTGGGTCATCTAAGCCCTGTGCGACGTACGCCTGGATACTCGGATATTTTTCTTGAAGCGATAGCGCCATTACAGGAGCATTAAAAACCATAAAACGTTGCATCTCGCCATCGCCTACCGGCAAACTCACCACCACATCCGAAGTATGGGAGTAGCGATTTGGTGCTTTCTTAAGCTCTCTCTTAAAACCTGATGTATGCAATGCATACAAATCAAAAGATGTAAGCTCACTACCTCTTTCAGATAGCGCCTTATTTTTCAATTTATTTACAGTGGTTTTCTCCCAAAAGGAATTTTGCGCACTCCCTTCTAAACCGGTTAGTAAGAAAGCACTAAACAATAGTATAACTAAAACATTATTCCTCATTGCACATTGATATTTTCACACTCTAATGTGTAAATATACTCGATTTTTCCTTTTTCACATAGCTTTAACTACTTAAAAGCCAATTTCATAAATAAATTGATACTTAAAAGCATCGAATAGAAAGGTTTCCGAGTATTAGTTTTATAAATTAGCCTATTGAATTCAAAAGAGCAAACAGAACATTATGACTTCATATTATGTATTAGGAATGATGAGTGGCACCTCCTTAGATGGCTTAGATTTCGCTTATGTAAGAATTGATTTTGCATACAAACAATGGCGATATGAAATACTCCACACAGAAACATTGGATTATACAGAAGAGTGGCAAGCACTGCTAAAAAACAGTATTCTACTTGACGAAGTGGCGCTTAATAATTTGGATGAAAAATACTCTAGGTATTTAGCAAGGCAGGCTGAAAGGTTTATTGAAGAAAATAAAATAATAAAATTAGATATTATATCCAGTCATGGGCACACGGTAAAACACCGTCCTGATTTAGGTTACACCACCCAAATAGGGAATCTTCCAGAGTTTGCGAATGCTTTTGATATTCCTGTAATATGCGATTTTCGAACGCAAGACGTTGCTCTTGGCGGTCAAGGTGCTCCTTTGGTTCCTATTGGCGACAGACTTTTATTTTCTGAGTATACTTATTGTCTAAACCTCGGAGGCATTGCCAATATCTCCTTCGAACAAAACGAAGAGCGAATCGCGTACGACATTGGTGCGGTAAACATGATATTGAATCATTATGCAAATAAATTAGGACAAAAATTCGATAAAGGAGGAATGCTTGCAGCTAGTGGCAAATTAGATAAGTCGCTACTTGATAAATTAAATAGCCTAGCATTTTACAACAAACCACCTCCTAAATCATTGGGTCGAGAATGGGTAGAGGAAAAGGTATTCCCAATGCTTACTAACAGTAAACTACCCCCAAAAGACATACTACATACCTACACCATTCATATTGCAAATAAAATAAGTGGATCTGTAAGGGACAACAGTCGCGTTCTTGTAACCGGTGGTGGCGCATACAATGACTTTCTAATCCAATGTCTAAGCCAGGAAGTAAAATGGGTTATTCCAAAAAAAGAAGTGGTAGAGTTTAAAGAAGCGCTAGTTTTCGGGTTATTGGGTGTTTTGAGACATAGAGGGCAAGTTAATTGCTTAAAAAGTTATACAGGTGCTAGCAGAAATCATAGTTCTGGCAAATGCTATGGCACCTAGTAAGTGCAAAAGCGTTAACTTACACACAAAATAAACTATATCTAAGGTACTTAGTAAAATACTATGTAGAATTGGTTTAGTTTTGTTACTTTTAGCATCGAAAATTATACACCCGCGTATAATATTTGTATTATAAATCGTTATTATTTAAAACAGAAAATATGTTCCAATACTTTTTTCAAGATGGTGACTCTGGCGCACAAGAACTAGCTGAGGTAAGTGAAGAAAAAACCTTATCATTAATGGAATTATTATTCCAAGGGGGAATAGCAGGAAGCATCATCATTGCAGTCTTGCTCGTCCTATTATTTATCGCTATCTATCTTTATTTTGAACGAAGCTTCGCCATTAAAGCAGCTTCCAAAGAAGATGCGAATTTCATGAATCAAATAAAGGAACATATAGCCAGTGGAAATCTAGTAGGCGCCACACAGCTTTGTACACACCGAGACACCCCTGTATCGCGCATCACGGCCAAAGGGATTTCTAGAATTGGCAGTCCCTTAGAGGATATAAATACAGCCATAGAAAACGCTGGAAAACTAGAAGTATATAAACTAGAGAAGAACGTAAGCATCCTAGCTACTATTGCAGGAGCGGGGCCCATGATTGGATTCTTGGGAACGGTAATAGGAATGGTACTTGCATTCCACGAGCTATCTAGCAGTGGCGGACAAGCAGAAATGGGTGCGTTAGCAGAAGGAATATATACTGCAATGACGACTACAGTAGTAGGATTGATAGTGGGTATTGTTGCTTATATAGGCTATAACCACTTAGTAGTAAAAACGGATAAGATAGTGTACCAAATGGAAATGAATGCGGTAGACTTCCTAGATCTATTAAACGAACCAGCATAATGAATTTTAGAGGACGAAATAAAGTTAGTGCAGAGTTCAATATGAGCTCAATGACCGATGTTATATTCTTATTGCTGATTTTCTTCTTACTAACATCCCCAGCTATTACACCCAATGCATTGGATTTAATCCTGCCAAAAGCTCAAGGAAAAACCACCAATGTACAACAGGTGTCGATAAGCATAAGCAAGGATTTAGCTTTTTATATAGACGACCAGCAAATAGCAAAAAATCAGATTTCAGGAAGGTTGAATCAAGTCTTAAAAGACGCTAACGAACCTACTGTACTACTGCGTACTGCAGAAGGCGTTCCTATAGAAGAAGCTGTATTTGTAATGGATATCGCAAACAAAAACAATTATAAAATAGTGTTGGCCGTAAGACCAGAGTAAACCAAGATGAATTTACTAAATACCACACATAAAAGAAAAAGCATGACGCTAACAATAGTCATATTTATATTGTTGGCCTTGTGTCTTATTCTCTTTGGACTACGTTATATGGATCCTCCAGAGCGGAAAGGTATTGCGGTAAACTTTGGTGTAAGCGATGTAGGTTCTGGCACAGTACAACCAGAAAAACCAATAGAAAGCGCACCCAATAAAACTACCACTGCAACCCCAGAATCAGAATCTTCAAAGATAGAAGAGGAAGTGGTTACACAAGATATAATGGATGCACCAGTTATAGAAAACAAAAAGAAAGAAGAGCCTAAAACACAGTCTAAACCTGTAGAGAAAACGCCAGTTCCAGAGCCCGAGCCAGAA
>Ga0079223_10000459_pt1 | contig 20739 bp, 20 predicted proteins | sample Stecom2011_FD_75072 | JGI IMG/M metagenome (GOLD analysis project Ga0079223, IMG submission 75072) | Agricultural soil microbial communities from Utah to study Nitrogen management - Steer compost 2011 | ecosystem: Environmental > Terrestrial > Soil > Agricultural land | place: USA: Utah...
ACCTGATTGTTATTTACTTCAAGAATGGAGCGAACGTTATCACGTAGCTGAACAGCAAATCTAACATCATTCTGGGATCCAGGTTTTTTATAACCAGAAATATAAACGGTAGATCCTGGAAACTCAGAAGTATCAATTCCTCTTAAGAGCTTAGGGGAGATCTTTACGTTTTTGAGATCTAGAATAATTTGTTTATCTTCCTGAACATGAAAGCGATCGGCCACTACCTGCTTATCAGCTTCAATGATCAATTTTGATATCTCACCTTCCTGAACAAAGTTTACGGTCTTAATTTCCTGAGACCATAAAAATTGTGGAATCATTAAGGCAAATAGAAAAAATCCTTTCTTCATACTTTCTTCCTTAAAAGTTGTCGCCTAATCTTATTGTAGTCTTTTATTTGGTAATTGGTATAACTGTTTCTAAATATTCTTCCTGTCCGTAAACGTTAACCATTTTTTCTACCAAAATTATCCCTCCCGGGAGAATTGCCTTTACTTCCACGCGATCAGGGCCAATCCGATAGCCCTCTTTGACAAGAACTGGATGAACATCTGCTTTTTGCTTGCTCTTAATGTAAGCCCTCCGCTCTTTTCCAATTAATACTCCATGAACGATGATATCTGCTACGTTTATTCCCTGTAAAATCTCTTCAGGAGTTTGAATGTTTTGGTCAGTTAAACCATCCCTGCGCTCTCTTTTCATAATAGGTGCACGGAAAGGGTCTCGAAGGTCCAATGGGTTTTCAATTTTTGTTTTCTTGTCGAAAATTTTTTCGACATTATCTTGGGCAAACACTAAGCCAGAAAAGAGCATCAATAATAATAAAGATTTCACTTCTTCTCTCCTGTTGGAGGGTTAGTAAAACCTCTTTCTACTTTAAACCCTGGATTATAACGATAAGCTTGAATACTGGCACTTCCCTCAATCATTTGGAAACGGCCTCTCTTGTTATCTGAGATTACCTTCAAGCTGAGTTCCGGAACGTTAAAAATTCTTGAAGCCGTTCCAATCCTTTCGAAAAAAACGAGAAACTGCAAATAAGTTCCTTTAGCAGACATACTATAATTTTTTGAAATAAAATAAGCCAACTGCTTTTCTTCTCCAGGATTCATATTCGCTTCTTTCATGTTTAACGAGTCAATTTCCTGGTTAAAGAAAGAAATAATCTCCGAATCATTAGTTGTAGAAGGTAATTGCTTTTGAACAGTTTCAATATTTTTAGCAACCTCTTCGACTCGCAACTGATACTCATCGATCTTTTTAACAAACTCTTCAATTTCAGTTAATCTTCTACGGCTATCCGCTGTATTTCTTTCAATAGTTTCAAGCCGACTTTGAAGATCGGTAACCGTCATCGAATGCTCATCCCAGGCAACCCAAACACCGTAGAGCATATAGAGAAAAATAAAAACGTGAAGCTGAGCAAATAATTTTCCAGATAGTTCTTTCATTGCTCAAACCTCGAGATAATAAATTTTATTTCAAACTCCTCAACTCTCTTTTTATCGTCATCCCTCACCTTACTTGCAGTACGGATGATATTAGAGCTGCCAATAAAAACTGAAGCTGAAATATTAGAAACAAACTCACCCACACTTGGGTAATTTAAAGCCTCTCCTTTAATGATAAGTTCATTATCTTTCATGGTCAGTTCGGTAAACCACAAATCATCAGGTGTATTTCGAGCTATATATAGAAGAAGAGCTGCAGGATTCTTTTTTTCAGAAATAGCCTCTTTCACGGCTACTAACTTTTGTCCCAAGTTCTCCTCTTGGGCCTGAAGTTCTTTAATTTGTTGCTCATAAGTTTTACCCTCATCTACTTTCTTTCTGAGATCAGAGTAAACAGCGTTCTTTTGATTTATTTGAGCCTGTAGTTCCTCTCTTTCAGTCTGCCACATTGGAATAAATGTCATGTCAGGGACATAGAGTAATATAATGGCAATAATAACTGCTTTAATCTTAATCTTAGAGAGATCCAGCCCTCCAACGTTGGCAAGATCCACCTGACCTTTTGAATGAGCAAGATTTATTCGAATCATTAAAATCTCCTCATACCCAGGCCAATAACAGTTGGTGCGATGGCATTGAACTCATCTTGGCTTAAATCAAAATGCGACTCATCTATTTTAATACTCTCAAAGAGTTCTAAGCGCTGAATATCTAAACCTGTTGCCTCTACGAGAGCTTCAAGCATTCCAGGAGTCAATGAATTTCCCCCTGTGATAAAGCAATACTCTACTTTCTCCGCCGAACCTTGAGTGATGTAAAAGTTGATATTCTTTTTTATCTCCGCTACTTGAATCTCAATTTGAGACTGAACAATAGCAAGAATTTCTTCCGGAAGGTTACCATTACTATCATAAGAAGTTTTTAAATCTTCTGCTTCTTCATAGCTAACGGCCATTTGTCTCTGAATTTCTTCAGTTATTAAGCCACCACCAATTGGTAGTTCTTTAGTAAATAAGGGACCACCTCTTTTATAGACTACAATCTTGGTACTCTGTGCCCCTAGATCCAAAATGAGCGTACCTTCCGAATAGGCTTCTAGATCATCTCTAACGACTTCTTCAAACACGTTGGATAAGGCCAAGACATTGAGATCAACATATTTAACGTTGAACTTGGAATCACGTAATGGAGCTGTATAACTTTCAATAATATCATGATGAGCAGCTGCTACTAAAACATCCTTACCCCCACCTTCGTTGTCCCCAATGATAGAAAAATCAATTTTCGAATCATCTGCACCAAATGAGATATATTGTTCAGACTCCCAAAGAATATGATCTTCAATCTCTTCTTTTGTACCATCAGGAACGTTCATTCTCTTTGTCATGGTATTGGGCCCATAAAGACCAATACAAAGATTTTTAGACTTGATTCCCGCTGTTTGAACTAACTCATTAACAACTTGAATAATTTCTTGGGGCTTTTGAATTTCATCTTCGATGATAGCTGCTTCGGAAAGAGGTAAGACCGCAAACTTATCGACTTTCAGTTTTCCTAAACCCCCTCCTAATTCGCAAATTTTGATACTATGAGAACCAATATCAAGCCCCACAACTCCACCGGAGTTGAAAGTAGCAAATAAAGATTCTAATTGTTCTTTTAATGAGGCTGCCAAAGTCTTCCTTGTCTTTGATAGTTTGATGGACTTAGTTAATTATAGACAATCCGCTGATGGGTTATCAAGGATTTAGTACTGCGTATCAAAGAATCCATGAGAGTAACTTACTATAATAGTCCGGGAAATAAATTTGAAATGCTGCTACTAAAATAATAGCGGGCCCAAAAGCCAGCGGTTTATCTTTGGTCATTTTTCCAAGTGCAATCAGAATCAGTCCCACACTGGCCCCTAAAAAACAACTCAGAAAGATGTTCATCATGATACCTGTAGGCCCAAGGTACATTCCTAGAATGCCAAAAAGCTTAATATCCCCTCCTCCTAAACCGATTTGACCTCGTATTTTATAAAAAAGCCATGTCACAAAGAGGGTCCCTAAAAAACCAAGGGCTCCACCGATTAGCCAGTAAGTCCAGTGAAACTGAAGAACCACGAAACTAAAAATAGAAATCCCTAAGTAAAGGTTTAAAGAATCCAGCAGTAGTTGATGGTCAAGATCTATAAAAAAATGGCAGATCAAGATACAAGCAATGAAAAAATAAAAAGAGAACATCCCTAAAGACTGTAGATTGACATCTAAGGGAAACAGCCAAAAAGCAATGAGACCTGTTAATAGTTCTATGAGAGGGTAGCGCCAGGAAATGCGATGACCACAAAATCCACACTTTCCACGCAGAAAGATAAAACTCAAAACTGGTATATTATGGTACCACTTTAATTGCGCCTTACATTGAGGGCAGTGGGAGCGTTTAAAGACAATATCTTCTTTTAAAGGGAGCCTTAGAATGACAACATTCAAAAAACTTCCTACCAGCAACCCCAAAATAAAAATAAAGACACTATAAAATGACTCCATCAATCCAAATTCTTTTTATTAAAAATAAATATAATCATGAACAGTAAAAATAAAGAGTAGCAAGTTCCATAGGCAAAAGAACTCAGTAAGTAAGTCCCATCCAGAGTTTGTTTATAAATAACAAAGTCTTTCAGATTAAGCTTATAAAAGCCCGGTAAAACCATGTGGTAAAATTCTAACAAAGTATTTAGGTAAACCCTTTCTTTTACAAAAGTGGTCGTTTGAGTCTCTTTAATTGCATGCCCTAGAATAAGAATAAAAAGAGAAACAACTGTTGAAAGAGTCGTATTGAGAAAAAGAGAAAGAAATACCACCACCAATAAAAGTAGAATGGATTCTAGACAGTTGAATACAATGGCAAGAATAGTCATTGCATTAATTTCTCCTCCCAGAAGAGAAGAACAGGCAAGAGTCATCACCGATAAGATAAAAACGTTGATAAAGAGAATCGCTGATAATCCTAAAACTTTACCCAGAATAAAGACCCAGCGAGGAACTGGCCGGGAAATGACCGTATAAACAGTTCTTGAATTAATTTCATTAGGAAGTAGTGTTGCTCCTAAAAATAAGGATATTCCTAAAGAGGAAAAAGAAAGCATGCCCAGTCCAAAATCGAGAGCTACTTTTTCCGGTGTTCCATAGGTGAATTCCGTGGCCACATAAGTGATCACCATCAAAGCGATACCAATAAATAAAGTAATGAGTAGTACTTTACTTTTAAAAATTTCCTTGAATGTATAAAACGAAATAAGAAAAAGCTTATTTAACATCTTAATTCGACCTTATGTGATAAAAGATTTCTTCTAATGTCGGCTTAATCAGTTCTAATCCGATCAAGTCAGCCTTCTTTTCTAAGATTTCTTTTAGTAGTTCATCTTTCTCATTTCGGTGAATAAGAAAGGTCGTTGTATTTCCTGCAAGTTTAACCAAACTGTGATGTTTGGTAGCAGGTGTAAAATCATGCCCCATTATTTTAACGAGGTAATCTTTTTTCTCATGACTATCAAGAAGTGCCTGAACTCCACCGTCATAAACGAGCTTCCCATTTTGTAAGAAGATCACTCGATCACAAATCTCCTCGATATCCGAAACAATATGAGAGCTAAAAAATACCGTTTTACCAGCACGGTGAATTTCTACGATAACGTCTTTAAGCTCTTTTCTTCCAATGGGATCGAGACCAGAAATAGGTTCATCTAAAATAACAAACTCTGGATCATGAAGAATAGTTGAAAGAAAACCAATTCTTTGAAGCATTCCTTTGGAATAAGTTTTAAGTGGACGATTGAGGGCATGATCGATTTTGAAGCGAGGGGCCCATTTCGTCATATTTTGTTCTATCTCTGATTTTCGTAGTTCTGAAAGTCCACCTAAAAAGTACAAGAATTCTCTTCCTGTGAGATTAGGATAAAAATAAGGTCTTTCCGGTAGGAAACCAATTTTTTTAAAAATTTCACTTCGAGTACTACCAAGCTTAGGAGAAAACTCCATTGACCCAGTATCTGCTCTGATAAAATCCATGATAATTTTAATAGATGTCGTTTTTCCTGCTCCATTAGCACCCAGAAAACCAACCATGGATCCTTCGGGAATTTCGAAACTAACTTGATCCAAAGCTTTAAATGCCTGAGCAGTTAAGTCCGTCTTAAATGTCTTGGTGATCTCTTTAAATTTCAACATAATAAAATCATTATGATTAAGTCTAAGCTTGGCAACACTAATTTCCTGATTTTCATTGCCGCCCTTTTTTTTATAAGTGCCATCTACCTTCATCAAAAAAATTCTAAACCTATATTTGATATTGAGATGCAAGATAGAGCTCTTAATATCAATAAAGATCTATTGAGAATTCTTTCAATCGGAAACAAAAGAACCATCTCAAATGTTCTCTGGGTTCAAACATTACTAGAATCTGACTCTGCTCATTATAATCAGCAAGACCGACAAAACTGGATGTATCTCAGATTTGATACTATTTCAGAATTAGACCCCTTGTTTTATCACAATTATCTTTGGGGGGGGATGTACTTATCGATTGTAAAAAACGATATGATAGGAGCTGCTGATATTTTCAATAAAGGCCTTGTACATTATCCCGATGATTATGAACTCAATTATCGGCAAGGATTTAATTATTATTTTGAAATGGGTGAATTTGAGAAAGGTCTAACTTATCTTGAAAAAATCGCAGATCATCCACGAACACCATTATCCATAAAACTCATCATTAACAAGCTTCGCTTTGAAACAACCGCCAACTACGACTTCGCACTAAACTATCTCTGGCATAATATTCAAAGAGAAAAGGATGAAGTTTTACTCAAAAAACTTATCACCGACTTCTATGCCTTAAAAGCTGAACGGGATCTTAAGTGTCTTAATGAAGGCAAAGATAACTGTGATCTTTTAGATGCCGAAGGAAAGCGCTATATCAAAACATCTGAAGGATGGAGGGCGCCTAAAAAGTTTGTTCCCTATCGCATACATCTACCCAAAAAAAAGGGGGACGAATAATCGTCCCCCTTAGCTAAATCAAATTAATAACCAGTAACAACTGTTCTTAGGTTTTTATTTGAATCAATTGTAAGAGAAGAAGCAGTGGCTCCTGTCAAGTGAGAAGCAGAGATGAATCCTACTGCTGCAGCTACGAAAACTTGAGTATCATAGTCCGCCTGAGTTCCAATACAGTTTCCTGTTGGAGCTGCTTCCGCTAAAGTGGCTCTGTTACAAGTCCCAGCTGCAATGGCAGCGTTACCACCAATAGCTGTTGCATCGCTAGCACGAGTACTACCGATACCTTTGAAAGCAAAGAAATGAGTGGCGTTAGCAGTAGTATTATCGGCACTACCCAGAGCTGCACCACCAGTACCATTAGTAATCGCTCCATCTGCAGGACAGGAAGCCGCGTTCAACCCAGATGCTTGAGCATTTTGCACGGCGTTAGGTGCTCTAGTTTGAGCTCCTGCGAAGAAACCAATGGCATAGTATCTATTATGTCTTTCTGGATCTGGATCATAACCCATGTAGCGAAGACAGTTGGCATACATGTTAAAGTCTGAATAAAAAGCTGACTCTGCAGTATAAAGAGCTGCTAGCTGAAGTCTTGCTTCTGTTACCTTGGCACGTGCCTGATACTTTTTAAAGTTAGGAACGGCTACTGCCGAGAGAAGACCAATAATGGCCACCACCACCATGAGCTCGACGAGGGTAAACCCGTCTTGCTTTTTTGTTTTTAATAACTCATTCATACACACTCCTTGAATAAAAGCCCTTAAGAGACTTAAAGATTCTTACCGAAATTAAGATCCAGTAAGATGGTCCTTATTGTAATAACTAATCGTTTTCACTCCTAATTCTATCACTTTTCAAATGTTTAAAAAGAGGCAGAAAAGTTAATTTTTCTCGGCCTGCCAAACTTTCTTGGCATTACTCGATTCCGCCTGCAGACATAAAGATTGGAAGATACATAGCAATCAACACAAATCCGATCATTCCCCCGAGTACCACTAGCACTAAAGGCTCGATTAGTTTGGTCAGGTTTTGAACTAAGTCTTCTACTTCTTCTTCAAACACATCCGCTACTTTAATAAGCATCTGATCGAGGTTACCAGTTGATTCACCTACTTTAATCATCTGCGTAACTAGCGGAGGAAAGTACTTAATTCTTCCTAAAGGTTCTGTAATGGACTTACCTTCAATAACAGCACGACGAACTTTTTCAAGGTCTTTGGCGATTTGAGTGTTGTCTAAAGTTTCAATACATATTTCTAAAGAGTCGATGATAGGGACACCGGCAGAAAGCATGGTAGCTAGAGTTCTTGTAAAAGAACCAAGGTTTCCTTTGATAATAAGAATTCCAAACAACGGTGCTTTCATCGTGAAAAGATCCCATTGCTTTTTACCTGTTGTCGTTTTGATATAGTTTAAAAAAACGATAGCTGAACAAAAAAGTCCCACAATTAAAAGCAAAGTGTATTCACGGAAAAAATCTGAAATATCAATCACTACTTGCGTAACCCAAGGAATCTCCTGATTCCCTTCCTGAAGAATAGAAACGAACTGTGGAACAACAAAGGTCATAAGAGCGAAGACCACTAAGATCCCCACAACAAAAACGATAACGGGATAGGTAAGAGCTCCTTTAACTTGTTTTTTAATTTTTTCAGCTCTTTCTAAAAACTCTGCAAGTTTAACGAGAATACCATCTAAAATACCGGCCGCTTCTCCTGCCTTAACTAGCGAGCAGTAAAGTTTACTAAAGCCCATTTGTCCAAGCATAGAATCATATAGAGATTTACCTTCTTCTACACTCATGGTGATATTGCGGATAACTTTCTTTAGACTGGCATTCTGTTCTTGTTTACCAAGTATCTCCAGGCTTTCAAGTATAGGTACACCAGCATTAATAAGAATAGAAAGCTGACGAGTAAAACGCATTAACTCTGCTTGCCCGAAAGGTTTAGATAATCCTTTCTCTGCAAGATACTCACCTAAATCTAATTCAAAGATTGAGGGTGCGATAACCCTTGTAGCACGTATATTTTGCCTACGCAGAAGTTTCTTAGCATCTTGAACAGTATCTGCATCGATACTTCCTTCGATTCTCTTTCCTTCTGCTGTAAATCCTTGATAACGAAACTTAGGCATAACTTATTACTTCTTTTGAAGTCCCAGCATACGAGCTAATTCTTCAGGGTTATTAGAGTAGGCCATGGCCGTCTCCGGAGTGATAAGACCTGAGTCTAATTGTTTTTTAATATGTTGGTTCATGGTATTCATACCAGTCTCCTCCTGCCCAATTTGCATCTGAGAATAAATCTGGTGAATTTTATCCTCACGAATAAGGTTTCTGATGGCCGGAGTAATTCGTAAAATCTCTTGAACCATACATCGTCCCTTAGGAAGTTTAGGAAGTAGCTGCTGTGCCACTACTCCTTGAAGTACGAAAGACAACAAGGTTCTGATTTGTTCTTGCTGGTCACTTGGAAACACGTTAATGATTCGGTTTACCGTCTGAATTGTTGAGTTGGTATGAAGTGTACCGAAAACAATGTGACCTGTTTCTGCGATAGTTAATGCCGCTTCAATTGTCTCCGGGTCTCGAAGCTCCCCAATGAGAACAATATCCGGGTCTTGTCTTAGCAATGACTTAATCCCTCTGGCAAAACTATTTGTATCAACTCCAATCTCTCTTTGATTCACCAAAGACATTTTGTGCTGGTGAACAAACTCGATAGGATCTTCCAGTGTAATAATGTGTCTAGATGTATTGGTATTTAATTTATCAATAATTGATGCCAGAGTCGTCGACTTACCCGAACCTGTTGGCCCTGTAATTAAAAATAGTCCTGAAGAAACGTTTACCATCTCTAGAAGCACAGGTGGTAAGTTCAAGGCTTCATAGTCAGGAATAAGACTTGGAATTAAACGGAAAACTGCGGCAACAGAGCTCTTTGAATAAAAAACGTTTGCACGAAAACGAGCAAGCCCCTTAATTCCAAAAGAGAAGTCCAGCTCCAGGTTCTTCTCTAACTCAGCTTTCTGTTTCTCAGTAAGAATTTGATAAACAAGCCTCTTAGTATCATCCGGAGTAAGAGCTCCAACCTTAACTCTAACAATATCACCACTCACCCTCATGGCCGGAGCAGAACCAACAGTTATATGTAAATCGGATGCTCCACTATCAACCATCACTTTAAACAGTTGTTGAATTTGAAGATTGGCAACTCCTTCATGAGACGTTTTAGTCTGTGTCTGAGTTTGTGTTTGATCCTGTTTACTACTCATATAAATACTCCGCTTTCATTAAAGCTGATCAGCTGCAGAATTATTAACAGCTTCTTCCAATGTCGTTAGCCCCTGAGCAACCTTAGTAAGAGCACTCATCCTCAAAGTTTTCATACCATCTCTGATGGCCTGTTTTTTAATGTCATCAGTTGAAGCATTTCTTAGAATTAGCTCACGTACCTTCGGTGTCACTTGTAAAACTTCATAAATAGCAAGTCGTCCCTTATAACCTGAGTTGTTACAAACTTCACAGCCTCTACCGTGATAGACTTTAATCTTTGAAGCAGAGGCAGGTGCAAATCCGCAGGCAATTAACTCATCTACACTCACCTTTTTTTCTTCACGACAATTAAGGCAAATTTTACGACATAGTCTTTGTGCCACAATCACATTAAGTGCTGCTACTACCAGAAACGGTTCAATCCCCATATTAAGAAGACGAGTTACCGTAGCAGGAGCATCGTTAGTATGAAGTGTTGATAAAACAAGGTGACCTGTTAGTGCAGCTTCAACAGCAATTTCTCCCACTTCCAAATCCCTAATCTCTCCCACCATGATAATATCCGGATCCTGTCGCAAGAATGCTTTTAGAGCGGTAGCAAATGTAAGCCCTACCTCTTTACGGACGTTCACCTGGTTAATTCCTTCCAAGTTAAACTCAACAGGATCTTCTGCTGTTGAAATATTAGTATCAGGCGTATTTAATTCCGCGATAGCAGAATACAAAGTAGTTGTTTTCCCTGAACCAGTAGGCCCGGTTACAAGACACATTCCATAAGGTCTATGAATCCCTTCAAGAAAGACATCCAATTGTTTCTGCTCAAACCCTAGCTTAGTCATATCAAGCTGAAGGTTAGATGAGTCCAGAAGTCGTAGAACTATCTTTTCACCAAACAAAGTTGGAAGCGAAGAAACTCGATAATCAATTGGCTTACCACCAATTAGAAGTTTGATACGTCCATCCTGAGGTTTTCTCTTCTCCGAGATATCCATCTGAGACATAATCTTCACACGGGAAATAACCGGAGCAAGCATGCCCTTAGGAGGCTGCGCGATTTCTATCAAGTTACCATCCACACGGAATCTGATTCTAAATATTCTTTCATAAGGTTCAATATGAATATCGGAAGCCTTTTTCACAAAAGCTTCAGCAAGCATCCTATTCACAAAAGTCACCACGTCATCAGAAATATCTTCAGCCTTGATATTTTCTTCTACGGTACTAGCGTTAGTAACTTCCTGAATGTTATTGATTAACTCATCAACAGATTCCCTAACTCCAGAATAGAGTTTTCTCCATGCTGATATATTCGTTAAAATAAAATCAACTTGTTTTTTAAAGACACTTGATAATTCTTTCGTTGCACTTTCAACGACAGATGGATCAAAGGTAGCAAGTGTAATTTTATTAGCTGTTTTCTGAATAGGAAGAGCACGATACTTAATCACATATCTTTTCTTCAATGAAGAAAGTGTATCTACCGGCACCTTCGCATTTTTTAAATCAATAAACGGAATGTTGAACTTTTCAGAACAAATTTTTGCAAACTTATTCTCATCGAAGTGAGGCATGGCCAGTAAGTCAAACTCAGAGATCTCATCTTCTTTACCAATAGAAAGACGCTTCATCTCTTTGAGAGTTGCCATCCCCGTATTGGTCACTAAGTCAATAAACTCCTGTCTGATCATTACTATAAACCTTTGCTTTTATAGTAACCTCTTCGGAATTTTAATAATTTATTTTAGATTTTTGCTGCCAAAACTCTGCAGCACTTATTGCCTGATCACGTAAGAGAGGCTGACCATCTTGATAGGATTTTACTTTATGAGATAAGTCAGAATGTTGAGGAAAGGAATAATTGTAGTCCCAAAAATGACAATCAGAAGAAATGGCTCCTTTAAAGACGAATGATCGAGAACAACTATTGATTACTAGATCATTTGAGTTAAGCATTGAAAGATCAAGATGAGTTAAATCGCCATGGGCTTTCCGGGTGTACTGATCAAAATCAATTCCCAATTTCTGGCAAACCAGCACCGTCATGCGGGCCATAACTCCATCACCTAAAAGATGAACCTTCAAGCGAGGAATGAGTTCGAAGTATTGCTTGAGAATTTTTTCTACCGCTACTGCATCGCTATTAATTGCACTCATATCGATTAAGCTAATGGTATTAATAGCACCAATCTGCCGTGCCACTTCGGACTCAATTTCAACTTGCCCTACATAAGCTTCTTTATAAGGAGTCGTTATATTAATCCCCTGATAAGTTTTAGCAAGTTCTTGTAATGAGGGTAAGTCATCGATGTTATCTACATCAATTAAGTCATAACTTGAAAGCTTATCTCCCCAAATCTCTTTTTGCAGTTGGGGAGAAAGAGAATGTGAAATATTTTTTCCAATAAGAGCTAGTTTTACTGACACAAATATTCTTTTGCCGCTGCTATATCTTTTCTAATCTGCTCAATCAATTCATTTACTGATGAAAACTTTTTTTCATCTCGGACTTTTTGATACAGCTCCACTATAATTTTCTCTCCGTAGAGGAAGTCATCAAAATCGAAAAGATGAGTTTCGATAAAAATATCATCGTTATCATTAAAGGTAGGGTTATTTCCAATATTGGTAATGGAGTTATAAGTCATCCCTTTGTTAGTGGTTCGACTAACATAAACCCCTTTACTCGGAATAATCAGGTCTGTGGATACAAGAATATTAGCGGTAGGAAACCCGATTTTCTTTCCTCTGCCCTCACCTTTGATAACAGTTCCTTCAAGGCTGAAAGGTCTTCCAAGAATTGACTGAACTTCGCCTAATTCACCATTATTAATTAGGCTACGAATTAAAGTCGATGACACGGTCTTGTTTTTAAATTCAAACTTAGGCTGAACTTCAACATTACACCCTTTACATGTTTCTCTAACTATATCGAAATCTCCCTCTTTATTCGCCCCAAAAGCAAAATCGTATCCCAGGTAGATGTCTTTTAAACCAGGGTGAGTGAGAAGATAATTTCTGAGAAAGTCTTGAGGAGCGAGTGTAGAAAAATCACGATTAAACTCAATCTCAATGAGATAGTCGACACCTTGCTTTTCTAACAGTTCTCTTTTATGCATATAACTGTTAATGAGAAATCTTTCCTTTCCCGGACATAATATTTTTTGAGGATGTGGAACAAAAGTAACCACTACAAATGAAAGGCCATTAGCAACACACTTCTTTTTAATTTCACTCAAAAGATATTGATGCCCAATATGAACACCATCAAAATTCCCAATGGTAAGTCCAAGTTTTTCTTCACTCGGTATATCTGATATCTTATGAATGACTTTCATTGTACTTCTCAATTTTTGACGCTAATTCCTTAAAATGCTTTTCTTTATAAGCATAATTATAATCTTTTTTATTGATTGAAAACTTAGAAACATCTGAAGAGTCCAGTAAGTCTTCAAAATACTTTTTTGCTTCATCTGTTATTTCTAGCTCATTAATGACTTCTTTAGGAGATTTTGCTTCCTGAACCATAACGGGCGCTAACCACTGAACAAAGCTGTGATAATCAAAATTCTTTTTAAAATGCGCCGGGACAATAACCTTATTTCCAACATTGCGACTTATGCCGAGCCCTGTGAAGCTTAAGAGAATAACAATCGCCCCTAGACCTAAAGCTGCATTGATATAATTTTGCCACTTCTTCCAACTAAAATTTGAAGCTAAATCTTTTAATTCGATGACGTCTTGTGAATCTATTTTTGTATCGAAATCTCTAGTGGTTGCAGGTTTACTGGTTTTACTTCTTTCACTTCTTGCCTGTCCGCCAATATAGAGCTCTCCACGATCCAAGTGCACCTGCACATACTGTGCAGTCGTTGGATCTAAATACGAGAAAGTGATTTGTTCTTTGGGAATCTCCACCGGAGCAGCTGCCAGATAGGTATAAGTGAAAACTTTTGTCGCTAAATCAGTGTCCTGAATTTTCAGCTCTCCATTCGATTCAAACTCTTCTAAAGATTTATTCTCCAATAATTTTGGAGCTTCAAAATTTTCTAAGGCTCCAGGACCACTTACTGACAGAGTTACTTCAAGAGGTTGGTTAACAACCAATTTAGACTGACTCATATTAAGCGTGAAATCATGTTTACCAACCAGACCGGTAAAGTCCTTAGGTACAGGAGTTGGCCAAGGGAGAACATTAAGATTTACTGTCTCGCTAGAGATTGTTCTTGTTCTCATATCGCGAGGTGAGGAGAACACGTTAAAAGGATCATTCACATTTCTTTTAGAGTAAGTAACACTCAAAGAAAGAGGATCAATCTTTAATGCACCAGGTTTTTCTGGAAACAGTTTAGCAGCGTAGATAAGATTTCTGATATAAACATCGCCATCAACACTGACTCTTTCCGATCTATCAGGCTCTTGTAGATAACGTTTTAAAAAATTATTAAGCTTAGGATATTTTTTTACATCTAAATTACTGACAGACACTTTAGAATATAGATAGTACCTGGCAACAATTCCCTCTCCAACGAAGACATCCGTTTTCGGAACATCGACCATAACAAAAACATCAGGAGCGACTTGAGGCTCTTTAAGAACTTCAAAGCTAATCATAGGGTGAGATATTTCCTTTCCATCAACCCTGGCCTTAATATCTCTGATAAATTTTGTTCCATAATTATTGGCCTGAAGCTCATAGACCACTGTCAGTTCTCTCGTTACAGTGAGTTTTCCATTGGCATAAACCGTTTTAGTCGAAACTCCTTGCTGAGATTGTCCCACAATCGTTAGTCCTGGAGACTTAAAATTAATCTCTTCAATGTTTTTAGCCTCTTCTGAACTGACCTTAAAAACGACATTAAAGGTTTCATTAACAATGGGTCTGCGTGGTTCCACTGTTACAATTAGCTTGTCCTGGGCCCAGCTATTAACAGAAAATATGATGAATAATAACCAAATTAAATTTTTCATTACCAATCCTTACTAGAATTAGACTTCCTCTTATTCATATCTTTCGTACCACGTTCAATCATTTCCATTTGAAGTTTACGATCATCCGACATGAGTTGCTTTAACTTCGCTGGTAGCTTTTTAGGAGGAAGGTTTCGAGGTTTGTCATCCTCTCCATCCTGAGGCTTGTCTTTGTTCTTATCATCCTTATTATCTTCTTTCTTTTCATTATCCTGATTTTCATTGTTTTGTTGCTGATCCTTTCCATCTTGTTCAGATTGGCTAGGACTTTGGTTTTGATTTTGATCTTGAGATTGACCAGATGAATTTTGTTCAGACTGTTCATCAGAACCCTCTTGATTCTGATCATTTTGTTTGTTCTGTTCATCCTTTTTCTGCTGTTTCTCTTGCTCTTGATGTTGCAAAAAAAGCAATGAGTTTTGAGCTATTTTCTTTTTTAATTCATCCGATATATTGTCATCTTCCAGAAGTCTTCTATATTCAGAAAAACCTTCTTGATATTTTTTATTACTTAAAAGAGCTGTCCCATAATTAAATCTTTGATCATGATTGAGATGCTCCGACTCTTCCTCATAAAGCTTTAAAGCTTCCTCATTGAACTGATTCTTTTGTAGCTCATAAGCTAAACCTAATTTCTGTTCTCGGGATAATCGCCCCTTTTGCAATTGTTCAAGCCCATGCATGATTTTCTCAGGAATAGGTTTTTCTTGAACTTCCTCGGCCCACACAGGATTGATTAGGATGATGGCCACAACAGCAAAGACTTTTACCATCTTTAGAAAATAAGAAAGTAATAAAAAGATAATACCTGGTACAACCAGCCATTGCATAAATACAGGTCTAATCACCATGTCCTGATTTTCTATTCCTTTGGAAAACTCTGCTTCAAAGAAAGCGACTATTTCCTCAGAGGGTAGCGCATAAGTATCTGCAGTCCAGTATTTAGTTTGAGGGTATTTACTGACAATGCCCTTAAAAAAATCTTCATCAAGTTTAGTAATAACTTCTTTACCTTTATGATGTTTATAACCATAGCGCATGCCTCGCTTATCATCGAGAGGAATACGTCCCCCATTTTGCGTTCCAATACCAACAAAGGCGACATAAACCCCTTCAGGAATTTTTAAATCAATTCCATCCACCGTTTCTTCACCATCAGTTAAAACTAAAATATTTCCTTGAGGCTCTTCTCCCGTTGTAGAAAAGATCTGAATCGCTTCTTGAATAGCGGTAGAAAGAGCTGAGGTTCCATACTGATTTTTTAAACCACGGATACTTTCAAGTCTTGAGTCAATAAGATCAAGATCCGCAGTGAAAGGTACAATTTTCTTCTGTATTTCAGAGAAGACTACAACCGAAATTTGATGCCCAACTGCTTTACGTGCAAAGTGTTTTGCTAGAAGAACTGCTTTTTCAAGTCGGGATGGTCTCACATCCTCCGCCAGCATACTGGCAGAAGTATCGATCAAAATAACAGTTCTCTTACTTGGTACTTTGGCTTTAATTCTTTCCTCTGGCCCCCTTAAATCCAGAATACTTAAAGCTAAGAGTGTGAAGCCTAGGAGAAAAAAAAGACGGGAAAGGGAGTAAATAAAAGATTTCTTTTTAAACCAGAACCTTTCAACAAAAGCAAAGAACTTATTCTCCTCTCTTATCACTAAGAAAGAGAAGACGATAATAACTCCTACTACTATGAACAAATAGTTTTGGTAAACAAAACTCATACTAAATCCTTTAAAACAAATCTTCTTGCTAACCCTGATAAACAAAGTAGCCCTAATCCGATTGCTAAGTAGGGATAGTATTTTTCATCGTAAACAACTTGATGATTTACTTCGATATGAGTTTTTTCCAGATTTTGGATATCATCAAAAATTTCCTGCAGTGCCTTTTCACTTTTGGCCGGATAAAACTTCCCCCCAGTCAGATTAGATATCTCTTGAAGAACTTTATAATCAATTGATCCACCAGGAATAAGAGCATACTGTGTTCCAAAGAAGCCATTTCCAATTGGAATCTTAGCATCCCCATCACCTCCAAGTCCGATGGTATAAACTTTAATCCCGTTCTTTCTGGCTTCTTCCGCAGCTTCAAGGGGAGTCATTGTTCCTACGTTCGCCACTCCATCCGTTAAAAGTATAACGACCTTATTTTTAGTTTCACTATCAACGGCCCTGGCCACCGCTAATCCTAATCCATCGCCAATATTTGTTCCACTACCAAGATAACCAATAGATATATCTGAAAGAACTTTATCTGCGAGTGTAGGATCTGTAGTTAAAGGTAAAAGAGTAAGCACCTTTTCTGCAAATGTAATAACTGCAATCCTATCCGTCGGTCTTAAGCGTACAAATTCTCTGATTTTCTCCTTAGCTACTTCCAACCTGTTAGGAGTCAAATCCTCTGCTAACATAGAGCGAGAAACATCAATGGAGAAAATAACATCATTAACCTGAATGTTACTAGGGTTATACTTTTGTGGCAGCCGAGGTTGAGTAAGAGAAAAGCTAATGAATCCCCAGGCAGATAGTCCTACTAGAAAAAATATAAAACGAAGGATCTGTTTAATTTGAGAATTATTTTTTTGGGGAGGTAAGGCTAGACGAACTTTAGCAAAAGCCTTCCAGTAATCAAGGCTCCAAATCAGAGCGGCAATAATACCTAGCATGGCCAATAGAGGATACTTAAACTCCAAAGTTTCCTCCCCTGATTTGATCTAAAAATTTCAAATAACTTTTAACCACTTCATTTTTATTTTCTTTAGAGATATTGGGCATGAAGGCATATTTATAATAAACCACTTCAAACTTATTAAACTCTTCCTCTATAAAAGGGAAAGTTTCTAAGTAAAAGTGCTTATTCTTCCAAACACCGGTTATCTCTTCAAAGCTGTGGGCTGCAAAAAGCGCGTTCTTTACTTCACGTCTTCTTTTTTTAGTCAGCAAATACGGTCTCAACTTTTTAAAATAAAGACCTGCTCCCAGCACAATAAGAAGTAACGAAGCAACAAGATAAAGAATCCAGCTCTTGTCCTTTAGTTCAAATATTAAATCATTAATAATGATATTTTCAGGAGTTTCAACTTCAATAACCTCAACAGGATTCCATGAAAGCTGTTGATCATTGTCTAAAGTGACTCTATTGGTCTGTGGCCTTTTTAGAAAAATCATTTCTATTTTTTCATCATCCAATGAAAGGATATGAATGGTATCATCAAGCCTTTTCTCGGCTAAAGAAGGACCGGGATAATTCTCAACTCTTCCACTGACGACTTCGCCTGTGTATACGGAAGGCTTATTGAGAAGAATTTTAATTTCTTCCGACCAGCAATTAAAAGATAGGGTTAAAAGAAAAACTAATACCAATTTCATACAAGTTCTCTTACAAATCGGTCTAAGTACCTGTCATCTACTCTGACAATTTTAATACGTCGATCGGTATAGTCCGAGCTCTCTCCAATCCATTGAGAGCCTTTACGGGATTTAAATAAGTAACTAGGAACACCACCTAGATCCAACGGGGAAACAATTTTGAAAAAATGAAAATTTCTCATGGAAATTAATGAATCAATGATTGCTTTATCTTCAAAAGAATATCCATCCCCCAGATAAACAACTTCCTTTCTTCTAGCGAGAGCAGCTTTGAGTTGAGCCACTTTTTCTTGTTCACTTATGTTTTGTTCATACTCTCTTTCAATCAAATAATTTCCGTCCTTATCTAAGACATTGAGCTTTTCAAGAATAGATATGAAGATAGTGAGTCCTTCTTTTCCTTTCTTGGGTGGTAAACTGATTGTTGTATCGGACCAAATTGTAACTTTGACTAAATCGTGAGTTTGTCCCGCCAAGAGATAAAGAAGAGCAATAATTTCTACCGAAGCTTGGAGCTTAGAAACGCCTTTATCTCCATAACTCAAAGTCGAAGTGAGATCTAAAAAAACATTAATTTCTACGTTACGGTCTTCTTCGAAAGTTTTTAGATAAATATTGGAAGACTTGGCAGACACTTTCCAATCAATAAAACGAACATCATCACCAGGCACATAAACCTGATGCTCTCGAAACTGCAAACCCGAGCCTCGAAAATGAGATTTTATCATCCCTGTGGTATGGGAGTTTGCACGCTTAAATACACTTGCCTGTATTAACGAGACGACTCGTTCAATTTCTTTTAGGTTCATTAGATAACACTGGAAGCAATCGCCACTGCGATATTTCTTGTATTTAGTTTATCAATCTGAGCTTCGTAAGAAGGAATAATCCTATGTCCTAAAACAGAAGGAACGATGGACATAATATGATCAGGAGTGACAAAGTCCTTACCTTCTATAAAAGCTTTAAACTTAGCAATTTTAAACAGCCAAATAGAGGCACGAGGAGAAGCTCCTGCTAATATGGCTCCCTCATATTTTTTAGGAAAGTACTTATTCCCCGGACGAGTAGCATGTACTATCCGGATAATCATTTCTTTGATTTTTTCATCCACATAGATCATATCTACTTTCTCTTTCATCTCTAAAAGATCTCTTTCATCTATGATGGGAGTTAAATCAGTTTCATATGGCTTAAGTTCTAGAACGCTTTTCTCTGCTTCAAAATCCGGATAATCAACAGAGATTTTCATCATAAATCGATCAAGCTGAGCCTCAGGTAAGTTGTACGTCCCCTCCTGTTCAATAGGGTTCTGAGTTGCTAACACAACAAATGGAGAAGGAAGCTTGTGAGTTTTATCACCAATTGTTACTTGCTTTTCAGCCATTGCTTCTAAGAGCGCCGCCTGCACCTTCGCTGGCGAACGGTTAATTTCATCAGCTAGCACCAACTGAGTAAAAATCGGTCCAAACTTAGTAGAGAACTCATGAGTTTGCTGATTATAAATCATCGTTCCGATTAAATCCGAGGGTAGTAGATCGGGAGTAAACTGGATTCTCTGAAAGTTTAAATGACAGAGCTTACTCATCACACTCACCGATAAGGTCTTCCCTAAACCAGGCAATCCCTCAATCAACAAGTGACCTTCGCAAACTAAAGCAGCGATAATCGACTCAAGCATTTCATCTTGACCAAAAACTTTTGTTTTTGCTGTTTGAAGTAGCTTATTAACTTTTTCTTGCAACACCATACTTACTCCACAAAGTAAAAATAACTTTTAATATAATTTGATTTATCGCTTAGAGAACTCACCGGGTGATCCCATCCCTGCATACCGGTATACAATAATTGAATCTTTCTATTTTCTCTAAAAGCGGCTTCTTGAATGTTCTTCATAAACTCTTCGTGACCAACGTAGTGGGTACATGAACTAAAGGCACAAAAAGAATTTGGGGCCAATAATTTAAAAATTTTTCGATGAAGCTTACTATAACCTTCCAAAGCTTGCTTTTTCTGATTCAAACTTTTAGCGAAGGCCGGAGGATCAGATAAAATGAGATCATATCTCATACCTTCGTGGATCTTTTTATCTAAAAACTTGAAAACATCGCTACGACAAAACTCCCCTCGTCCATCAAGTTTATTCAGAGAGAGACTTAAATTAGTCTCATGCTCAAAATCACCCTGATCAACGAAAGTCACTTTTTCACAACCGGCGGTCAGTGCCGTAACCCCCCAGGCACCCAAATAACTAAAGAGATCGAGTCCTGAAGTATACTGGTGATTCAATTGGGATAGAATGCTCCCCAGCTGTCTTCTATTCTCTCGATGATCATAGTAAAAACCAACTTTCTGTAAAACTTCTGCACGTAACTGATACTTAAGTGAGTTTTCAGATATCTGAATATCCGGAAGCTCTTCCTTATCAAACACAGGAAGAAATTCTTTTGCCCGGTATTGCTGATTATCTAAAAAGTAACTCGTTTTCCCTGTTAAAGTCGTAACAAAGTCTCTGATCTCTTCTCGAAACTTATCAATACCAGCAGTATTGATTTGAATGATGTTAGCATTCTCAAAAGTATCTATAATCAATCCTGGAAGAGCATCGCTTACACCAAAAAAGAGTC
>Ga0079223_10000461_pt1 | contig 20724 bp, 16 predicted proteins | sample Stecom2011_FD_75072 | JGI IMG/M metagenome (GOLD analysis project Ga0079223, IMG submission 75072) | Agricultural soil microbial communities from Utah to study Nitrogen management - Steer compost 2011 | ecosystem: Environmental > Terrestrial > Soil > Agricultural land | place: USA: Utah...
AAGTATTCAGAAAACATTTCTTGATCTCCAGGCTTCAGAAAAATCTTTAAATGTAAGTGAAAAAAATGTCGAAGCGGCACAGGAAAATCTGAAAATTGAAGAAGAGAAATATAATCTCGGTTCAAGCAGATTGTTAGATGTTCTTGTTGCAAGAACAAACTATACTAATGCACGGGTAAATTATATAAATGCACAGTTTGCTTACATTGTTCTAAGTGAACAATTAAAATATTACCTCGGTGTTTTAGATTATAAAAATTTTGAATGATAAACAGGAGTAATTAAATGGCTAACGGAAAGAAAAAATCTAAAAAGAAAGCCTTTATTTTCGGTGGATTGGGTTTACTGATTATAATCTTTATACTCATAACTCTTCTCGGCGGAAGTAAAGAAGAAATTATTGCAGTGCAAACTGAGAAGGTGGAAAAACGGGATATAACCCAGACTGTTGCTGCAACAGGAAAAATTAATCCCGAATATAAAGTTACTATTACTTCTGAAGTAACCGGTGAAATTGTAAGGCTTCCTGTTGAAGAAGGTGACCGTGTAAAGAAAGGGCAGCTTTTAATTCAGATTAAAGGTGATGCTTACGTTGCACAGAAAGAAAGAGCTGAAGCAAACCTGCAGTCTGCAAAAGCAAATTTAAAGATGAGGGAAGCTGAACTTGAAAAAGTAAAACTTGACTATAACAGAATAAAGGAACTTCATAGTAAAAATTTAGCAAGCGATGCAGAACTTGAAACAGCTAAAAGCAATTACCTTACAACAGTTGCTCTTTATGAAAGTGCAGAAGCAAATGTACTTCAGAATAAGGCATCTTTAAAAGAAATAATTGAGCAGCTAAACAAGACAACTATTTATTCTCCTATTGATGGTGTGGTTACCAAGCTTAATGTTGAGTTAGGTGAAAGAGTTCTTGGCAGCGGATTCAGCCAGGGAACAGATATTATGACTGTGTCCGATTTAAATAATATTGAAGCTACTGTTGAGGTAGATGAAAACGATGTAGTGTTAATTTCAGTAGGAGATACTGCAAGAATTAAAGTTGATGCTTTTGGTGATAAAATTTTTGATGGAGTTGTTACACAAATAGGAAACAGTGCTATTACATCAGGAATTGGTACACAGGAACAGGTTGTTAATTTTGAAGTAAGAATAAAATTATTAAATCCCGATGAAGCACTCAGACCCGGTATGTCCTGCAATGCAGATATTGAAACTGAAACTGTATTTGATGTTGTCAGCGTTCCTATTCAAAGTGTAACTGCAAGAGCAGATATGCCGAATTCTGAAGTAAATGATACAACTAAAGAGAAAGCAGGAATTAAATCCAACGAAAGTTTTAAGAAAAATAAACTTCAGGAGGTCGTATTTATTGTTGAGAATGGTCGTGCAAAACGTGTAAATGTTGAAACAGGTATCAGCGATGATAATTACCTTCAGATAATTTCTGGTCTTAATGGTGGTGAGGAGGTAGTATCGGGAAGTTATGCAGCAATTTCAAGAGAACTTAATGATGGTGTAGTGGTAAGAGTTGAAAATCAAAATAAATCACGAAAAGAAAATTAAAATATTGGATATACCTAATGAACATTATTAATATAGAACATATCTCCCGTGTTTACCAGGTAGGTTCCGAAGAAGTATATGCTTTAAGAGATGTTTCTTTAAGAATAGATAAAAATGAATATGTTGCAATTATGGGTCCTTCAGGTTCAGGTAAATCAACATTAATGAACCTGCTTGGATGCCTTGATACACCAACATCGGGTAAATATGAATTTAATGGTATAAGTGTAAGTGATATGTCTGATAACCAGCTTGCAGCTATAAGAAATAAAGAAATTGGTTTTGTTTTTCAGACTTTTAATCTTCTTGCACGTTCCGATGCTTTGCATAATGTTGAATTGCCATTAATTTATGCCGGAATTCCTTATGCTGAACGAAGAGAACGAGCCGAGAAAGCTTTGATTGATGTTGGTTTGAAAGACAGAATGCATCATAAGCCTAATGAATTATCGGGAGGTCAGCGGCAGAGAGTGGCAATTGCACGGGCATTAGTAACAAAACCATCAATTATTCTTGCAGATGAACCAACCGGAAATCTTGATTCAAAAACAGGTGAAGAAATTATGGCTTTGTTTGCAGATATTCATTCAAAAGGAAATACTATTATTCTTGTTACTCACGAAGAATATATTGCCGAACACGCTGCCAGAATTATAAGATTAAGAGATGGTTTGATTGAAAATGATGAAAAGGTAATTAACAGGAAACTTCCCAAATTATCTGCAACAGCATAAGTTAATTGAAAAATGAAAAATAATTTATATTTATACTAATGAGAGCTTTACTCTTCGAAATAAAAGAAAGCATGCTTATAGCTTTAAGAGCAATTAAAGCTAATAAGGTTCGTTCATCATTAACAATGTTGGGAATTATTATTGGTGTTACTGCAGTTGTTGTAATGAGCACTGCAATAAAAGGCATTGATAATTCTTTTCAGACAGGGATGAGTTCTCTTGGAACCGATGTTTTATATATTGATAAATGGGCATGGTTTACTAATGAAGACTGGTGGAAACTCCGTGCAAGAAGAAATATAACAATGGAAGATTATGAACGCTTTAAAGAGATGGCAACATTACCCAGTGCTGTTGCTCCTGTTATAAATAGCAGGCAAACAATAAAATATGGCGATTTAAGAGTTGAAAATGTTTTTCTTAATGGCTCAACAGCCGATTATGTTAAAACAACAAATTTTACTTTCAGCGCAGGAAGATTTTATTCTGAAATAGAAAGTAAAAGCTCACGTAATGTTGCAGTTATTGGCAGTGAGATTGCAAAAAATCTTTTCCCACGCGGAGATGCTCTTGATAAAACAATTAAAATAGGCGGAGTTAATTTCCAGGTTGTTGGAGTTTTAGCAGAACAAGGAAGCTGGCTTTTGGGTAATTTTAATCCCGATAACCAGGTGTTCATTCCTATTGGTACCGTATTTAAAAATTTTATGGCAAGGTCCTGGAATTCTATTACAATAAATGTTCGTGCACCAAGCCCTGCTTTGCTTGAGGAAACCAAGATTGAAGCCGAAGGAGTTATGAGAAAAGTAAGAGGTTTGACTGTTAATGATGAGAATGATTTCTCCATTAATCAGCAGGAAGGTTTAATGGAAACTCTTTATTCAGTTGTTGGAGTTATCCAGATTGCAGGATTATTTATTACAGGGCTATCACTTTTTGTAGGTGCAATCGGTATAATGAATATTATGTTTGTTTCTGTTAAAGAAAGAACTCGTGAAATCGGAATTAGAAAAGCAATTGGTGCAAAAAGAAGAACAATACTTGGGCAGTTTCTACTTGAATCTTCATCAATCTGTTTGATGGGAGGATTAATTGGACTTTTATTTGCAGTACTCTTAAGTATGCTAATAAACCAGTTCTTCCCGACATCAGTTCAGTATGACGCAGTTATTATTGCAATTGTGGTATCTCTATTAACAGGAATATTGGCAGGACTTGCACCTGCTTACACTGCAGCAAAAATGGACCCTGTAGAAGCATTGAGGTATGAATAATGAATATTAAAGAAATTATAATTATTGCTTTGCAGTCGGTTAAAACTAACAAGCTGAGAACTGCACTTACAATGCTTGGTATTGTTGTAGGTATTTTTTCAATTATTGTTATAATGACAATTCTTACAATGCTTCAGAACAGTATTGAAGGTGGATTGTCCATGCTTAATAAAAATACATTTCAGATTCAGAAATACCCTGCAATGCAAATGGGTGGGCCTGGTTCACGCGACCGTTACAGAAACAGGAAAGATATAACAATTGAAGATTATTACCGTCTTAGTGAAATGCTTACGCAGGCAAAATATATTGGTGCAGAACAGTGGCAGTGGGGTAATGTTGTAAAGTTTGGTAATATTGAAACGAACCCGAATGTAAGCGTTGCTGGAATTACTACAGATGCAATTCATACTAATGATTGGAAGATTGCTGATGGACGTGCTTTAAGAGAAACAGATATTAAATATTCTAACGATGTATGTTTGCTGGGACCAGATATTGTAGATAAAATCTTTCCGGGTATTGATCCTATTGGTAAAGTAGTAAGAATAGATAACAGACCATTTAAAGTAATAGGTGTTCTCGAACGTCAGCAGGCTTTGTTTGGAGATTCGAGAGATAATTATGCAATTATACCTATTACAACATTTCAATCAATATACGGCAAACGAAACCGCAGTATCAATATTACAGTAATGTCATACTCTGAAACCGATTATAATCAGGTAATTGAGGCAGCAATTGGATATATGAGAACAATCCGCAAAGTAAAACCTGGTGAGGAGAATGACTTTGATATTTTCAGTAATGAATCTCTTATCACACAAATGAATGATATTACAAGCGGAGTTAAAATCGGTGCGATGGTTGTTTCTATTATTGCTCTTGTTGCTGCAGGAATCGGAATAATGAATATCATGCTTGTTTCAGTTACCGAAAGAACAAAGGAAATTGGAATAAGAAAAGCAATTGGTGCAAGGAAAATTAATATTCTTTCTCAATTCTTATTCGAAGCAATTGTACTTTGTGTCCTTGGTGGACTTATAGGTATTATACTTGGAGTAGGTATAGGTAACATTGCAGGAAGTATGCTCAACGCTCAAACTGCTATACCTTATGATTGGGTTTTAATAGGATTGCTCTTATGTGTAACTGTAGGTCTTATTTTCGGAACATACCCGGCTTATAAAGCTGCAAATATGGACCCTATTGAAGCTTTAAGATATGAATAACAAATACAATCTTTAAGCAACTTCTTCGAAAATTCTTTTCCTAATCTCTCCTGCACGAAGATAATCTTCTCTTATTCTGAAAAGAACATATAAATCGTGCAGCACTTTTTTGGGAGTGACGGATCTTAAATATTCTTCTTTATTTTTAGATTTAATATATAGGAGATTTAACTCTTCTGAAGTTACATCATAATCAAAAACTGTGGCTGTAATAACTTCTTCCATATTCCTCTCTGTAAAAATCACATAATAAAAACTAAAATTAGTTAATTCATTTATTAAGAGTAATTTTTAGTAATGTTATGTAGAAAATCTACTACAAATTTTTCTCCATTGTTTGAATATAGACTTGATAAAAGAAAATTGTAAATATAGATTTACATTTCACAAAATTACTCAGGCTTTTGAAATTCAGCTTCTTCAAAAGGGTCCTATGGGACAAAGTTTTTCTTATCCTCTTCTTTATCTTCTCTTTTAAAGGGATTGCTCAGAATGAATACCTCACAACCATAGTTACTGATACAATTCCAATAAATTTTGATAATCATTATAAAATTTCACAGGTAAATATTATTCCTTTTACTGAAACTATTGTATTGCGCGATTCAGTTCTTACAAAAAATGATTATAATTTTTCTTACAACACAGGTTCTTTCTCACTCTCCGATACTTTACCTTATTCAATCTTCGATACAATTATTGTTACTTACCAGGCACTTAATTTAGGTTTACAAAAAGAGTATAAGAAAAGATCTCTTGTAATAAAATATGATGTTGAAACTGGTGACACCATAAGAGTAACCGAATCTGCTTCAAGCGGCTTTTCACCTGAATCAATCTTTGGACCCGGTATAGAAAAAAGTGGTACAATCGTAAGAGGTTTTACTGTCGGGACTACAAAAGATTTTTCCTTAAACAGCGGGTTGCGTCTTCAATTATCCGGCAGGCTTTCAGAAGATATTGAAGTTGTTGCAGCACTCACCGATGAAAACACTCCTATTCAACCTGAAGGTAATACTGAAAGGCTTGAAGAACTGGATAAAGTTTTTATTCAGATTAGACATCCTAATGCAGTGGGAACTTTTGGTGATTATCAGATACAAAAAAGGGGGAGTGAGTTTGGTGTAGTCGACAGAAAGCTGCAGGGCTTAATGGGTGAATTTAATTTTGAAGACCATAACGGTTATGTTTCAATTGCAGGTTCAAGAGGTAAATTTAACACTAACTTTTTCAATGGTATTGAAGGTGTTCAGGGACCATACAGGCTTTCAGGGCAAAATAATGAAAGAGATATTATTGTTATAGCAGGAACCGAAAGAGTTTATCTTGATGGCATTCTTATGAAACGCGGCGAAGCAAATGATTATGTTATTGATTATTCAAATGCCCAGATTACTTTCACACCTAAAAGACTAATTACTTCAGCAAGCAGAATTAATGTTGATTTTGAATATACCGACAGAAGATTTAACAGAAATTTTTTTGGTGCAGGTGCAGAATCTCATTTCTTTAATGATGCTCTCGTTTTAAGAGTTCAATATCTTCAGGAGGGAGATGATCAGGATGCGCCGATTGATATTTCATTTTCTGAGGAAGATAAAAATATACTTTATCAGGCTGGTGATGACAGAAATAAAGCAGCAAGATCCGGTGTAAGATTAGCTGAACCTGATTCTCTCGGGATAGTTCGTGGTACATATTCAAAAGTTGATACAATAATTAATAATCAGCCTTTCAGTTATTATGTTTATAATCCCGGCGATTCAACTGCTGTTTATAATGTATCATTTAGTTATGTAGGAGAAGGACTTGGAGATTATAACCGTGAAAGCCTTGGCAACTATAAGTTTGTCGGAATAGGAAATGGTGGATATCTGCCTATAACTTTCCTTCCTTTACCTGAATTAAAACAGATTGGGAATGTTGTTCTATCAGTAAAACCTTTTGAAGATATTGAATTAAATTTTGAATATGCAGGAAGTTTATGGGATAAAAACAGGTTGTCTGATCTTGATGATAAAGATAACCTTGGACAGGCAAGAAATATTTTCTTAAAGATGAATCCTAAAGAAATAAATATCGGAAATATCAGTCTTGGTAAAATTGGTTTATCTTATAAAGACAGATTTATTGAAGACAAATTTACTTCAGCAGACAGGCTGAATGAAGTTGAATTTAACAGGCATTACAATGTTGGTACCCAGGAGAGTCCCCAGGATGAAACATTGAGAGAATTTGGTTTAAATCTTATTCCTGTTCGGGAATTAAATATATCTTCAACAGCGGGATATTTAAGAAGAGGAGATACATTTAAATCAAACAGGTATAATAATATTCTTCGCTTCACTAATATTCAGGATTATTCTGTTAATTATAATTTTGATTATGTTGAAACAGAAAATGTAAATCTTAAAAGCAACTGGTACAGGCAGTCAGGCAGCGGTTCATACAACATCTGGAAATTTTCACCCGGCATTGATTTTTTAGCTGAAGACAGAAAAGATAAAAGAATAAACAGTGATTCTCTTTTATCAGGAAGTTTAAAATATACTGATATAGCTCCTTTTTTAAGATTCAATGACTTTTTTGGATTGAATCTCTCAATCAAATATTCTGTCAGGAATGATTATCTGCCTGTTGATGGTTTAATGTTTAAGGAATCAAAATCTCAAACTCAATTTTATGAATTAAGTTACAGCGGAATAAGAGAAGTAAATTCAACTTTAAGTTTTACTTACAGAGAAAAAAAATATACAGAGATATTTCAGCAAAAGGGTGCTTTAAATTCGGAAACAATTCTTACAAGATCTCAAACAAAATTTCATCCTCTTCAGAATATTAATGGTGACTTCTTTTATGAGGTGTCAACACAAAGGTCAGCCCGGCTTGAAAGAGTATTTGTAAGAGTTGAAAAAGGAACAGGAAATTTCGCATACCTCGGTGACCTTAATAATAATGGTGTAGCAGATGAAAATGAATTTGAACCTGTTCAGTTTGATGGAGATTTTATCCAGGTAACAATCCCTACCGATCAGTTGTTTCCCGTTATCGATCTTAAAACCAGCACAAGGTGGAAAATTAATTACGGAGATTTTTTTGACAGAGCTTCGGTCCTTGGTACTTTATTTAATCCTTTCTCAAGCGAAACTTATTGGAGAGTTGAGGAGAACAGCAGGGAAGAGGATTATGAAAAAATTTATCTACTTAATTTTTCTTCTTTCCTGAATGAACAAAATACAATAGCAGGTTCAAATTATATTCAGCAGGATTTATTTCTCTGGGAGAACAGCCAGGAGCTTTCATTCCGTTTACGTTATACACAGCGTAAAAGTCTAAACCAGTTCAGCGGCGGAGTTGAAAGAGGTTATAACAGGGAGAGAAGTTTAAGAATAAGGTTCAGAATGGTGAGAGAATTCAGCATACAAACTGATTTAGTTAACAAAGATGATAATGTTTATGCACCTGTAAGTTCAAACAGGAGAAGAGAAATAAATGATAACAGCATCATTACAGATTTTTCTTACAGACCCGAAAGAAATCTTGAGTTAGGTTTAAAATTAAGTGCAGGCAGGAAAGAAGATACACTTCCCGAAACTCCCACAATTATCGATGAGAATTCACAGGCAATAAGATTAAATTTATCCTTTGCAGGCTCAGGAAGATTAAGAATGGAAGTAGAAAGAATTGAATTAATAATAAACACAACTGAAAATTTTCTTCCGTTTGAAGTTACAGGAGGCAACAGGATTGGTAAGAATTATTTCTGGAGGTTAAATTTTGATTACAGACTTACCAATAACCTGCAGTCAACAGTTAGTTATGATGGCAGGCTGCAGGGAAATTCAAGAGCAATACATACAGCAAGAGCTGAGGTAAGAGCGTATTTTTAAATAATACAAAAAAATATATGAAAATTATTTCCAACATGATTGAAGCTCATATCTTTTGTAAAAAGAAAAATGATATTGAGTTTCTTCTTCTTAAAAGAGCAGAGAAAGAAATTTATGGCGGTCTCTGGCAGATGGTTTCAGGTAAAGTGAGAAAAGGAGAGAAAGCTTACAAAGCGGCTTTACGTGAAATAAAAGAAGAGACGGGTCTAAAGCCGGTAAGATTCTGGGTTGCACCAAATGTAAATTCATTTTATTCACATGAGAAAAATTACATATCACTCCTTCCGGTTTTCGCTGCAGAAGTAAAAGCAGGTTCAAAAGTTATTTTATGTAAAGAACATTGTGAGTTTGGCTGGTTCAAACCTGGAGATGCAAAAAAGTTACTCGCCTGGCCAGGACAGAGAAAATCGGTTGACATCATTACAGAATATTTTCTTAAAGAAATTTCTTTATGGAATTTTGTTGAACTTAAAGTTTAGTATTTCTTTTTAAAATATAGTAATCTTAAAAGATATTAGACCTTAACTTTTAATTGCCATTTCTTTATTTTTGAGCTTAAAATTTATTTATATAAACACAGGAGATCTCTTGGGATTATTAGTAGTTGGTTCGTTAGGATTAGATACTGTTTCTACTCCTTTTGATAAAGTTGAAGAAGCACTCGGCGGCTCTGCAACTTATATTTCACTTGCAGCAAGTTATTTTAGTGCACCTGTAAATCTTGTCGGCGTAGTCGGCAGCGATTTCCCCAACAGGTATATTAAGTTAATGGAGGAACATCATATTGACCTTGATGGACTGCAGGTAATTGAAAATGGGAAAACATTCCGCTGGGCTGCAAAATATCATTACGATTTAAATGTAAGAGATACACTCCTTACAGAATTAAATGTGTTTGAAAAATTTGACCCTGTTATTCCTGAAAAATTTAAAAAATCAAAATTCATCTGTCTTGGAAATATCGACCCTGTTTTACAAATGAAAGTACTCGACCAGATGAATGATTCTTCTTATGTTATCTGCGATACGATGAACTACTGGATAGAAGGGATGAAAGAGGAACTTCTTAAACTCCTTAAAAGAGTAAATGTTTTAATAATTAATGATAGTGAAGCAAGACTTCTTTCTCAGGAACCTAATCTTATAAAATCTGCAAGAATAATCAGGGATATGGGTCCCGAAGTTCTCATTATAAAAAAAGGAGAACATGGCGCACTTCTTTTTACTGATGATGTTGTTTTCTCTGCTCCTGCATATCCTCTCGAAATGATTTATGATCCAACCGGTGCCGGTGATTCTTTTGCAGGTGGATTTGCAGGTTACCTCCATCGTACCCAGGATGTTAGTCCAGAAAATTTAAAGTGTGCAGTAATTTATGGAAGTGCAATGGCTTCATTTTGTGTTGAACAGTTTAGTACAAAAGGACTTGAGAATCTTTCTTATCTCCAGATACAGGATAGATTCAGAGAGTTTATGAATCTTTCACGCTTTGATGAAAAAGTATAATGTCCCGTGAAGAATATTTCTCAATAAAATTTAAAGAAGAAAATGGCAAGGGCAGTGTAGTTTATCTTAGTCAAACGCTGCTGCCTCTTGAAGAGAAATATGTTGAAACATCAGACTATGAACGCATTGCAGAAGCAATAGAAAAACTTGAAGTACGGGGTGCTCCTTTAATTGGTATTTCTGCTGCTTATGCTCTAGTACTTTCAGTTTATAAAAAAGAAAACCCAACTGAGAATTTTTATAAAGCAGTTGAAAGATTATCCCGTACACGGCCCACCGCAGTAAATCTTTTCTGGGCAATAGAAGAGATAAAAAAAACTTTCGAAGAAAATAAAAGCTCTGATAATATTTATGAGATTTTATTAAAGAGAGCAAAAGAAATTCATAATGATGATATAGAGAAATGCAGGAAGATTGGAGAAAACGGATTAAAAATTTTCAAACATAAATCAAAAATTCTTACACATTGCAATACTGGAAAACTTGCTACAGGCGGCGATGGTACAGCTTTCAATGTTATAAAAACAGGTTTTGAAAATAATCTTGTTGAGTTTGTTTATGCAGACGAAACGCGACCATTACTCCAGGGTTTAAGGTTAACTGCATTCGAACTTGAAAAAAACGGAATTCCTTTTAAAGTACAGAGTGATTCATCTGCGGCATTTTTAATGAAACAGGGAGAAGTTGATTTTGTAATTGTCGGAGCTGACAGGATTGCACTTAACGGAGATACTGCAAATAAAATCGGCACATATAATCTGGCAATAACTGCTGCATATCATAATATTCCTTTTTATGTTGCTGCTCCTTCTACAACAATTGATAAAAAAACAATTTCAGGTGAAGATATAAAAATAGAATTCAGAAGTAAGAATGAACTTACTTCAATTAATGGTCAACAGGTTGCTCCAATAAATTATGAAGCATATTCTCCTGCATTTGATGTTACACCTGCTCATCTTATTACCGGTATTATAACCGAAAAAGATGTTTATTCTTTCCCTTATAATTTTCTGAATGAATGATATATTAATATTGAAATTCAGAATTCATATTTCTTAATGAGTGAAATAATTAAAACTGAAGCTGTTGTATTAAGTAAAATGGATTATGGCGATACCAGCAGCATTTTATCTTTATATACAAAAGAATTTGGAAAGATATCGGTAATTCAGAAGGGAGCAAGAAATCCTAAATCTAAAAAAGCGTTTATAACAGACCCTTTAAATCATCTGCAGATTATTATTTACAAAAAAGATTCAAGAGAATTGCAACTGCTTTCAAGTGCAGATTTAATTTCCCATTTCTCACATTTAAAAGAAAATTTTGACAGACTTAAATTTGCTCTCGCCATTCTTGAACTTGTAAAAAATCTTACCCCGGAAAATGAATCAAATGAATTAATATTTAAAGGATTAACAAGAATCTTATTCCTTTTAGATACATCAGATGAAAGCCCAAATATAATTTTCGGCAGGTTCTTCCTGTTTTTTTTAAAAGAGATAGGGTATGAGATTCAACTTAACAAATGTTCATCCTGTCAAACAGATTTACATAATGCAGATTATTTGGGATATAATTTTGAATTAGGTATTTTTTGCAGTCATTGCTCAAGCAACTTTAGAATAGACTTTAAGATATCTCAGGAACTTTTTAATTATCTGTTGTGTCTAAAACAAAATAAAAGCGCCGTTTCATTTAAAAATTTTACTGCCGACAGGGCAATAATTTTTATGGAGAGGCATCTTAAATTTCATATACCCGATTTTAAAGATATTATTTCAATTCACACTTTCAGATAAGTGTAACAATTAAATTCAATTTAAATGAGATTAAAAGAAAACAATTTAAGGAATAAAGGAGGATATATATGAAATCCAGGAAAGGATTGTATGGAGCATTTACATTAATCCTTATCGGGGTATTATTTGGAGCTGTTCTGCTTTCCGGATTTGGATTAGTAAGACCTAATATTAATGATATACAACTTGGTGCAGAGAATCCGCCGGTAAATCTTGATGCAGATGCAACGGCATTCAGTAAAGCTTTTATTGAAGTAGCTGAGAAAGTTACTCCTGCAATTGTACAAATATCAGTTGTGTCGGAAAGAGAATCCCCGCACGATGATTTCTTTTTCCCGTTCTTTAGAGATATGCCCAGAGAACAGAGAGGAAGCGGCAGTGGAATTATTATTTCTGAAGATGGATATATAATTACAAATAATCATGTTGTTGAAAATGCAAACCGTGTTAATGTAGGATTATATGACCGGAGAAATTTCAGTGCAAAGGTTATAGGAACAGATCCTTTAACTGACCTTGCTGTTATTAAAATTGATGCAGAAAATCTTCCGACTGCATACCTGGGTGATTCTGATGATTTAAAAGTCGGACAGTGGGTTATGGCAATTGGCAATCCTCTTTCTTTGGCATCAACTGTTACAGCAGGAATTGTTAGTGCAATTGGAAGGGGTCAGTTAAATCTTATTCGTGACAGTTACGGCGTTGAAAATTTTATTCAGACAGATGCTGTTATTAATCCGGGCAACAGCGGAGGTGCACTTGTTGACCTTTCAGGTGCAGTAGTTGGAGTAAACTCAGCAATTGCCACAAGAGGAACCGGAACATATATCGGTTATGGTTTTGCTATTCCAATTAATCTTGCTAAAGCTGTTGCAAAGGACCTCATCGCACATGGTTCTGTAAGCAGAGGTTATATTGGTGTTCTTATTGGTGAAGTTGATGATGCTATGGCTAAATCATTGGGACTTGAAAGACCAAGAGGAATTATCGTACAGGATCTCGTTGAAGGCGGAGCTGCCGAAGATGCCGATATAAGAGTTGGAGATGTTATTCTTAAAATAGATGGCAGGGAAGTAAACCAGACTAATCAGCTTCAGAGTTATGTTGCAACAAAAACAGCAGGAACAGATGTAACTCTTACTCTCTTCAGAGATGGTAAGGAGATTGAAAGAACTGTAACACTTAAGTCCCGGGAAAGTGATACAAAGGCTGAACCAATTGTTGATAAAACAAATGAGAAAAAAAATGAGAGTTCAACATCATCTGCAACATTTGATGATATTGGTTTAACTGTAAGGAATCTTACCAAACAGGAAAAAGATAAATTCAAAACTGAAAATGGTGTTATGATTTCAAGCGTAAAACCATATGGAAAAGCTTTTGATCAGAAACTTATTCAGGGGCTTGTTATTGTTGAAGCAGATAAGAAAAAAGTAAATAATGTTAATGACCTTAAAGAAATTTTTGAGGAGAAAAAAGGTTCTGCTGTTCTTCTTAAACTACAGGATGCTGAAGGTGTAACTTTATTCAGAGGAATTGAAATACCCGAATAAAAATTTTTCTATCCTTTAAACGCCCGGTGATGCGGGCGTTTTTTATTTTAAAGATGTTGATATTAAGAATTTATATTTAAGTATAATAATTATTACTTTTAAATAGATTATAGAGAATTATAATACAAGTTTACTTTACATCTATACAATCTTTATGATAAGATTTCTTACTGCAGGCGAATCTCATGGTAAAGCTTTAACAACCATTGTCGAAGGATTCCCCTCTAATCTTAAAATTAATCCTGATGAAATAAATCTTCAGTTAAAGAGAAGACAATCCGGTTACGGCAGGGGATTAAGAATGAAAATTGAATCTGATACTGTTGAGATTCTCTCAGGAATAAGATTCGGTAAAACAATCGGCTCACCAATTTCAATGTTAATAAGGAATAAAGACTGGGAAAACTGGGTTGATAAAATGAATATCGAAAATAAATCTTCTTCAGTTGAAAAGATTACGATACCCAGGCCCGGTCACGCTGATCTTGTTGGAATATCAAAATATAATTTTGATGATATTAGAAATTCAATTGAAAGATCCAGCGCAAGAGAAACTGCTGCAAGAGTAGCAGCCGGTTCAATTGCAAGAATATTCTTAAAAGAATTCGGAATTAATATCGGCAGTTTTGTTGAAAGTATTGGGGGCGTTTATCCGGAAAAAAATTTTGCAGATAAATTATTAAACAATAATCTTCCTGAAAAATTTGATGCATTAAGTATCTCACAAAAAGCAGATAAAAGCAGTGTGAGAGTTCTGGATTCTTCACATGAAAAAAAAATTATTGAGAGAATAAAACTTGCCAAGAAAAATGGTGATACCTTAGGCGGAACATTTTATATTACGGCAACAGGTGTTCCACCAGGACTTGGATCTTTCGTTCATTATGATAAAAAACTTGATGCTGCAATTGCTCAATCTGTAATGTCAATCAATGCAGTTAAAGCAGTATCTGTAGGGAGCGGTTTTGAAGCAGCAGATAAATTTGGCTCTGAATCTCATGATGAAATTATTTACAAAAAAGATATTCTTGCCAGGAAAACAAACAGGGCAGGCGGAATTGAAGGTGGTATTTCAACCGGACTTCCTATTATTGTTAAAGCAGCAATGAAACCTATAGCAACATTAATGAGTCCGGTTGAAAGTGTTGATTTAAAGACAATGAAGAAGGTTGACGCAAGAAGAGAAAGAAGTGATTTTGTTGCAGTGCCTGCCTGTGCCGTAATTGGTGAATCGATGCTTGCATGGACACTCGCAGAATTTTTTATAGAAAAATATGGCGGTGATTCAATTGAAGAAACTAAAGACAATTATAACAACTATATAAATAAGCTTTACAAAAGAATTAAAAAGAATTTCAGTAAATGATTAAAATTAAAAAATTTGTTTTCAGTCCGTTTGCAGAAAATACTTTTGTAATTTGGGATGATGAATCGAAAGAAACAATGATCGTTGATCCGGGATGTTATGAATCTTATGAAGAAAAGCATCTCGAAGAGTTTATTTCAGAAAATAGTCTGCTTGTGAAATATTTAATTAACACGCATTGCCATATCGATCATATTTTTGGCTGCAGGTTTGTGAAAGATAAATTTAATGTTCCATATTATGCACCTGAGAAAGATATTCCGCTCATTCAGAATTATGATAAACAAATTGAGTTTGTGGATATAAAATTTTCTGCAAAGCCTCCAATGCCTGATAACATTTTGTCTGAAGAAACAAAATTAAAATTAGGCAATGCAGAACCGGTTTTTCTTTTTACTCCCGGTCATACACCCGGTGAGCATTGTATTTACTTTCCTGAAGATAAAATATGTATAACCGGAGATGTACTTTTTCAGAATAGCATAGGAAGAACTGATCTCTGGGGAGGAGACTATAACACATTAATTCAGTCAATTGAAAATAAATTATTAACATTGCCGGAGGATACAATAATTTATCCCGGACATGGAGAAGAAAGTACAATCGGTGAAGAAAAAAAATATAATCCTTTCCTTAATGAATTAAGCTGAAATGAAATCAAAGAAAAGTTACAATACAAAACTTTTTTATTTTATTCTGTTCTACGTTTTATTATGGATTGTATTATTTGAATTTATCCTTCCCGTAAATAATTTTCTTCCAAAACCATCCATTGTAATGGAATCTTTTCCGGATTTATGGAAAGATTATGATTTACCTTCGCATTATTTATCTACAATAGCTGTTATTTCAATTTCAATATTTCTTGCATACATTCTTGTAAAATTATTATCGCCTTACCTGATTGAAAAAGAAAATTTTATTTCACTTTTTATTAATTCGCTCGAATGGTTTTCTGAATTTATACCGGGGATTGTAATCGGTTTGTTATTAATTTTCTGGTTTCCTGAATCTGAGTATACCGAATTTATTTTTGCATTAGCAGCTGCATTCACATCTTTAATGATAAAATTTCAAAATGAATCTGAACATGTAAATGATGAATATATAACTTCAGCCATGTCATTAAGAATAAGTCAAAATAAAATTGACAGGTTTATAATCTGGAATAATGTAAAGCCAAAACTATTTGAACATCTTTTTAGTCTTCATCTTTTTATCTGGTCTATACTCATTGTCTTCGAATTTATTAAAGGTGGTTTAGGACTTGGTGTAATATTCAGAAAGGCTCTGGAATTCAGAGATCTCTCAGCCATCTTTTCTGCTTTTATAATTACGGGAATATCAGTTTACATCGGAATAGTAATACTAAAATTTTTAAGGAAGAAATTTGCTTTCTGGAATTAATTCATCAACGGAATATCTTATTAAGATTGATAATCTCAGTAAATCTTTTCCTGCAGAAGCAGGTTTGAAGATTAATGTTTTGCAGGATATAACTTTTAATATTCCAAAATCTGAAAAAGGAATTATCACAACTATACTTGCTCCTTTCGGATCAGGCAAATCAACTTTACTAAAAATAATTTCAGAAATAATCAAACCGGACAGCGGAGAAATAAATTTCAATGAAACAAATAAAATCATTCCCTTAATTCCCGAAAAACCATCTTCATTTCCCTGGTTGAATGTAAAAGAAAATATTGAATTTATTTTAAACCAGCATAATGAAAATCAGGATGTAAACAGAATAATTTCTCTTGTTGGATTATCGGGGTATGAAAATCATTATCCCCATAACAAAAGTATAGGTTTCAGATTCAGAATTTCTTTAGCACGCGCATTGGCTGTAAACCCATCTTTAATATTAATTGATGATTCATTTAAGATGATGAAAGCAGAGAGCAGGGGAGAAATTTATGACCTTCTTCTAAATTTGTCATTAAACCTTAAACAAAATTTTATCATTGCAACAACCAATCTTATAGAAGCTGTCCGGCTTTCGGATAAAATAATTTTAATGAGTAAAAAGCCGGGCAGAATTATAAAAGAATTTAATTTATCAGGAGAAGATAGACTTAAGATAGCCGATCATAAATCGGAAATATTTACTGCAATTAAAAGTGAAATTGAAGCTGCATTTGAAGCCGTAGATACACTATCAACTATAAATTATTCTTTATAGTATTCCACTAAATGGTATAATACTTGTCGAAAGGATTAAAGATGAAAGAGAAGATTGAATATCTTCAAAAAAAGAAAGAAGAAGCTAAACTTGGCGGTGGTAAGGAAAAAATTGAAGCCCAGCACAATAAAGGTAAATTAACTGCCAGGGAAAGAATTGAATTGTTAGTTGATGAAGGCTCTTTTGAAGAGCTTGATATGTTTGTCAAACATCGTTCAACAGATTTTGGGCTTGACAAACAGCATTATGCAGGTGACGGAGTCGTAACAGGCACTGCAAGAATAGACGGCAGACCTGTTGTTCTTTTTAGTCAGGATTTTACAGTATTTGGCGGATCGCTTTCAGAAGCACATGCAGAAAAAATTGTTAAGGTTATGAACCTTGCAATGAAAACCGGGATACCCGTTATCGGGATAAATGATTCAGGTGGTGCACGGATTCAGGAAGGTGTCGTAAGCCTTGGCGGATATGCTGAAATTTTCTTATTAAATACACTGGCATCGGGAGTTGTACCACAGATTTCTGTTGTAATGGGACCCTGTGCCGGTGGTGCGGTTTATTCTCCTGCAATTACTGATTTTGTTTTTATGGTGAAAAATACAAGTTATATGTTTGTAACGGGACCAAATGTAGTAAAAACAGTTACTCACGAAGATGTAAGTTTTGAAGAACTCGGCGGTGCCGAAACTCATGCTACAAAAAGCGGAGTATCTCATTTCATTTATAATAATGAAATTGAAACACTTGCCGGAGTTCGTAAACTTCTCAGTTATCTTCCGCTTAATTTCATGGATAGGTCGCCAAAAACAGAATTCGATTCCTCAACAGTAGTTTATAATGAACATCTTGATTTAATTGTACCAGATAACCCAAGCAAGCCTTATGATATGAAAGAAATTATAAATCATCTTGTTGATGAAAATGATTTCTTTGAAGTTCATTCAGGTTATGCAGAAAATATAATTGTTGGCTTTGGAAGAATCGGCGGAAGAGCTATTGGAATTATTGCTAACCAGCCTCAGGTTTTAGCAGGAGTTCTTGATATAAATGCATCTGTTAAAGGTGCGCGTTTCGTTCGCTTTTGTGATGCTTTTAATATTCCTCTTCTGGTTCTTGTTGATGTTCCGGGTTTTCTACCAGGCACTGAACAGGAATGGAATGGAATCATAAGACATGGTGCAAAACTTTTATTTGCTTTTTGTGAAGCAACTATTCCTAAGGTTACGGTAATAACAAGAAAAGCTTACGGCGGAGCTTATGATGTTATGAATTCCAAACATATAAGAGGTGACTTTAATTTTGCCTGGCCATCGGCTGAAATAGCTGTTATGGGTCCTAAAGGTGCAGTTGAAATAATATTTAAAAAAGAAATTGCAAATGCAGAAAATCCTGAAAATGAATTAAAGAAAAAACTTGATGAATATATTGAGAAGTTTGCAAATCCTTTTAAAGCTGCCGAAAGAGGATATATTGATGATATTATTAAACCAGGTGAAACAAAATTGAAGTTAATTAATGCATTTAATCTTTTGGAAACTAAAGTTGATAAAAACCCAAAAAAGAAACATGGTAATATTCCACTTTAGTAAGTTCTTAAAAAACTATTAGTTAACTAAAACTATTTAATTTTTTACTTGATAAATAAAATGTTGAAACTTATATTGCCGCGGCAGGTTCATTAAATATCGGAGATCTTATGAAAAAATTCTTTGTACACGCTTTTATTGTTTTAATTTTTGCAGTGGTTGTTACCTCCTGTTCATCTTCAAACATTGTTACGAATAGTAAGGAAACAGAAAAGACTGAAAATACATATCCTAAAAGTGGAATAGTTGGTGAAATGCTAGAACAAGCCCGTCAGCAGTATGTTCAGGCTTTAGCCAAAACTGAAACAGGTACAACTGCCGATGTTGTGAACCATTATGAATCTGCATTAAGAATAATAAATAACCTCAGCTATTATCCCGGAATAGATCAGAATGAAGCATATATCGAACTTGAAAATTCAATTATTGAAGATTATAAAGCTTATGTAGATGGTTTATCAGAGCTTCCTGAAGACATTTCATTTGCGGCTTTAGAAGAATGGATGGGTAAAACCATACCTGAACTGCAGTTAACAATGGAAGAAAAAGAAGAGACCAAACCGGTTGTTATTCCTGCCGATGTTCCTCTTGAAGTTAATTCCCACGTTGAACAATGGATTGAATACTTTACCGGCAAAGGTAGAAAACATATGAGTCTCTGGCTTTCAAGATCAGGAAAGTATTTTCCTATGATGACAAGAATTTTCAGGGAAGAAGGAGTTCCGCAGCAGCTTGTTTATTTAAGTATGGTTGAAAGCGGATTAAATCCTGTTGCGCGTTCCTGGGCAAGTGCTGTAGGTTTATGGCAGTTTATAAAATCAACAGGAAGATTATATGGATTGAAGTCGGATTTTTATTATGATGAAAGAAGAGATCCTGAAAAATCAACCCGTGCAGCAGCAAAACATTTAAATGATTTATACAATTCACTCGGCGATTGGTATCTGGCACTTGCAGCATATAATTCAGGTGAGGGAAGAGTAAAGAAAGCTATAAGAAGAGCAGGTGATAATAATTTCTGGGCTATCAGAAGATATTTACCAAAAGAAACAAGAAGTTATGTACCTCAATATATTGCTGTCTGTATGGTGGCAATGGATCCTGTTAAATATGGATTTACAGATATAAAATATGAAACTCCATACCAGTTTGATGTTTACAATGTTGAAGGAGCTATTGATCTCGGGTATCTTGCTGATATTGCAGGAGTTAGCCTCGAAACAATGAGGGATATGAATCCTGAATTAACCCAGCTCTGTACACCGATGAATTATGCAGGTGGTTATCCTTTAAAAATTCCTAAAGGAACATATAATACTTTTGCTGCAAATATGACGAATATTCCGGACTATGCTAAAAGAACATACCTGGTTCATACAGTGCAAAGAGGTGATAACCTAACCCGCATAGCAAACAGATATGGTGTAACCAAAGAAGACCTTGCGCAGGCAAATAATATATCCGTTAAAACAAAATTATATCCCGGAGTGGAATTAAAAATTCCGGTTTCCAATTTAGATAACAGGAATTTTGCATATAACACTAATACAGTAACTGCCGATGAAAATACAGGTTATGTTTCTCCATATCTCCCATTAAATAAAGATTTAACCTCATCAACTTCGGAAGAGAATACAGAAACTACAGTATCTTTAAACGAAGATGTAACAGTTACTAACACTGAAGAAAATATTATTGTACCGGAAGGTATGGTTCCTGTTTATTATACAGTTAAAAAGAATGAAAGCCTTCTCGGTATTGCAGATATGTTTAATTCAAGAGTAAGTGATATAAGAAACTGGAACAATATTCCTTATACAACTACAATTAGAGTTGGACAGAAACTTACAGTTTATGTTCCTGAAGACAAAAAAGATTTTTACGCAAGTCTTGATACACAGACTCCTTTAGAAAAAACAACCACTACGGTTTCAACAACTCAGAACAGCAGTAATTCATTAATTTATCACAGGATCAGAAGAGGTGAAACATTAAATTCAATAGCCAAAAGATATAATGTTTCAATT
>Ga0079223_10000463_pt1 | contig 20702 bp, 19 predicted proteins | sample Stecom2011_FD_75072 | JGI IMG/M metagenome (GOLD analysis project Ga0079223, IMG submission 75072) | Agricultural soil microbial communities from Utah to study Nitrogen management - Steer compost 2011 | ecosystem: Environmental > Terrestrial > Soil > Agricultural land | place: USA: Utah...
CTCAAGCGGCGTTTGCGGCTGAGGCTCTTGGCGCATCTCACAGGCAACGCCCACGGTCTCGAGTTGACTGATGTAGGCCGCCGCTTGCGGATGAGTTAAGCCCGACTTTAAACCGCGGCCAGCTTTAAATAATGGCGCAGCTTGCTCGGGAGGAAGGTTAAAAACCTTGCCAAAACCTGCTTGCGCTTGAATATCGGTGACGCCAGGCATGGCACCCAGCAAAATGATTTTATAAGTTGTAGACATAAAAGTCCCTTTCTATTGGTATCAAGATTGGTATCAAGTATTTTTAGTTAATGTGTCTATTAACCCTTAATTTAACGGTTAATGTTACCCTCGGTGCCGACACACAGGGCAATCTGGGTCGCGCGGTAAACGCATCTCTCGCCACTGGCTTTTACGAGCATCAAACAATTGCAGCCGGCCGGTTAAACCATCGCCGATACCGGTGATCAGTTTAATCGTCTCTAACGCTTGCATAGAGCCGATCACCCCCACCAAAGGGGCCAGCACGCCACTTTCAGAGCAGCTGAGGTTTTCATCGCTTTGCTCGTCGTACAGACAGCGGTAACAAGGGCTGCTGGGCTGGCGTGAGTCAAACACCACCACCTGCCCTTCAAGTCTAATCGCGGCACCGGATACCATAGGCACACGGTTTGCCACGGCCGCCCGGTTAAGGGCAAAACGAATGGCAAAATTATCTGTGCAATCGAGCAGTACCTGTGCGCCTTTTAACAGCGGCGCTATGTTACCAGTGTTTAAGCGAATGTTGTGCATGTGCACTGTTGTTTCGGGGTTAATGGCGGCGATAGTCGCATTGGCGCTGGCCACTTTAGTTTGCCCTATGGCCTCTGTGCGGTGGATGACTTGGCGCTGCAGGTTGGACAACTCGACGGTGTCGTCATCTATCAACACCAAAGTGCCCACGCCCGCCGCCGCCAAATACATGGCCACCGGTGCACCTAAACCACCCAAGCCGACAATCACCACACGCGCTTGCAGCAATTTAGCTTGGCCTTCTATATCCACCTCGGGCAACATAATTTGCCGTGAATAGCGCAGCAGTTGCTGGTCGTTCATTTCCATCATGGTTTGCTCCCCACGCTAACCCGGTCGTGACCGGCCAGATCCTGAAGGGTGGCGACAGCGGTAAAACCCGCTGCCGTTAGGCACTCGCGCACTGCGCTGCCTTGTTGCCAGCCGTGCTCTAGTAACAACTGCCCGCGAGGGTTTAAGTGCGCCCCAGCGGCCGCGCTAATGTGTTGAATATCGGCCAGCCCAGCCGCTTTAGCCACCAGTGCCGAGCGTGGCTCAAAGCGTACATCGCCACAATCAAGGTGTTGATCGTGGGCATCAATATAAGGCGGGTTGCTGACGATAAGATCGAAACGCTCACCTTTTAATGCGCTAAACCAGTGGCTTTGTAAGAAGTTCGCGTTGGTGATATGTAAAGCTGTGGCGTTGCGGCTGGCCAAATCGACGGCTTGGGCAACACGATCGACGCCCAGCACTTGCCACTGGGGCCGCTCACTGGCAAGCGCCAAGGCGATGGCACCGGTACCTGTGCCGAGATCGAGCACTGTCCGAGAGGCTTCGGGCGCCCGTGTTAAAGCGAGCTCGACCAAGCGTTCGCTATCGGCGCGGGGGATCAGGGTGTGGCGGTTGGTCATCAGCGGCAGCGACCAAAATTCTTGCTGGCCGGTTAGATAAGCGATGGGCTCGCCTTTAGCGCGGGCGATAACCAGCTGTTCAAACTGAGTGTGTGCAGCCGCGGCCAGTTGAGCCTCGGGCCAGGTGTACAGATACACCCGTGTTTTTTGCAGCACAAACGCCAGCAGCACCTCGGCGTCTAAACGCGCACTGTCGCTGGTGACTAACTGCGTTTGCGCCCATCGCAACGCCTGCTGAACCGTCACAGAGTTTTACTCCGCGAGCGCGGCAAGCTGGTCGGCGTGGTACTCGTGCACCAAAGGTTGGATCACATCGTCCAGTGCGCCCTGCATTACCTCGTCCAGTTTATACAATGTGAGGTTAATGCGGTGATCGGTGACACGCCCCTGCGGGAAGTTGTAGGTGCGGATACGCTCTGAGCGATCGCCACTGCCCACCAGCGAGCGGCGCTCTTCGGCGATCGAGGCGGCGGCGGTCTCCTCTTGGGCGCTTTTTAACCTGGCCGCCAATAACGACATGGCGCGGGCCCGGTTTTTATGTTGCGAGCGCTCATCCTGACACTCCACCACCACACCGGTGGGGATATGGGTGATCCGAATGGCGGAGTCGGTTTTGTTAACGTGCTGACCACCGGCGCCAGAGGCGCGGAAGGTATCGACGCGCAAATCGTTTTTGTTGATATTGACCTCGTCCAGCTCGTCGGCCTCGGGCATGATTGCCACGGTGCAGGCCGAGGTGTGAATACGCCCCTGGGATTCGGTCTCGGGCACGCGCTGCACTCGGTGTGCGCCCGACTCAAACTTTAAATTGGCGTAGACGTTACTGCCACTGATGCGCGCGATCAGCTCTTTATAGCCGCCGTGCTCGCCAATGTTTTCGCTTAACACCTCGATGCGCCAGCCGTGCAGCTCGCAGTAGCGCGAGTACATACGAAACAAGTCGCCCGAAAAAATGGCCGCCTCGTCGCCGCCGGTGCCGGCGCGGATTTCTAAAAACACGTTTTTATCGTCGTCTGGGTCTTTGGGCAGCAACAACACTTGCAGCTCGCTCTCTAACTGAGCTTTAGTCTCGCTGCTGGACTCTATTTCCTCGCGCGCCATCTCGCGCATTTCTGGGTCGCCCTCATCGAGCATGGACCTTGCCTCGTCGAGGTCGGCCAACAAGCGGCGATAGCTGTCGTAAGTGGCTATTAGGGGCTCGAGTTCGGCGTACTCTTTAGAGAGCTCGCGAAACTTGTTTTGATCAGAAATAATACCAGCGTCGGACAACAATGCGCTTACCTCTTCGTTGCGCTCACTGAGTTTATCCAGCTTTTCCAATATAGACGCTTTCATTGTGTCTCGCTTTTGTGTGTGTTGAGGGGTTCGGCCGCGCCATCGCGGGGCTGGTTAGGCGAAGGTATTGTTGGTTCGGCTTCGGTAAGTGCAAACAGGCGGTGGGCAAAACGCACCGCCTCGGGCTCACCATTGGCACTGGCCCCGCGCAGCGCAGCGCTGGGGGCGTGCAAAAGTTTATTGTTTAACCGGTGCGCGAGCAAAGTCATGGCTTTTGCCGGATCGGCTCCGTTTTGCAGGGATTTTAACGCTCGCTCTAACTCTTGGGCGCGCATGTCATCGGCTTTAGAGCGAAAGGCTTTGATGGTGTCGACGGCATCTAACGCACGCAGCTCGCGGGCAAAGGTGTTGACCCCTTGCTCGATAATATCCATTGCTTGGCCGGCGGCCTCGGCGCGACTTTGTTTGTTTTTTTCAATCACCACGTGCAGGTCGTCAACGCTGTACAAGTACACGTCGTCTAGCTCGCCCACCTGCTCTTCGATATCCCGCGGTACGGCAATATCCAACATAAACATAGGTTTGTGTTTGCGCACTTTTAGCGCGGCCTCTACCGCACCTTTGCCCAGCAACGGCAACTGACTGGCTGTGGATGAAATCACAATATCGGCGCGCGGTAAACTCGCCGGCATATCGGCCAGCAAGATGGCCTCGCCACCAAAACGATCGGCCAGTTTCTGCGCGCGGTTTAAGGTGCGGTTGGCAACGATAATGTGCTTGATACCTTGCTCAAATAAATGCTGAGCCACCAGTTCGATGGTTTCACCGGCACCCACCAACAGCGCGGTGCCCTGTTTTAGGTCGGAGAATATCTGCTGCGCTAAGCTCACCGCGGTATAGGCTACCGACACCGGGTTTTGGCCAATGGCCGTCTGGCTGCGCACCTGTTTTGCCACCGCAAACGCTTGCTGAAACGCGCGGCGCAAATGCGTGCCCAACACTCCGGCATCCTCTGAGGTGGCGTAGGCCGACTTCATCTGACCCAAAATCTGTGGCTCGCCCAGCACTAGCGAGTCTAAACCGCCGGCCACTTTCATCATATGGCGCAGCGCTTGATCGCCCGAGTACAAATAGTGGCACTGGGCTAACTCACCACGGGACACGCTCGAGTGACCAACCAGCCAATCCAGCAGAGCGCTGGGGTCTTGCTGGCTGTGCAGGTAGAGCTCGGTGCGGTTACAGGTCGATAAAATCACCGCCTCGTCGGCCCCTGCCTGGCTTTTTAATGCCAACAAAGCCGCCACCGCCGCATCCGGCGCAAAGGCTACCCGCTCGCGAATATGCACTGGGGCGGTTGTATGATTGATGCCAAAAGCCAATAATGTCATGCCGTCTGGGTCATTACCGATACAAGATTCAAGGGGCGTCATTGTCCAGCTCGCAATGGCCGGTGACAAGTGGCATTTTACCACGTACTGGCAGGTGTTTTGTTGTTTGCACGTTTTATACCTTGTCTTATGGCGTAATAGAGCAGCCTACCGACCCTGATTTACGTTTAGGAAGCACACATGAAAGTTGTACCAACCGCGATCTACGCCACTTTGCTCAGCAGCTTATTACTGGCCTGTGCGCAACAACCAATGCCCGAGCCCACCCCTGCCGAGCCGGCGCCGGCGGTTGCAGCTGAGCCCGCCCCCGTGGCCGAGCGCCCTTTTAGCAGCGAGACGCTGTACGCCCTACTGAGCGCCGAGCTGGCCGGCAGTCGCGGCCGTTTAGATGTGGCGTTAGCTAACTATTTACAGCAAGCCAATCAAACCCACGACCCTCAAGTTGCCGAGCGCGCTTATATGATCGCCCGTTATGTGGGCGCCGACGAGGCGATTTTAACCTCGGCGACACTGTGGGCCGACGCCGCGCCAGGCAATCAAGATGCCCAAGCGGCCGCTATCTTGGCACAAATTGATGCCGGACAACTCATAGAGGCGTTGCAGCGCACACGCAATGCCCACACTCGCGACAACGGCGCATTGCTGCAAAGCATTGCTGCCAATGCCGCCAACGCCACCGACACCCAGCGCGAGGTGCTACTCGAGCACTACCAACAACTGCTGGCCGAGCAGCCCGACGATCTGCCGTTACTGATCGGCACCGGCATACTGCGCCAGCAACAGGGCGACTTAGACGGCGCGCTGGAGCTGGCCACTCGGGCCCGCACACAAGACCCCAACAACACACCGGCGATGATCCTCAGCAGTGGCTTATTACACCAAAGCGGTGACAACAAAGCCGCACTGGCGCTGGTAAAAAAACAACTAAAAGCCACCCCCGACAACACCCGCTTGCGCCTACAGTACGCACGGCTGCTAACCTTTAAACACTTAGATCAAGCACAGCAGCAGTTTCGACAGTTACTCGATGCCAGCCCCCGCGACCCAGAGCTGTTGCTGGCGCTGGCACTGATCGCCGAGGAGCGCGGTGATACAGCGACCGCCACCGACAGCTATCAAGGCTTATTGGACATCGATCAGCACACAGATGCGGCGCATTTTTATTTAGCCACCCAAGCCGAGCAAAACAATCAGCCCGAGCGGGCCATCGAACATTACCGCCGCATTGAACTAGGCGATGAGTTTGCCCGCGCCACAGCCCGCGCCCTTGCTATTTACTTACAACAAGACGACCACACCGGCGCCAATGATTACTACCAACAATTGCGCCACGACCTACCAGAGCAGCACGAGCATTTGGCGCTGATGTACAGCCGCAGCTTATTGGCAAACAATGCAGCCGAGCCGGCACTGACGGTACTGAGCGATGCACTCGCAGACGCCCCCAACAGCGCCAGCTTACTGTATCTGCGCAGTATGCTGTACGAGCAATCAGACCACATCGATTTGGCCGAGGCTGATTTGCGCAAGATCCTCGACTACGATCCCAACAACGCCCCCACCTTAAACGCTTTGGGTTACATCCTGGCCGACAGAACCGACCGCTATAGCGAAGCGTACGGTTTTATCAAACGCGCCTTAGAGCAGCAGCCAAACGATCCGGCTTTTATCGACAGCATGGGTTGGGTGCAATACCGGTTAGGCAACCTAAAGCAAGCGCAACAATACCTAGAGCGGGCCCTGGAGCTCTACCCTGACGACGAGATAGCCGCCCATTTAGGCGAGGTGCTGTGGGTCTCGGGCCAGCACGAGGCGGCGCTTAACGCCTGGCGCCGCGGCCTTGATATCGAGCCACAAAGCCGTCACATCATCCGCACCCTTGAGCGTTTAAAAGTCGATGCCAACACGCCACTGTAAACGCCTCGCGCGTACCGCCCGGGGGCTGTTTGCCTGTTTTGCCGCTCTGCTATTAAGCCACTGCGCCCAACTGCCCGGCCCGGCGCCCAGCGCACCGATAAATCAACAGGCCCACGAGCAACGTTTGCGCGCCATTAAACACTGGCAACTACAAGCCAAAGTCGGTTTGCGCTCGGCGACGCAAAATGGCTCGGCCCGACTCAACTGGCAACAAGCACCCGGTGATTTTAAAATCAGTTTATCTGGCCCGCTGGGTCAGGGCCGGGTCGAGCTAACCGGAAACGCCAACGGTGTTGTGCTAACCCAGCCCGACAGCCCCACACTACACGCCGCCAGTGCCGAGCAGCTACTGTACCAACAAACCGGCTGGAACTTGCCCGTCAGCTTACTCACCGATTGGCTTTTAGGGCTACCCGCCTTAGCGCTGCCGGTGGACGACCTAACGCGCAATAAAAACGGTTTACTAAGCGATTTATCCCAAGCCGGCTGGCAGCTGAAGTACTCTGACTACAGATCTGTAAAGACGGTTTTTTTGCCCAGCAAAATTATCGCTACGCGCACGCTCGAAGACCAACAAAGCGTGCGGCTTGTCATTGCCGTTTACGATTGGCACATCAGCCACAAGCCCTAACAGCTCACTCAACATTGTTAACATAGCGCCACGCCATGCCCATGACAGAGCCCGACAGCCTTACCCTTACCTCGCCGGCCAAGTTAAATTTATTTTTACACATCACCGGTCGCCGCCCCGACGGCTATCACAATCTGCAAACGCTATTTCAGCTATTGGATTACGGCGACCTGGTGAGCGTTAAAACTCGCCCCGATAAAACGATTACCATCTCGCCCGATTTGGCCACAGTGGCGACAGCCGACAATTTAATGTATCGCGCCGCCCGCGCACTGCAAGCGCACATGCAAGCTCACGGCGCTACACCTTTAGGGGCCGACATACACATCGACAAACGCCTGCCCATGGGCGGCGGCATCGGTGGCGGCAGCTCCAACGCCGCAACCACCCTGGTCGCTTTAAATCATTTATGGCGCGCCGGTGCCAGCCGCGAAACACTAACCCACATCGGCGCCGCACTCGGCGCCGATGTGCCGGTATTTGTGCAGGGCCACTCGGCCTGGGCCGAAGGTATTGGCGAGCAACTCACCCCTTTAACCTTGCCCGAAAAATGGTTTTTAGTGCTCTGCCCTAACTGCCATGTGAGCACTCGCGAAGTTTTTTGCCACAAAGATTTGACAAGAGGCACACGCCCCATTAAAGTAGCGGCCTTCTCGCATGAGGGCAGTCAAAACGATTGTCAGGAGCTGGTTAGAAAGCTTTACAAAGAAGTAGATAAAGCACTGATTTGGTTGATGAAATTTTCAAACCATGCGAGAATGACAGGAACAGGAGCGTGCGTATTTGCCGCCTTTGATTCAGCCTCTGAGGCCAAGCGTGTTTTAGCGCAACGGCCAAAGAACATGACCGGATTTATCGGTCGCGGAATCAACAGAGCGCCTTACTATCACCTGATTCCTAATTAAGTTGCTACTGGGGCGTAGCCAAGCGGTAAGGCAACGGGTTTTGATCCCGTCATGCGAAGGTTCGAATCCTTCCGCCCCAGCCATATTTTAAAGCGACGCGGTATCCTTGGCACAACATGATGTTGCCGCTTGAGCTTTTAGGCACTGCATTTTACCTACCTCGCTCTGGCAGTCGCCGGGTTATCATCGTCACACTGCGCCAAGCGCGGTGTTTTTGTATTGCCCTTTAGAAATTAGGGTAAAAACCCCGAACCGCTGATAACTAGCTGACAACTAAAGGTACCTGACGTGACAGACTTAATGGTCTTTACCGGCAATGCCAATCCTGCTTTGGCACAAAAAATTGTCGATCATTTAGGTATGAGTCTCGGCGATGTCTCCGTGTCTCAGTTCAGCGATGGCGAGGTCGCCGTCGAACTCAACGTCAATGTCCGCGGCCGGGATGTGTTTGTCATGCAACCGACCTGCGCCCCCACCAACGATAATTTAATCGAGCTGATCGTTATGGTCGACGCCCTGCGTCGCGCCTCGGCCGGCCGCATCACCGCGGTGGTCCCCTACTTTGGTTATGCCCGTCAAGACCGTCGTGTACGCTCGGCCCGCGTGCCCATTACCGCAAAAGTCGTCGCCGATATGATGGTCGGCGCCGGTATCGACCGACTGCTAACAGTCGACTTACACGCCGAGCAAATACAAGGCTTTTTTGACGTTCCGGTAGATAACGTTTACGCCTCGCCGGTATTGCTCGAGGACATCGAGAAACAACATTTTAAAGACCTAGTCGTGGTGTCACCGGATATCGGTGGCGTGGTTCGCGCCCGCGCGGTGGCAAAACAGCTAGGGGTTGATCTGGCCATTATCGACAAACGCCGCCCCACCCCAAGCGTGGCCGAGGTCATGAACATTATCGGTGAGGTCGATGGCCGCACCTGCCTGCTGGTAGACGACATGGTCGACACCGCCGGCACCCTATGCAACGCGGCAGTGGCGCTTAAAAACAAAGGCGCCACTAAAGTCGTGGCCTACGCCACCCACCCGGTACTGTCGGGCAAGGCGGCTAACAACATAGACAACTCAGAGCTGGATGAGCTGGTGGTAACCGACTCCATCCCGCTGAGCGATGAGATTAAAATGTGCGGCAAAGTACGCACCTTAACCTTGTCGCGCATGCTGGCCGAGGCCGTGCGCCGGCTCAGCAACGAAGAATCTCTAAGCGCCATGTTCCGCGAGTAATCGCGCCACACTGCTTAGAAACCCGCCGCACCAGCGGCGCAACTTAACCCACGATACGTTCTGGTCGCGGACCTTCGTGGCTTTACACTAAAGGAAACTCTTATGAGTGATGATCTTAATTTAAATGCACAAAGCCGTGACGACTTAGGGAAAGGTGCGAGCCGCCGCCTGCGTCGTTTGGCTGGCCTAGTTCCTGGTATCCTGTACGGTGGCCGTAAAAAGCCTGTCAACATTACCGTTAGCCATAAAGAACTGGTCAAAAAACTAGAAGACGAGGCGTTTTTCTCGCGCATCGTTACTTTGGTCGTTGATGGCAAAGCCGAAGACGTGATCTTAAAAGATCTACAGCGTCACCCAGCTAAAGCGCAACTGGTACACGTTGACTTTATGCGCGTATCTAAGACCAAGCTACTTAACACCAACGTACCACTGCACTTTATTAACGCCGAGAGCAATCCAAACGTTAAGCTGCACGGTGGTCAAGTCCATGAAAACCTAATGCAGTTGGAAATCAGCTGTCTGCCAGGAGATCTGCCCGAGTTTATCGAAGTAGATCTGGGCGAGTTGGACATGGGCCAAGTGTTGCACATCTCTGACCTTGAGCTACCAAAAGGCGTTAGCTCCGTTGCCTTGGCACAGGGCGAAGACTATGACCAACCGGTTGCCGTCATCAACAAGCCACGTGGCACAAGCGAAGATGAAGACGAAGAGTCAACTGAAGAAACAAGCGAAAACGAAAACGATAGCGAGTAACTTCTAGTTTAGATAAGTAAAAAGGCACGGCTTTATGGATACCCCGGTTGATTTAATTGTAGGTTTGGGCAACCCAGGCCCCGATTATCATCGGACTCGCCATAACGCCGGCGCCGATCTGGTGTCTGAACTGGCTCGCCAGTCAGGCACCAAACTCTCCCCCGAAAAAAAGTTCTTTGGCGATGCCGCCCGCGTTAATATCGGCGGCCGCAATGTGCACCTACTGATTCCCAACACCTTTATGAACCTCAGCGGTAAAGCCGTCGCGGCTTTAGCGCAGTTTTACAAAATCGCACCACAGGCTATTTTAGTTGCTCACGACGAGTTAGACCTCGCCCCCGGCATTGCTCGGCTAAAAATTGGCGGCGGTCACGGCGGCCACAATGGCCTGCGCGATACCGTTAGCGCCTTAGGCAACAGCAAAGACTTTGCCCGCATCCGCATTGGCATTGGTCACCCAGGGGTCGCATCGCAAGTTATCGGCCACGTGTTAAAACGCGCACCGCAAAGCGAGCAACAATTAATCGACGAGGCCATCGATCGTGCCATCGACGCCCTCCCCCAAGCGGTAGCTGGCCAGTGGAACAAAGCCATGCATCAATTGCACAGCCAATAAGCACAACACCCGTTACACCATAACCCCAGCGCCAAAACGCCGCCTCCGCCTACATTTCATGTATAATCGCGGCTTTTCACCGAGTGAACACACCAGTAACACAAGAGAGCAACACCATGGGCTTTAAGTGCGGAATCGTCGGCCTGCCGAACGTAGGTAAATCCACCCTGTTTAATGCTTTAACCAATGCCGGTATTGGCGCAGAGAACTTTCCTTTTTGTACCATCGAGCCTAACGCCGGTGTTGTGGCAGTACCCGACCCGCGCCAAGATAAGCTGGCCGCCATTGTAAAACCCGAGCGGGTGCTCCCGGCCACGATGGAGTTTGTCGATATTGCCGGCTTAGTAGCCGGCGCCTCAAAGGGCGAAGGCTTGGGCAATAAGTTTTTGGCCAACATCCGCGAGACCGACGCCATTGCCCATGTGGTGCGCTGCTTTGAAGACGAAAACGTGGTTCACGTTGAAGGCAACATAGACCCCACCAGTGACATTGAGGTGATCAACACCGAGCTGGCACTGGCCGATTTAGAAACCGTCGAGAAAGCCCACCTGCGTTTTAGCAAAGCCGCCAAAGGCCAAGACAAAAACGCCATTGTCATGAAAGCCTTATTAGAAAAAATTCAGCCGCACCTAGACGAGGCCAAACCACTGCGCTCGTTTGGCTTAAGCGATGACGAGGTAAAGCTACTGCAAGAGCTGTCGCTGATGACCCTAAAGCCCACCATGTACATTGCCAACGTGGCCGAAGACGGTTTTGACAACAACCCACACCTAGACACAGTGCGCGCTATTGCCCAAGCAGAAGGCGCCGTGGTGGTGCCCATTTGCAACAAACTTGAGTCTGAAGTGGCCGAGCTGGACGACGATGAAAAAGCCGAATTCTTGCAAGATCTAGGCATGGAAGAGCCCGGCCTTAACCGAGTGATCCGCAGCGGCTACGATCTGCTAGGGCTGCACACCTACTTTACCGCCGGCGTTAAAGAAGTGCGCGCTTGGACCATCCCCGTAGGCGCCACCGCGCCACAAGCGGCCGGTAAAATTCACACCGATTTTGAAAAAGGCTTTATCCGCGCCGAGGTCATCAGCTACAACGACTTTATCGAACTGGGCGGCGAGCAAGGCGCCAAAGACGCCGGAAAATGGCGCTTAGAAGGCAAAGAATACGTTGTCGCCGATGGCGACGTCGTGCACTTTCGGTTTAACGTTTAATACTGACTTTAAAGCTAACCAATATTTAGGGCGCCTCTATTAATTGGGAACCGCCTCTGGCCTTCATTGCTTTTCGCTATCAAGGCGGGTTTGCGACGATGGGCTTATTGCCCATCTAGTGAAGCCAACGCAGAGAGCGGAAAGCAATGGAGACCCCGAAGGGCGCGGCCAAAACGCCCATCCGCGTCGTTGCTCTTTTTGCCAAGGGCTACGGCCATTGCCTGCAAAGAGCGCCTAACGGCTGAACCTTTTGGACTCGCGCTGAGGCAATTCTTAATTAATAGAGGTGCCCTCAAGCTCAAGGCGTGGCACACATTACTGTGTCACGCCGCCCTCTTCGGGCAGACAAGCCTTTGCGATACCATAGACACACCCCACTTGACCTCCCCTAAATAAAATAGAACGGTGTGTTACGGTCTGTGGGGCTTTTTCTTCACAGCTACACCATGCTGGACACTTAACAGCGCATGAAGCTTACGGCACCACGATCGTCGCCAGTATCTACAACTGACATTAACCTTCACACATCCTAGACTCAGACAACAGTCCACGTAACTTTTCAGCTTTAACCTATATTATTATGGAATATTTAACACTAATAATTGCTGCGGTAGTGATTCTCGCCTTCATTGGCGGCATCGCCGCTAAATCTAGAATTAACTATAGAAAGCTTGCTACCCTATTCACAAAGGCCGAGCGCTCATTCCTCGGGGTATTGGATCAGGCTATTGGCGATAACTATCGGGTTTTTGGTAAAGTTCGAGTCGCCGATGTTCTGACGCCGCAAAGGGGGATGACCAGAAGAAACTGGCAAATTGCTTTTAATAAGATTTCGGCAAAGCACTTTGATTATGTTTTATGCAGAAAAACAGACTTATCGGTGATTGCCGTTATTGAGCTGGACGATAAAAGCCACAACAGTAAGCGCGCAAGGGCGAGGGATTTATTTTTGGCAAAGGCTTGCGTTAGCGCTGATTTAACGCTGATTCGGTTTCCTGTCAAAGCGTCTTATCAAGTTCAAGCTATTCGAGATCGCATAAACAATGCTATCTCCCCGCCTGAGAATACGGCAGAAAAACCAAAAAAATAGCTTGCCAATTTTTATCAACGCCGATCGTTTGCACCAATAACATCATCGCCTATTAGATTATTGGGCATTATGCCGGCAATAAAGCGTAAATTTTCCCGTCAAACATAAAAGCTTTAACGGCCAAAGCATGATTAAAAGTTGACCCGCTTGGCGGGATAACAAAACAAGTATTTAGTCCGGAAATCCAGCAGAGGCGTGGGCGCAACTGGAGTCGTGCGACGGGGCGGGTGAATTGTAAAACGCTAAGGCGTTTTGCAACCCTTCGGGCTTCGCTTCGCTCGTTGCTCATTGCTTGGTCGCAATGAGTGAACCGGAGGCGGTTCTGCGTCTAACCCCGTAACCCATATACAACAAAAAGGCCCCGTAGCAGAGCTACGGGGCCTTTTTGTTGTATATGGTAGCTAGGGGCGGACTTGAACCGCCGACCCCAGCATTATGAATGCTGTGCTCTAACCAGCTGAGCTACCTAGCCATATTAAGGGTGCGCATTGTGGCCACGGGACGGAAAAAAGTCAAGTATGAAACATAAGAAAGTCGTATTTCAGCATGACTATTGTGCCGCCGCGAAAGGCACGGCGGCCTTGTTACCCACCACAGCTTAAATACCAGTCAGGTAGTGCAATATGTGCGCGGCACGCGGGTGTTTTATAGTGCCAGTACCCCCAGCCGGCGCGACTCACAGCTGCGTGGGCCGCAGACTTCGGCAAACAGGTAAAGTGGCTGCGGTACCTCGGCAATCCAATTGGAAACGTTTACCCCGGGCTGATTAGCACACACCAGCTCATAATCTAGCGAGTAGTAACACACCTCGTACCCGGTGCGACCACAGTACTGGTTTGGGCCACAGGCGGCATCGAAAAAGGTGACGCTGTCGGCGATATTGGGGGTCGGCCCTACGCTTAGGTAGAAATCGTAATTACGGTTTGGAGTAACGTCCCAGTAGATCTCAAACATCCCTTCGTAGGCGTAGGGGTCTAGGTGCAGTGCTTTATTAGGGAAGATACCGCTATCAACACCATAGCTGTCGATCACAGCAAACTGGGCAAGCTCAAGTGCCGGCACAGTCGGCGGCGGGTTATGGTGCGTTCGGGATGTTTTACAGGCGGCCAGTAACAGACAACCTATGATTAATAAAAGAGTTTTTGATTTGATCATGGCGCACCTCTTCTGTTACGTGACAGACCAAAAGTAACCTTTAGGGCCTGAATGGTCGCTGAATTTCGTGTCTTGTGTTTTGGCCTGCAAGCCAGTACTTTTATGCTTACTTAGATTACCCCATCCACAGGACGATTAAAGTGCCGCCACCCACATTACCAGCGTTAGACGCCCCGCCAGCAGGACAAGTACTGCTGGCGTGCGCTGAATGCGATCAGCTAATGTACTGCCCTGTGCGCAGCACTGGAGGGCTGCCCCGTTGCCCTGGTTGCGGGGTGGCGCAAAAAGCCAGCCGACCGTTTGATCCTGTGGTGCCGTTTGCTCTGGCACTGGCGGCGTTGATTTTAGCGCTACCGGCTAACATTTATCCACAACTGACCTTTAGTTTACTGGGTCAGCCCAACTATTACACCTTAATCGGCGGCGCCCAACATTTGCTCGACAGTGGTTTCTGGTGGGTTGGGCTATTGGTTATTGTGGGCACGGTTGCCGCCCCACTGAGGTTGTTAATGCTCATTACATTTATCTGTTTAGGATGGTTTAGCGGTGCCCCGAGGGGGTTAATGGTCGTTTTGTTAAAAGGCTACCACCATTTAACCTCGTGGGTCATGCTGGATGTGTATTTGTTGTCGGTTATTGTGTCGGTGGTAAAGCTTAAAGATTTAGGCGAGTTTGAGTTTTCGCAGGGGTTTTATTGTTTTGTGCTGTTATTGCTTACCTTAAGCGCGGCTATGACCAGCTTTAACCAAGAGCGATTTTGGCAACTGCTCGAGGAGCGCGATCATGCGGGCGATTGATTTACACGTATGTCGCTGCGCTATTTGTGGCAAGCTAGCCTACCAGCACAGCTCTGGCAGCAGCGTATGCCCACGTTGCCACGCGCCGCTGCACCAGCGCGAACCCGCCTCGGTGTCGCGCACTTGGGCGCTACTGTTAACCGCTATGGTGTTGTTTCTGCCAGCAAACCTGTACCCCATTATGACCGTCGCGCAACTGGACGACTCAAGCCCCAGTACCATTTTGGGCGGAGTGATTAGCCTTGCCGCCCACGATATGCTGCCGATCGCGATAGTCGTGTTTGTGGCCAGTATCGCGGTGCCTTTGTTTAAGTTATTGGGCATTGCCGTGTTGCTGATGGCAATCCACAGAGGCCATAAAATTAACCCGCGCCAGGCAATGGTTATGTACCGCATTATTGATTTGATTGGCCGCTGGTCGATGTTGGATTTATTTGTAATTTCAATTTTGGTTACGTTGGTCAGCTTTGGCAAGTTGGCCAGTATCGAGGCCAATATGGGTGCGACCGCTTTTGGTGCGGTCGTGGTGCTGACTTTGCTCGCGGCAAAAAGCTTTGACCCCCGCTTAATCTGGGATTTACAGGAACCCTAATATGAACGACAAGCATGGTATCGCCGAGGCCTTACCCGCTTCTAGTGTTCGGCGTACAGGCGCTATCTCTGCCATATGGCTGTTGCCGTTACTGGCGATTGTGCTCGGCGGATGGCTGGCTTATAAACATTTTACCGAGGCCGGTGTGAATATTGTGGTGATTTTTACCACCGGCGAGGGCGTCGTGGCCGGCAAAACCGAGGTGCGCTATAAGGGCATAAAAATAGGCACGGTGAGCGAGCTAAATGTACAACCCAACCTGGACAGCGTTGCGGCGCAAATTACCCTAAGTAAACAAGTTGAGCCCGCTTTGCGTGAAGACACCCGCTTTTGGCTGGTAAAGCCCGAGCTCTCCCTTGGTGGCGTGCAGGGGCTCGACACCTTGGTATCAGGCAATTACATTGCCATGCGCCCGGGGGTAAGTAATCGCACCCAGCATGTGTTTAACGCACTTAAAAAGTCGCCACCACCGGAGCCTGCCAGTGGCGATTTGCAAATCCAACTGACCGCCTCCGATGTCGGCTCGCTGCACACAGGCTCACCGATCCATTACCGCAAACTGCAGGTGGGTGAGATCGTCGATTACGCCTTAAGTGAAGATCGCAACCGGGTCGTGTTTCAGGCGCAGATTAAAGCGGAATACGCCGATTTGGTTAACAGCCATTCGCGCTTTTGGAACACCAGCGGCGTCTCTATCAGTGGTGATTTAAACAGCATCGAGTTTAACACCGACTCTCTTACCTCGGTTATTTTAGGCGGCTTATCGTTTGCCACCCGCAGTGGCTTAAGCTCTGGCGAGCCGGCCAAAAACAACGACCTTTTTGATATTTACCCAAACTACGCGGTGGCCAATACCGGTCAGGAAATTAAAATTGAGTTTCCCAGCGCCGAAGGTATTAAAGCCAACCACACTGAGATTCGCTATAAAGGCATTAGAGCCGGTAAAATCATTAAGCTCGAAATGAAACCAGACTACAGCGGCGTTATCGCCACCGCCAGTATCGACCCGTTGGCCGATGTACAGCTCAATGACAGTACCCGATTTTGGATGGCGACCCCGAGTATTTCACTGTCAAAAATATCTGGCTTATCCACTCTTTTAACCGGCACTCACATAGAGATGGAGTTTTCTGATCAACCCGGAGATGAAAAAACCTCTTTTACCGCGTTAGAGGAATCACCCGCGCCGCGCCTAGATAAGCCCGGCTTATACCTTGAGCTTGCCGCTACGGGCCTTGAGGGCATTACCCGCTCCAGTGAAATTTATTATCGCAACGTCAGCATCGGTAAAGTCGTCGACTACCGCCTTAACGACAACCACACTCAGGTGCTAATGGACGTGCACATTCCACCCAAGTTCGCGCCCTTAGTGACCCGCGAGGCTCGGTTTTATCAAAACAGTGGCATCGCCGTCGAGGCCAGTTTGCAGGGCGTGAGTATTCAAACCGAGTCGCTGTCCAGTGTGCTGCGCGGTGGCATCAGTTTGCTGTTGCCCGAAGAGGCAGCCAACGCGCCTCAAGCATCGCCAAACAGCCGCTTTACCTTGCACCCTTCGCTACAAAAGGCTCGTCAGCGCGGCCCTTCTATTAGCGTTTCATTTACCGATGGCCAAGATTTAAGCGCCGGTGCCGATGTACGCTACCTAGGCGTAAAAGTGGGGGTTATTGAGCGGGTCGAGCTTAACCATCCGGCGCCAGGGGTTACCGCCCACATTAGTCTCGAGCCAGGCATGAACGCCTTTGCAAGTGCCGGCAGCGTGTTTTGGCGCGTGAAGCCAGATATTAGTTTAAAAGGCGTCAGTAACTTAGGTACTTTAGTGTTTGGCCAATACTTAGCGGTAGAGCCTGGCGCCGGCGAGCTGCAATACGATTTTATTGGCCGCGAGTCACCGCCCGAGCAATACCTAAGCGAGAACGGTTTAAACGTAACGTTAAAGGCGGCATCGCTGGCGTCTATCAAAGCTGGACGCTCTGTTTTTTATCGCGAAATACCGGTGGGAGTTGTAACCGGGTTTGAGCTGGACGACAGCGCGCAACACGTTAATATTTACCTGCACATAGACCCACACTACGCACCTTTGGTTAAAGCCAACTCGGTGTTTTGGAACGCCACCGGCATTAATTTTGACTTTGGCTGGTTTTCGGGCGCCAAGCTTAAAACCGGATCGGTAGAGTCTGTGCTAACGGGTGGGATTGCTTTTGCCACACCCAACGAGCCAGGCGCAAACGCCGTTAACGGCGCTCGGTTTACATTGCACGAGGCGCCCGAGCAACAGTGGCAAGAATGGTCGCCGACAATACCGCTGAGCCGCCACCTGACACCAGACGACAGTGCCACTGATACCAGCGTGCCGGCGCTGTAACCGTCTAACGGTTTTTTCGGCTGCGCCGGCGACGCTCTAGTTTTTTTGCCTCTTTACGCTCGGCCTCTAAAACGGCTAAGCGCTCGGCCTCGATCACCTCGCGCTCGACCATCTCGGGGGTTTCTAAACTGATGGGCCCCAGTAGGCCGGCGCGAAAATCGTTGACAAAGAGTTGTGATATTTTATTAAAGTCCACGTGACCGCCCGCCCCAATACAACCGCGTTTTTTGGCAATCACCTCTAAAAACTCCACCTCGTGATCGGGCAGCTCAGTCAATTGATAGCGCTCTTTTAGAGCCTCAGGGTAGGTTTTTAATAAATAACCCGCACCAAAATACGCCACGTCATCGTACTCTAACGCGGTATCTTTAATGGCGCCGGTAAAGGCTAGGCGATAACTGGAATTTTCGTACTGTTGCTTTGGCCATAAAATACCGGGGGTGTCGAGCAACATAAAATCATCGTCCAGCCAGATTCTTTGTTGGCGTTTAGTCACCGCGGGCTCGTTGCCCGTTTTTGCCACGGCACGCCCGGCCAAAGTATTGATTAAGGTTGACTTGCCCACATTGGGAATACCCAAAATCATCGCGCGTAGTTTTTTATAACCACTGCCTGTCGGCGGTACCAGCTTACGGCACAGCTCGGGCAGAATTTTCATGCGAGCTGGATCATCGGTGGAGATCGTCAGGGTTTTTGTGTTGTGCTGACGCTCAAAGTACGCCTGCCATAAAACAATATTATCGGGATCGGCGAGATCACTTTTTGCCAGCACTTTCACCACGAGTTTATCGCCACGCAGGCTTTGGATCATTGGGTTTTCACTGCTAAACGGAATGCGTGAGTCGAGTACCTCGATCACTAAATCGACCTCGGGCAACACCTCGCGCATTTCTTTTTGGGCCTTGTGCATGTGCCCCGGATACCACTGTAATGTTGCCATGTGTTTGCCTACTGACCGATCACAATGGCATTGCCATTAAATTCGATGCGCTGACCCGCCACTAATTTACAGCGCTTGCGGGTTTCAACCACGCCATCGACGGTGACCTTACCGTCGTCAATCACTTTTTTTGCCAGCGCACCACTACCCACCCAACCCTCTATTTTTAAAAGGTTGGCTAAGGTAATAAATTCACTGCCACTTAAGGTAAATGTGTCGCTCATAAATGCCTCAAAATACATCGGTGACCCTTAAATGTGTGTTTATTAAGGGTAAAAATCACGTTTTAACACGTCTAATAACGCCGGCCACATTAACCGCCACGCGTGCCAGTTATGCTCGCCATCCACTTTAACGACATTGGCCTCGGGCAACATATCGGCTAGCGCCAAACCCGGCGCGTAAAACTTATCCGAGCGAGCTAACCCTAAATACCATTTCGCCCGCTCTGACTCAGTGGTGGTATCCAGCCAAGGCCAAAGGTTTTTATCCGCCTCGGGCTGCAAGGGCTGGGTGTCGGGCTCAAGTTTGTATTGGTAGTACTCGGGCTCGCCCAAGTAAGGGGTTAACAGGGTCAATGAGGCCGGACGCCGCTGGGCGTTATCGCGCCAGTATAACAGACTGCCAAACCCACCCAGCGATACACCGGCAAAGTGCAGCTTGTGATAGCCTGCATCGAGCGCCACATCGAGTACGTCTTGCTGCAACCTAAGTTGTACCGTGTGCGCGCGGTAATAACCAAAGTGAGCGTCGACCACTAAGGCGTCTAACGGCAAATTGCTAAGCCGTAACTGATCGATCAGGCCCTCTTGCTCAAAGCGCTTTATGCCCCCCGCAATACCCGGCAGCATAATCATGGCATCTTGCGCCCGAGGACACTTATCGGCATCGCTTAACTGGTAATCCAGCGCGCGACAGTACAGCCGTGTTGGCATGGGTGTGACGGGTTTTTTTAAGTAATGGCAGCCAGAGGTAAGAACGCAACCCAACAAGCACACAACACTTAATCTGTACCACTTACCCATAAATCACCTTTGGCCGTCGCAGCTGTCGTCCGGCAAACCAAAGTGCTACAAGCACAACCGGCAGTGCCGATAACCAAAAAGCGGTATAAGCCCAGCTGGGTGCTGCATCGCCCAACAGTAAGCTTTTAAGCACAGTTTGATGCCCCAATAACGGCACCCACAATTGCCAGTCGGCATAAATGCCGGGGCTGGTCATGACGATAAAAAACGGGATCATGGGCAACAGCACCAATAAGCTCATATAGGTTTGTGCGTCTTTAAACGAGCGTGACAATATACCCAGTGCCAGCTGTAACGCGGCGGCGATCATGGCCACGGGTATTAACGAGGCAAAAATTGCCAGCACCGCTAACGCCCCCACATCGACCCGAAAACCCATTTGATTAAACGGCAGCAGCGTTAAAGCAATGCTCAATAACAACAGGGTTAAAGCGACAACCGTTAAAGTAAGGCTAACCGCTGCCAACCATTTCCCCGCAATAATCAACCCCGAGGAGGCGGGGTTGATTAGCAAAGGCTCCAACGAGCGCCGCTCGCGCTCACCGGCGGTCATGTCGGCGGCAAAGCCCATGCTGCCCATCATGGCACTCATTAGCAGCAGCAGTGGCACGCCGGCTAAAATTAGGCCGCCCATTTGTTGCTCGCTCGCCACGTTGGTTTCTTTAATGCGCACTGGCGCCATCAACTCGGGGCTAAGGCCACGGGCCATCACGTTGATCGCCGCCTGGCGCGATGAAAACTGATACATTAGATTTCTTACCGTACCCAGCGGACCATGGACGCTTTGATTAGCGGCGTTGTACACCAAGGTTACAGGCAGTGGCTCTTTGTCGCCTGGGGCTTGAGGCTCGACGGGTAGACTTAGGCCAAACTCTAGCTCACCATTTTCTATCGCTTGGTAAAGGTCAGTGTCATTATTATCAGTATCGTGGCGCTGAATGGTAATTTGATTTTCTTCTAACCACGCGATCAGCTCTGGGGCGTGACCACTGACGTTAAGCTCGATGTTGCTCTGCCCTTCTTTTTGCAAATGGATGGCAAACCCAATACCCAAAGAAAAAAACACCACCATGTACACCGGCGGTAAAAACGCTAAGCGTAAAGCGCGTTTGTCGCGCACAGCATCGATTAACTCTTTATAAAAA
>Ga0079223_10000464_pt1 | contig 20666 bp, 14 predicted proteins | sample Stecom2011_FD_75072 | JGI IMG/M metagenome (GOLD analysis project Ga0079223, IMG submission 75072) | Agricultural soil microbial communities from Utah to study Nitrogen management - Steer compost 2011 | ecosystem: Environmental > Terrestrial > Soil > Agricultural land | place: USA: Utah...
GGTGCAAGCTGGTCAGCGACCACGGCCGCAAGGACATCGGGGAAATCCTGGCGCCGGCGATCCGCTATGCGGAAGAAGGCTATGTAATTACCCCCCGCGTGGCCTGGGATTGGCAGAAACTGGAGCCGCGCCTGGGAGGAGACGAGGTGGCTCGAGAACTGCTGCTGGTCAACCGCAAGGCGCCCCAATTGGGCGCGCGCCATGCGCAGCCAAAGCTGGGCAATACCCTCCGCCGCATCGCGCTCGATGGTGCGCGCGCCTTCTACACCGGACCCGTGGCTGAAGACTTGGTCGCGCGGCTTCAAGCACTCGGCGGTCGCCACACGCTGGAGGATTTCGCCGCCGTCGAGGCCGACTATGTGCAACCGATATCCGCCGACTATCGCGGCTGCCGCGTCTATCAATGCCCGCCGAACGGCCAGGGCATCATCGCGCTGATGATCTTGAACATTCTCTCGGGCTTCGAGATGGATGGTCTGGATGAGGTGACGCGAACCCACCTGATCGCTGAAGCGACCAAAGTCGCCTATGCCCATCGCGACGCCTACGTTTCCGACCCGGAAGCCATGGCGGTAGCCGTCGAAAAGCTGCTGTCGGAAGCCACCGCGCAGGAGCTGCGCCAGCGCGTCGACCCGCAGCGGGCCAAGGAACCAGAGGTGCTGGACCTGGGGGGGGCCGAACACAAGGATACCATCTGCCTGTCTGTGGTTGATGGAGACGGCAATGCCATCTCCTTCATCAATTCCCTTTTCCATGGCTTCGGCAGCTGCGTGATTGGGCCGGAATCCGGCGTGGTTCTGAACAACCGCGCCTCTTCCTTCAGCCTCGATCCGAGCCATGTGAATGCCTTGGCGCCGGGCAAGCGACCGATGCACACGATCATTCCCGGCATGGAGATGCAGGATGGCCAGGCCGTCATGCCCTACGGCGTTATGGGCGGCCAGTATCAGGCCAGCGGCCACGCCGCCTTCCTGACCTCCGTCATCGATGACAAGATGAATCTGCAGTGCGCCATCGATCGGCCGCGCAGCTTTGCACACAAGGGCGTGCTTACGCTGGAAACGGGATTCAGCGAAACCGAGGCCGAGGCTCTGCGCCACCTGGGGCACACTGTCGAGTTCGCCCAGGCTCCGCACGGCGGCGGCCAGGCCGTCCTGATCGACCGGGAACGCGCCGTCCTAATCGCAGCCTCCGACCCGCGCAAGGATGGCTGCGCCCTCGGCTGGTAAGGAAGATCTTTCCTGATGTCGCTTTAGTGACGCGCAGGCGTCGTCCCAGGATTATCGCTGCTTCTCAATAAAGCCTTAGCTTCAAAGCATCTTTACGGCGGTGGCAAACAAGCGAGCCACTCAACGAACGCCGCTTGTTCACCATCGCCGTAAGCTGGAGCGGCGCGTGTTACGGCTTACGCGCGCCGCCACGGCCAGCGCCAATGGTGGCGATGGCAAGCAAGGTAGAAGCGGCGCAAGCATGAGTCATTATTCCGTCTTCAGCTTGGCGCGGAACGCCCTCCGCGGACCGGAAGCCTGGACCCCGGCCTGGCGGGACCCAGAGCCAAAGTCTTTCTACGACGTGATTATCGTTGGCGCAGGCGGTCACGGCCTCGCCACTGCCTACTACCTCGCCAAGGAACATGGCATAACCAACGTTGCCGTGTTGGAAAAGGGCTGGTTGGGCGGCGGAAACGTCGGGCGCAATACCACCATAGTGCGCTCCAACTACCTCTTGGAAGGCAACGCGCACTTCTATGAATGGTCATTGAAGCTCTGGGAAAACCTGAGCCACGACCTGAACTACAATGTGATGTTCAGCCAGCGGGGGGTGCTGAACCTGGCCCACTCCGACCCACAGATGGACGCCTTCCGTCGCCGTGGGAATGCGATGCGGCTGAACGGCATCGACGCGGTTCTGCTCGATCGTGACGGAGTTCGGGACATGGTTCCCGACCTCAACACCGATAACGCCCGTTTCCCCATCTACGGCGGCCTGCTGCAGCCGCGCGGCGGGACGGCGCGCCATGATGCCGTCGCCTGGGGCCTGGCCCGCGGAGCGGATAGTCGCGGCGTCGACATCATCCAGAACTGCGAAGTGACGGGCATTCGGCGCGAGGGCGGGCGCGTGACAGGTGTCGAGACTACCCGCGGCTTCATCGGCGCCCGAAAGATCGGGCTGGCGGTTGCGGGGAACACCTCCCGCCTCGCCGAAATGGCAGGCCTGCGCCTGCCGATCGAAAGCCACCTTCTGCAGGCTTTCGTTTCAGAAGCACTGAAGCCGGTCATCAACACCGTTGTCACCTATGGCGCCCACCACCTCTATATCAGCCAGTCGGACAAGGGCAGCCTGGTCTTCGGCGGCGACCTGGATGGCTATAACTCCTATGCGCAGCGGGGGAATTTGCCACTGGTGGAGGACGTGGTCACCGCCGGCCTCTCACTCTTCCCCCACCTCTCACGGGTGAAGCTGCTCCGCCACTGGGGCGGCGTCATGGATATGTCCATGGATGGCAGCCCGATCATCGGCAAGCTGCCGATCGAGGGGCTCTACCTCAACGCCGGCTGGTGCTATGGCGGCTTCAAGGCGACACCAGGATCCGGATGGGTCTTCGCCTACACCATCGCTAACGACCGACCCCATGCCCTAAACCAAGCGCTGTCGTTAGAACGCTTCGCGACCGGCGCGGTCCTGGACGAAAAGGGCGCCGGCCCGGTCCCCGGTTATCACTGAGGCACAGCAAAGATGCGACTACCCTGCCCCTGGTGCGGCGAACGCGACCATTCGGAATTCAACTATGGCGGAGACGCAACGCGTCGCCGTCCGGCAGATGATGCGCCGATGGAAGAGTGGATCGACTACGTTTACTTCCGCGACAACCCGCGCGGGCGTCATCACGAACACTGGCAGCATATCCAGGGTTGCCGGGCCTGGATCGTGATCGAGCGAGACACCCTTACCCATGAGGTCAGCGGCTGCTGGACCGCTGAGGACTATGCGCGTGGTTGCGCGGAGGCTACGGACGTGCAGAAGGGAGCACAATCATGAGCACCCAAGCAAACATCTCTCCGCCTGCCGGAGGGGCCATGCGGCTGGCTTCCGGCGGCCGGATCGACCGGACTCAGCCGCTGAGCTTCCGCTTCGACGGAAAGGTTTATCAGGGTGTTGCTGGCGATAGCCTGGCGTCCGCGCTGCTTGCCAATGGTGTCAAACTGTTCGGGCGAAGCTTCAAGTACCATCGTCCGCGTGGACTTCTGGCCGCCGGCGTCGAGGAGCCGAACGCTCTTGTAGAGCTGAGAAGCGGCCCACGGCATGAGCCCAACGTGAGGGCCACAGTTGCCGAGCTTTATGACGGCCTGGAAGCCAACAGCCAAAACCGCTGGCCGTCCCTTGCCTTTGACGTCAGCGGCATCAACGATGTCTTCTCGCCCTTCCTGGGTGCCGGCTTCTATTACAAGACCTTCATGGGGCCGACCCGTGGCTCCTGGCACTTCTATGAGCGGATCATTCGCAAGGCCGCGGGCCTTGGTACCGCCCCGGCCTTGCCGGACCCGGACCGCTACGAAAAGACCAATGCCCACTGCGACCTGCTCGTGGTCGGCGCCGGCGCGGCCGGTCTGGCGGCGGCCCTGGTCGCAGCTCGCGCAGGCGTAAAGGTAATGCTGGTCGAACAGGACAAGGACCTGGGTGGCGCCTTGCTTGGAGAAAAAAGCGAGCAGCTCGATGAGTGGGTAGCAGCCACAGTTGGCGAGCTTGCCAACAGCCCAAACGTGCGCCTGCTCACCCGCGCCACCGCCTTCGGGTATTACGACCACAATGTTGTAGGACTGGTCGAACGAGTAGCCGACCACCTGCCCCAGCCTGCTACTCACCAGCCGCGCCAACGGCTCTGGACTGTGCGAGCCAAGCAGGTTGTGCTGACAACCGGCGCCCACGAACGTCCTCTGCTCTTTGGCAACAATGATCTGCCAGGCGTGATGCTGGCCGGGGCCGTTCGCACCTACCTGAACCGCTGGGCGGTCCTGCCGGGACGCCAGCCCGTAGTGTTCGCCAATCATGACGAGGCTTATCTCACGGCGATCGATCTGGCCGATGCCGGGGCGACAGTGGCCGCTGTTGTGGACCCTCGACCGATCGCGAACCCCGATCTGGTCACCGCTCTTGCACAAAGGGGCATTGAGCACCTTCCAGGCCATGTCGTCGTGAAGGCCCGGGGCGGACGCTTCATCAATGCTGCTGAAGTTGCCGCCCTCGATGCGAACGGGGAGGCGACGGAGCCGCGTCGAGTGATTATCTGTGATCTGCTGGCGATGTCGGGCGGTTGGAACCCGGCGGTGCAGCTCCATGCGCAATCGGGCGGCAAGCCGCGCTGGGATCAGCGGCTGAGCACCTTCGTACCGGGAGAGAGCAAGCAGGCGGAACGTTCAGCGGGCGCCGCCGGGGGACAGCTCACGCTGCGGGCCGCCCTGGCAAGCGGCGCAGAGGCCGGTTTCGAACTCACCAGCCTACTTGGGGGAAATGCCACTCCCCTTTCCCTTCCAGAAGTGGAGCCGGAGCCGGAGGCAGTGCCGGCAGAGCTTTGGGAAGTTCCCGGAAGCCGTGGCAAGAGCTTCGTAGATTTTCAGCACGACGTAACTACGAAGGATCTGAAACAAGCCGTTCAGGAAGGCTATCGATCCCCCGAGCATGCCAAGCGTTACACGACCTTGGGTATGGCGACGGATCAGGGCAAGACGTCAAACGTCAACGCCCTGGATGTTCTGGCCCGCGCTCAAGGTCGCTCGCGCGCAGCCCTTGCGCAGACCGGCTTCCGTCCCCCCTTCACCCCCGTAACTCTGGGCGCCCTTGCAGGCCGAGACGTCGGCAGAAACTACAAGCCCATCCGCCGAACCCCGCTTCACGACTGGCATGAGGCCGCGGGAGCCGTGATGGTGGAAACCGGCCCCTGGCTGCGCGCCCGCTACTATCCGCGCGACGGGGAAGGCCTATTCGAGGCAATGAACCGCGAGACGCGGCATGTGCGTGAAAAGGTTGGCATGGTCGACGTCTCGACGTTGGGAAAAATCGACGTTCAAGGGCCTGACGCCGGTGAGTTCCTCAATCGGATTTATGCCAACGGCTTCAAGAAGCTGCCCGTCGGCAGAGCTCGTTATGGCCTCATGCTTCGCGAAGATGGTCACGCCTTTGACGACGGGACCTGCTCTCGCTTGTCTGAGAACCATTTCCTGGTGACGACTACCACGGCACAGGCTGCGGCCGTCCTGAGCCACATGGAATATTATCACCAGACCTGTTGGCCGGACCTGCGGGTGCATCTCGCCTCTGTCACGGACCAGTTCGCCTCCATGGCCATTGCCGGTCCCCGCTCCCGCGCGGTCCTTCAGAAAGCAGTGGAAGGCGCCAGTGTCACCAATGAGGACCTGCCCTTCATGGGTGTGGTTCAGGCGCGTGTCGCCGGCTGCCCCATCATTCTCTTCCGCATCTCCTTCTCCGGTGAACTGGCTTATGAAATTGCTACCGGGGCGGACCACGGAAAGGCTGTGTGGGAGGCTTTGATGGCGGCTGGCCGGGAAGAGGAGATCATCTTTTACGGTACAGAAGCCATGGCGGTGATGCGGATTGAAAAGGGCCACGCAGCTGGCCCCGAATTGAGCGGACAGACGACGGCTCAGGATCTCGGCCTGGGCAAGCTTTGCTCCACAAAGAAGCCCTACGTCGGGCACCGGCTCAAGGATCGCCCGGCCACCGCTGACCCGCATCGTCCGGCACTCGTCGGCCTCGTCTCCCTCGAGCCCGGCAAGCGGATCCCCGGCGGCGCGCAGCTTGTGGAAGACCCAAATCACAAGGCGCCGATACCCATGCTGGGCTACGCAACGAGCCCGACCTATTCCATTACCCTCGACAAGTATATTGCCCTTGCTCTCCTAAAGGATGGCAAGGAAAGGGAAGGGACGACCCTCTATGCCGCTAATCCCTTAGGCAACACGACCACAAAGGTTCAGGTCGTTTCTCCGCAGTTCTTTGACCCTGAAGGAACGCGCCTCCATGCCTGACCGAGTTTCCTCTCTCGTCTCTGCCTATCGTCCCGGCCCCTATGGAGCTATCGGCGCAACCGGCCCGGGGCTTACCTTGAGCGAACGACGAGGCCTCACCATGCTCCTGCTGGCTTGTTTTTCAGAAGACAGGCCAGCGCTCTCGGCTATCGTTCACGAGCGTTTCGGCCTAGAGCTACCCAATGTCGGCAAGGCCCAGGTTGCCAACGGCGTCGAGCTGCTCTGGCAGGGCCCTTCACGCTGGCTGCTGCAGGCGCGCGAGCGACAGCACCCGGAACTCTTCGCCACGCTCACGCAAGCTGCTGCGGCCTACCCGGCTATCGCCGTCACCGACCTTAGCCACGCGCGCAGCGTTATTCGTTTAAGCGGTCCTTGTGGCCGGGCACTGCTAGCGAAAGGCTGTGGCCTGGATCTGGAAAACGGCTTCAATAGCGGGGACTGCGTGATGACTCGCTTCAGCCACTACGCCGTCACGCTTCATGCGAGTGGTGCAGACCAGATCGACCTCTACGTCACACGCAGCTTTGCCCTCGCCCTCTGGGAAGAGCTGCTGGATCTCGGGGCGGAGTACGGACTGAGGGTCGCCGAGGCCGGTTAACGGGCGGGACGGGAAGTGGGCTGGGTCACCTGCCTCATATCCTTGTAATTGTGGTGGATTCGCGCGCCAGATGCGGGAGCTGGGAGTTCCCCATCAGGCGCAATCCGCTATAGTCCCGGAAAAATGGCACAACAGAGGCATCAGCTACGTGAAGATGAACGGTGATCCACTGCTTCAGCCCTACACTTTGAAGCACCTCACGCTCCGCAACCGGATCATGTCGACGGCCCATGAGCCAGCCTACTCTGAAGAGGGGCTACCCAAGGACCGCTACCGCCTCTATCACGTGGAGAAGGCCCGCGGCGGCATTGCGCTGACCATGACTGCGGGCTCAGCCGTGGTTTCTCCCGATTCCCCCGAAGCTTTCGGCAACCTGCACGCCTATCGGGATGAGATCGTGCCGTGGCTGCGCCGCCTCACTGACGAGTGCCACGAGTTGGGCGCGGCGGTGATGATTCAGATCACCCACCTGGGGCGCCGCACCACCTGGAGCCAGGGCGAGTGGTTGCCGATCCTGGCACCCTCCCCAATTCGGGAGCCCGCCCATCGCGCCTTTCCCAAGGAAGCGGAAGACTGGGACATCGAGCGGATCATCAAGGATTATGCCGCCGCCGCGCAGCGGATGCAGGAAGCAGGCCTCGACGGCATTGAGATCGAAGCCTATGGCCATCTCCTTGACGGCTTCTGGTCGCCCGCTACCAACAAGCGGACAGACGACTATGGCGGTAGCCTGGAAAACCGCCTGCGTTTCACTTACCGGGTGCTCGAGGCCATCCGAACCGCAGTAGGGCCGGACTTCATCGTCGGCCTGCGGATGGTTGCGGACGAAGATTGGAAGCAAGGGCTGACGCGAGAGGAAGGCGTCGAGATCGCCCGGCGGATGGTGGCGACCGGCCAGGTCGACTTTCTCAACATCATCCGCGGCCATATCGATACCGACCCGGCGCTGACCCGGGTCATTCCGATCCACGGCATGCGCTCGGCGCCACATCTCGACTTTGCTGGTGAGGTGCGGGCGGAAACGAAATTTCCGGTCTTTCATGCGGCGCGCATAAACGACGTCGCCACCGCCCGCCATGCCATCGCCGAGGGCAAGCTGGACATGGTGGGCATGACCCGTGCCCACATCGCCGACCCACACATCGCCCTTAAGGTAATGGAGGGCCGCGAAGAGGAAATCCGCCCCTGCGTCGGGGCCACCTACTGTCTCGATCGTATTTACGAAGGCGGCGGCGCGCTCTGCATCCACAATCCGGCAACCGGCCGGGAAGCCACCATGCCCCATGTCATCCGGCCAGCTGAAGGTCCGGCGCGCAAGGTTGTAGTCGTCGGCGCGGGCCCGGCGGGACTGGAGGCAGCGCGGGTGGCGGCGGAGCGCGGTCACAACGTCGTGGTTTTCGAAGCTGCCGCCGAAGCCGGCGGTCAGGTTCGCCTGGCGGCACGCAGCCGGCGCCGCAGCGAGCTCATCGGCATCATAGATTGGCGCCTGGAGCGTTGCGCGGCAGCGGGCGTCGAGTTCCGCTACAACCTCCTGGCCGAAGCGCAGGATGTTCTGGCCGAGGATCCCGACATCGTCCTGGTCGCCACCGGCGGACTTCCGAATACCGAGGTTCTGGAGGACGGCAACGACTTCGTCGTCTCGACCTGGGACATCCTGTCCGGCGACGTAAAGCCGGCAGCCGACGTACTGCTGTTCGACGACAATGGGAGCCATCCCGGCCTGCAGGCAGCGGAGGCCATGGGAGAAACTGGCTCCAGCGTGGAGCTTGTCACGCCCGAGCGCTTCTTCGCGCCGGAGGTAGGCGGCCTCAACCACGCTGCCTACGCCGAAAGTTTCCAGCGCCATGGCGTGCGCATCACCATCGCCCGCCGCTTGCTGGGCGTAAAGCGGGGAGGCAATCGACTGATCGCGCGCATTGGCAGCGACTATGCAGAGGGGGTCGAGGAACTTCGCGAAGTCGATCAGGTAGTGGTCGAACACGGCACCCTCCCCCTGGACGAGCTCTACTTCGCGCTGAAGGAGGGCTCGCAGAACCGGGGCGAGGTCGACTATCCGGCGCTGATCGCGGGAAAGCCTCAGGCAATCCAGACAAATCCGGAAGGGAGCTATCAGCTCTTCCGCATCGGCGACGCCGTCACCTCCCGCAACATCCACGCCGCCATCTACGATGGCCTCAGGTTCGCCAAGGATTTCTAGCCGGGCTCCCCTGCCCCGTCTTCCTGAACGAAGTGGGAAACTTCGTCGGCCGGAGTACTGGGGTCCGGGTTCTTTGCTGGCGCTCAGAGTGACGGGGGTGAGTGGTGGCGCTCGCCCGCGCGCCCCTGCTCATGCTGCCGGATGGCCGCGCGTTCGAGCATGTAACGCTCGGCTTCCTCCATGTGCTGGCGCATGAGCTCCCGCGCGCGCTGAGCGTCCCCGGCTTTCAACACGCGGATGAGCTGGACCTGGTAGTTCAGCGCGGTTTCCCGAAGCGCCGGATTGGGCGTCATGTAGATCGCGCGGCAGACCGCCATGTCGCGCAGGAGCCTCTGAAGGAAAACGCAGACGAAGGCCAGCAACCGATTCTCGGAGAAGCTGGCCAAGACGGAGTGGAAATCCAGCTCCGAGAGGCGCTGCTGAAACTCCTCCTCGACAGTCTCCGGCTCCCTCTCGTAAAGGCGTATGGTCGCCCGCAGCTCTTCGAGGGCCGCCTCGTCCAGGCGGCCCGCGAGTCCGGCCGCCAGTTCCGGCTCCAGCTGCTTCCGCAGCGCGTAGATGTCCGCGATGCTCGGCCGCTCGAAGAGAAACAGGTTGCTCAGCAGGTCGATCGCCTGCTCGCCCGAAAGTGCTGTCACGAAGGCACCGCCACCCGGTCCAGTGCGAGTCCGGATGAGGCCTTGGGTCTGCAGCGCCTTCATCGCTTCGCGCACTGTCCCCTTGGACGCCTGCAGGAACTCCTCAGAGAGCCATTCTGGCGGTAGGCGATCACCGGGCTTCAACCCATGCAGGGAGATCAGATCACGAATTTGGGCCGTGATCGCATCAGCGCGATTGCGCGGGCGCGGGCGGGCCACGATCGCGCGTCCTGCCAGGGAACTCGCCTCGGCCTCACTCATGCGCTGTAGACCCGACCGGAGGGTGATAGCAGGCAGCCAGGTGCTTGGGCGCGCCCGCCGGTTCCAGTGCCGGGTGGCGCGTGCGACACAACTCATCAGCGGCGGGACAGCGCGCCGCAAAGGCGCAGCCGACAGGCGGATTATAGGGGTCGGGCAACTCACCACTCTCCGATTCCGGCACCATGATCGCTTTGCCCGGCGCTGGTGCGGAGTCAAGCAGGAGGCGGGTGTAGTGGTGCCGAGGCTGTGTGAAGATTCGTTGCGCCGGCCCGATCTCCGCCAGACGGCCGAAATACATCACCGCCACGCGATCGCTGATCGTTTCCACGACAGCCAGATCGTGACTGATGAAGAGGTAGGTCAGGCCAAAACGCGCTTTGAGGTCATCCAGCAGGTTGAGAACCTGCGCCTGGACTGAGACGTCCAGCGCCGAAACCGGCTCATCAAGGACGATCAGCTTCGGTTCGGCGGCAAGCGCTCGAGCGATGGCGATCCGCTGGGCTTGCCCGCCGGAGAACTCGTGAGGATAGCGATCCAGATGCTCCGGTCGCAGATTGACCGCATCGATCACCTTTTGAAGGCGTCTTTCACGCTCTTCCCGACCCAGCCCCAGCAGGCGGCGCAAGGGCGTTTCCAGTATCGCCCGCACCGTCTTGCGCGGGTTCAGGGACGAAAGGGGATCCTGGAAGACATACTGGATCTGGCGCGCCACCGCCTTGAAGTCACGCCGTACCGCCGCAGCCAGATCCTGCCCCTGAAACAGCACCTTGCCGGCGCTAGCCTGGTCCAGACCTGCCAGAATCCGGGCCAGAGTCGACTTGCCGCAGCCGGATTCGCCAACGATCCCAAGGATTTCGCCCTTGCGAACCGCGAAACTAACCCCCTGCACCGCATGCACGGCGGGCTTGGGACGGCCCAGCAGGGTTCGTCCGGCGCCGAACAGGCGTTCGACATCCTGTGCCTGCAGCATGGGCTCAGTCTGCTCATGCATGGACCAGCGCCTCGCGCTTCACGTCGAGGGGAAAGAGGCAGCGAACCTCCCGCTCTGCATCCAGAGGCTGCAGCGCAATTTCCCCGCGTTTGCATGCGTCCCGCGCAAAGGCGCAGCGGGGCGCAAAGGCGCAGCCGGGCGGGCGCTCGCCGGTGGCGGGGGGGCCTCCCTCGATCGCGTCGAGCTGGCGATCGCCTTGCCCCAACACGGGCACACAGTCGATCAGCTTGCGCGTATAGGGATGGGCGGGGGACTCCAGCACCTCCTTCGTCGGCCCGCTTTCCACAATCTGCCCGGCGTACATCACGGCAACGCGGTCGGAGAGGGCGGAGATAACGCCAAAATCGTGGGTAATGAAGAGGATGGAGGTCTCCTTCTCATGGCGCAGCTTGTTCATCAGCATTAGAATTTGAGCCTGCACCGTGACGTCCAGCGCGGTGGTCGGCTCGTCGGCAATGATCAGCTCCGCATCATTGGCCAACGCCATGGCGATGCAGACCCTCTGGCGCATACCGCCGGACAGTTCATGCGGATAGGCCTGCAAGCGCCGCCGCGGATTAGGGATGCGCACCAGCTCGAGTAGTTCTTCAGCCTTCTTCTCGGCCTGTGGGCGGCGTAGCGGCTGATGCGCCCGGATTGCCTCTACAAGCTGATCACCCACGGTGAAGAGCGGATGCAAGGTGGTCAGCGGATCCTGGAAGACATGGCTGACGGGACCACCACGCAGTTCGCGAATTCGCCGATCGTTGGCCTCCAGAAGATCCTCGCCCTGGAAGTAGATCGATCCGCCGACAATGCGCCCAGGCGGCGTGGGCACCAGCCCCATGATCGACATGGCCGTTATCGACTTTCCGGAACCGGACTCTCCCACCAGTCCCAGGCACTCCTGGCGACCGATGTGCAGATCGATTCCCGAAATCGCCTCGATCTGCCGCTGCCCAAGGCCGAATGCAGTGCGTAACCCGGAGAGTGAAAGAACAGCATCCTTGGCCGTCGCAGGTTTCTCCGGCACCGACTCACGTTCGACCGCCGTGCGTGCCATGGGGCGCGCCAGCGCGCCCGATTTGAGGCGAGGATCCAGAACATCGCGAATGCCGTCGCCCAGGAGGTTGATGCTCATCACCAACAGGAAGATGAGGACGCCCGGGATGATCGCCACATGCGGCGCATTGAAGAGAACGCTACGCCCGTCACCGAGCATCGACCCCAGATCCGCTTGCGGCGGCTGAGCACCCAATCCAAGGAAGCTCAGCCCCGCGGTTTCCAGGATCATCCAGCCAATGGTGGTGGACATGGTGATGACGATGATCGGCAGCACGTTGGGCAGGATCTCAGTGAAGAGAATGGCGGCGCGCGATTTGCCCGAGAGGCGGGCTGCATCAATGAACTCGCGCCGTGCCAGGCCCAGGGTGACGCCACGGATATTGCGCGCGAAGAAGGGAATGTTGATCAGGGCGATTGCATAGAGCGCGTTGATGAGCCCCGGCCCTAGAACCGCCACGATAGCCAGGGCCAACAGGATATAGGGGAAGGCCATCAGCATGTCGATGCCGCGCATCATCAGGCTGTCCGCCCACCCCCGCGCGTAACCCGACAACAGGCCGATCAGCGAACCAAAGAAAGCGGCGATCAGGGTGGCCGAAACGCCGACTGCAATGCTAACCCGCACGCCGTGAAGCAGCCGCGACAGCAGATCCCGACCCAGGGCATCGGTACCTAGCAAGTGCCCGTCGGAGAGTGGTGGGAGCAGCCGATTGGCCGGCGAGGTTGCATTGGGATCCAGCAGAGGTAGCAGCGGCGCAATGAGCGCAAGGAGCAGGATGGTCACCAGCACAACCAGGCCCGCGGTCGCCAGGCGATTGTTCAGGAGAAGTCCGAGAGCGGAGACACGTCCTTGGGAGGCGGCAGAACTGCTCATCGGCGCAGCCTTGGATCAAGGCTCGATTGCGCGACGTCAGCGGCAAGGTTGAAGAGCACGTAGCTAGCCGCCACCACCAGCACACCGCCTTGCACAAGGAGGATATCCCGGGTCGAGATTGCCTTCACCAGCATCGCGCCGATGCCCGGCCACTGGAAAACGGTCTCGATATAGACGGCACCGCCGAGGACAAATCCCGCCTGAATGCCGATGACCGGCACTACCGCGACCAGCGCTGCCTTGGCCGCATGAAGATAGACAACGCGCCGTTCGGACAGACCCTTTGCCCTCGCGGTGCGGATGTAGTCCTGGCGCAACACCTCGAGCATGGCTGTTCGTGTCAAGCGCGCGATGACGCCGGTGGCCACGACCGCGAGCGTTACCGCCGGCAGCAGCAGATGTCGCAGCAGGTCCGGAAGGTCTCCGCCGCCGTAGATGGCGTACATGCCGCTGGCTGGTAGCAACCCGAGGTTCACCGCGAAAACGAGAATTAGCAGAAGACCGAGAAAGAAGGAGGGCGTGGAGAGGCCGATCAACACGAAGAAGGTCACGATGCGGTCGGTCCAGCCGAATTGCCGGACGGCAGAGACGATGCCCGCGAGCAACCCGAAGATCGATGCCAGGATCAGTGCGCTGCCCGCCAGGATCAAGGTCGCCGAAAAGCGCTCGAGGACCTCGTCCAGAACGGGACGATTCAACGAGTAGGAGCGCCCGAAGTCGCCCTCCAGCAGATTGCCGAGCCAGAGCAGATACTGTTCCGGCAAGGGCCTATTCAGTCCGAGCTGCTGATTGAGCCGCTCCACATTTTCGGGCGTGGCATAGGAGCCGAGAATCGCCGTGGCAGGGTCGCCTGGAATTGCCGCCATGATCAGGAAGACGATCAGGGTCAGCCCCAGCAATACCGGCACCAGGGCTAAGAGGCGCTTCAGGATATAGGCTGCCACGGGATCTCCACCGGCCGCTGATAGTGCCTGCTACTGCTTCGTTACGTCGTGAAGCATGAGAAAGAAGGACGGCTGAAGCCCGAAGTTCTGAACCGCAGCGGTGGTTACGGCTCCCTGCTTCCAGTTGGCGATGAATGCCCAGGGCGCGTCTTCGTAAACGATTGCCTGCATCTGGCGGTAAAGCTTCGCCCGCTCCTCCGGGTCGGTCGAGGCCCGGGCCTGGTTGAGGAGCTCGTCCACCTCCTCATTGGAATAGTAGCCGGAATTGAAGCCGCCGGATTCGGGAAAAGCTTCGGTCCTTAGGGTCAGGAACGGCAGGGTATCCGGATCGTTGGTCATCCAGGCCATCTCGGCCATGTCGGCCTTGCCCTCCAGCCCCGGGTTCACGCGGTCCAGGAAGGTATTCCACTCATAGGTCTCAATTTCGACGTTCATGCCGACTTCGGCCAGATCCGCCTGGATTGCGGTTCCCATGGCGACCGGGTCAAGCATGCCTGAGCCCCCTTCGGTGACGTAGAAGGTCACCGTGTCCCCTTCGTAGCCGGCCTCTTCCAGCAGTTGCCGCGCGCGCTCCGGATCATAGGGATAGGGCTCCAGCTCCTCGTTATAAGCCCAGGCGAAGGCCGGTGCGATCGGTCCGCTGGCGACGTCTGCCGTACCCTGCAGCACATCCTCAACGAGCGTCTGCTTGTCGATCGCATAGTTCACCGCCTGGCGTGCTGCCTTCTCCGTGAAGGGCCCTTCGCGCATGTTGAGGATCAGGAACCAGAGGTGAGGCCCAGCCTGCTCGTAAACCTGAAAATCGTCTGCCTGGCGAAAATCGTTCATGGCATCCGGCGGCACTTCGACCATGAGATCCAGCCCGCCAGAAAGCATTTCCGCCACTCGTGTGTTCGCATCGGTGATCGGCCGGAAGACGACAGCTTCCAGTTCCGGCGCGCCGCCCCAATAGTCCTCATTGCGCGTGACAACGACACGCTGATTGCTCGCCCATTCCTCGAAACGGTAGGCACCCGTACCTGAAGGATTGCGGCCGAAGTCCTCGCCATGCTGCTCGACGGCGGCTGGCGAAACGATCAAGCCGGTCGGGTAGGCCAGGTTCGACAGGAAGGGTGCGTAGGGCTCGCTGAGGGTGAATTCCACCGTGAGTTCATCCACCGCCTCGACGTTCTCGATAGCGGAGAAGAAGAAGGATAGCGGAAACGGCCCGGTGTCGTGATAGGGATGCTCTTCGTCGAGCATGCGGTCAAAGTTGAACTTAACTGCTTCCGCATTCAGGGGCGCCCCGTCATGGAAAGTGACCCCGTCACGCAACTCGAAGCGATAGGTCAGGCCGTCTTCTGAGACCTCCCAGGATTCGGCCAGCGCTGGCTCTACCTCCAGGGTCCCGTCCGCGTAGCGCACCAGCCCGTCATAGACGTTCATCAAGATGCGAAAGTCGTTTACCGCGGTCACTGCGTGGGGATCCAGCGATTGCGGTTCCGCGATCTGTCCGACGATCAACACGTTGGGCGGCGTTTGCGCCGCACTCTCCGATGGATAGGCCAGGACCATCATCGCAGCCGCAGCCATGGGGAACAGGTGCTTGGCACAGCGCATTTGAGCCTCCCTTCATTCTTTATGCGGCTATTTAATCCCGAACATTGCCTGACATGCAAGCATTGATCATTATAAATAGGCAGAAGCAACCGCAGACAGACAGGAGACGGCAATGATCGAGGCGCCACGGGTCCGGATTAAGGAAGAGCGCCTGAAGCAACTCCTGGAAGGCATCAACCAGTTCGGTCGCAATCCCTCGACCGGGGGATTCAACCGCATGGGCTTCTCAAAAGCTGACATAGCGGCCCGAGACTGGCTGGCCGAAGTTATGGCGGTCGAGGGGCTGTCGGTTCATCGGGATGCGGCGACCAACGTCTTCGGCCGCTATGGCCCCCCCGCAGGCTCCTGCGTCATGGTCGGGTCGCATCTGGATACGGTGCCAGAAGGTGGTGCCCTCGACGGCGCTCTCGGTGTGGCGGCAGGTCTGGAGTGTGTTCTGGCTTTACGTGACGCGGGAATCTCTCTCGATCATCCGGTGGAGGTCGTTGCCACTAGTGAGGAAGAGGGCCGCTTTGGCGGGATGCTCGGTTCCCAGGCGATCGTGGGCGATCTCGACCCTCAATGGCTGCAACAGGCGACCGCCGCCGACGGGCTGCGGCTCGCGGATGCGATGCGGGCCCAGGGGCTGGATCCTTCCCTTCTGCCCACGGCACAGCGCGCCAAGGGAAGTATAAAGGCCTTCCTGGAACTACACATTGAACAGGGCCCTATACTGGAAGCCTCGGGTCTTTCAATCGGTGTGGCCGACAGGATTTCCGGCGTGGTCAATTGGTCTGTAAAGCTCCGCGGCGCGGCCAACCACTCGGGCACCACCCCGATGAACCTCCGCGCGGACGCCTTCGCCGGTCTGGCAGAGGTGTCCGTGGCCATACCCAAAATCATTCGCCGGGTCGGCACCGAGTATTCGCGCGTTACCATCGGCAAGGTAGACGTCGAGCCGAACTTTCCTCACACAATTCCCGGCACAGCCAACTTCTCTCTGGTGATTCGAGACAATCATGCCTCCGCGATGGATGCGCTGTGTGTGGCCTTACGGGATCAGATACACGCGACCTGCCACGCGCATGGTCTCACCTACACCTTGATCGAGCACAGTCGCCTGCCCCCGGTCGAGCTCGATCCCGCTCTCGCGCAACTCCTTCTGGAGGAAGCTCGTGCCCTGGGCGTGCCCCATCAAGTCATGCCTTCGGGAGCAGGACATGATGCCCAGACCATGCAGGCACTCTGCCCGGCAGGGCTCATCTTCGTACCCAGCCGCGGCGGCATCAGCCACGCGCCGGAAGAGTGGACCGATTGGTCCGATATCTACGCCGGCGCGCAGCTGCTGCTCAACTCGGTTCTGCGCCTCGCTATCCCCTCCCGGCAGTAGGAGTCAGCCGGACGCTGCTCAGCTTTCGACTTTGACGGAGATGAACCAGACGTTCATCGGATCGTGAGTCAACCGATGGTGCTGGATATTGGAGAAGCCGGCTGCCTCCAGCATGGAGCACGCCGTCTCCCAGCCCCACATGGTTCCGAGACCTGCCCCGCCCTGCCCCAACGAAACAGGCATGCAATGGAAGCAGGATACGGCATAGAGCAGCGTCGCCAGCGGGAAGTCCCTGTTGTTCTCCAGACGAGCGGACGCTCCAATATCCTGCATCAGGTAGGTGCCGCCGGGCTTCAACGCCCGATAGAGCGATCGCAGAAGCGACTGCGGGTTCTTCTGATCGTGAACGGCGTCAAAGGTGGTGATGAAGTCATAGCGTTGGTCCTCGTCGAAGTGGCTCAGATCTCTCTGTTCGAAACGGATATTCGCTAGCCCCGCCTCAGCCACGCGTACTTGTGCGAACGCGATGGCGTCGTGCCCGAGGTCGTAGCCGGTAAAGGAACTCCGAGGATAACGCCGCGCCATCTCGAGCAGAGCCACCCCCCTTCCACAACCGGCATCCAGCACGTCGATCCCCGCCTCTAGCTGCTCCATGACGCCTGGAGCCAAGGGCAGGATGACGTCGAAAAGCTGAGCCACCACCGTCTGCCCGCTATCCTCCGCCATGATCTGGTGAAAGCAGGGATAGTCCTCATAGGCGGTCCCCCCGCCGGTCTTGAAGCAGTCGAGCACCCGATCCTGGACCTGCCCGAGCAGCGCGATGTGCTGTCCCAGGAAAGCCATGTTCCCCAAAGGGGCGTCGGCCGTGAGGCAGGCTGCGTGCTCGGCGGGGAGATGATAGCTGCTGTTGGCGGGGTAGAAGCGGACAATATCCGCCATTACGAGAGCGGCCAACCACTCCCGTACATAGCGTTCCGCCAGCCCGGCACGATCAGCGATCTCCTTGCTGCTCGCGGGGGGCTTCCCGGCCATGGCTTCGAACAGGCCGGTGCGGTGGCCAATCGATAGCATGATCGCTGCCGCACCACCCTCGAGCATTCCGCAGACCCGCTCGACAAAGGCCTCGCCTGCTGCGGCATCGAACGCAGCTTGCTTGGTAACCGTAGACATGAAGCTGTCCTCCAGGTTTTGTCACTTCTGCACCTGCCTCCGAAGGCGCCAAGCAGCACTACTCCTTGATTTGCTGCGACGTGAGTGCGGAAATGGACAACAACAGGCCGCTTGGGACACTCTTGCCCATGGCTCACACCTCACCCCTTTCAGTCAGCCTTCTGGCGCTCCCGGAATCGACGGTTGGGACGCTTTACAGCCTTTATGAAGTTTTCGCGGCCGCCGGCGTGGCCTGGAGGGAAGCTACTGGCGAAGGTGCGGGAGAACCCTTCATGGAGCCGCGCATCCTGTCTTACGACGGCCGGAGCTATGTCTCTCCTTGCGGTCCCGTAATCGCGCCCCAGGCTCGCCTGGGCGACTTCTCGCATAGCGACATCGTCGTCATCGGTGACCTGCAGTTTGCTCCGCATGAAGATGTACGCGGCCGCTGGCCCGAAGAAGCTGCCTGGTGTCGCGAACAGTACGAAAAGGGTGCGCTTCTCTGCTCCGTCTGCACTGGTTCCGTCTTTCTCGCAGACACCGGTGTACTAAACGGGAGCGAAGCGACCTCACACTGGGCCGCCGCCGACCTCTTCACGCAACTTTATCCAGAGGTAACGCTTCTACCAGATCGCGTACTCGTCCTCTCGGGAGAAGATCAGCGGATCATCACGAGCGGCGGTGCTTCCTCCTGGCAGGATCTTGCTCTTTACCTCATCGGGCGATTCTGCGGCGCGTCAGAGGCCATTCACATAGCCAAGTTATTTCTGCTGAGTAATCACGGCGAAGGCCAGCTCCCTTATGCGGCCATGACGAAACGGCCTCTGCGGGATGATCCCGTGATCGCGCAGTGTCAGACCTGGCTGGCCGACCATTACCATCAAGCGCACCCGGTAAAGCAGATGATCGGTCTCTCAGGTTTCAAGGAGCGAACCTTCAAGCGTCGCTTCCAGGCGGCGACCGGCTATAGCCCGATGGGCTACGTCCAGGCCCTGCGCATCGAGGAGGCAAAGCAACTTCTGGAGACGACCGACGAAGCGATCGACGAGATCGCCGCCCAGATCGGCTATGAGGACAGTGCCTTCTTCCGCAGGCTCTTCAAGCGCTCCACCGGTATCACGCCCGGGCGCTATCGCCAGCGCTTCCAGTCCATCGGCAGGCAACTTTCACATCCCTTGCCTGAAGCGGGGCAAGCAGGCATCAAGCGACCGAGTGGACTTTGACGCTCTGCAAGTGCTCGCCTATAGCAGAAGAGCCGAGAGACACATTTCAGCGAAGAAGCCGGGAAGCGAAAGCGCCGCATGATCGACTACTACCTGGAACTGCGCCATCTCCACATCACCGCGGTTGCGCTCAGCGGAAGCCTCTTTTTTCTGCGAGGCCTCGGCATATTTGCCGGCGCAGATTGGCCCAAACTCGCCCCCGTTCGCTACGCGAGCTATGTCATCGACACGCTGCTCCTGGTCGCGGCGCTGCTCCTGACCGTGGCCGTTCACCAGTATCCCTTCGTACACGGCTGGCTAACGGTGAAGGTGCTGCTGCTCGTCGTCTACATCGCGCTCGGCATCCTGGCGTTTCGCGAGGGTCGCCCCCTGCCCTTGCGCATCGGCTTTTGGCTCCTGGCCCTTACGACATTCCTCTTCATTATTTCGGTCGCGATCACGCATCATCCGCTTGGCATCTTCAGCGGCCTGATGTGAGTCGGCGGATCAGACAGCCCTAACCACAGCGTCCGCCCCCTGCTCACCTCCTTATCCCCTTGGAGTTAATCTATCGCCATGGGTCCCATCGTAGATCCTGTCACTTCAGATCGAGAACTTCCGCATAAGGTAGATGTGGTTGTGATCGGTGCAGGCATCGTCGGCGTCTGCACCAGCCTCTATCTTGCCGAGCGCGGCCTCAGCGTGGCGCTTTGCGAAAAGGGCGAGGTGGCCGGAGAGCAGTCGAGCCGGAATTGGGGTTGGGTCCGCACGACTGGCCGCGACAGCCGGGAAATGCCCCTGATCCTGGAGGCGCAGCGGCTGTGGGACGAGTTGCGCGAGCGAACGGGAGTCGATCTCGGCCTGCGACGCCAGGGGGTAGCCTATCTCGCCGAAACCGAGGAGAAGGTGGCAGGCTTCGAACGCTGGCTGGCGATGGCGCAACCCTACCAGACCGGCTCGAGATTGCTGATCGGTTCGGAGCTTGCAGCCCTCACGCCCGGCGCGTCGACCTCCTTCAAGGGAGCTCTCTTTACGCCAAACGACGGGCGCGCAGAGCCGCAGAAGGCTGCTCCGGCCATCGCCGAGGAGGCCCGGCGCCACGGGGTCAAGCTGTTTACCCACTGTGCTGTGCGCGGTCTCGAAACGGCAGCTGGAAGAGTCTCCGAGGTCGTCACCGAACGTGGTCCGATCGCCTGCGAAGCGGTAGTGCTCGCTGGAGGCGCCTGGTCGCGCCTGTTCTGCCGTCGCCATCGCATCACCCTCCCACAGCTGAAAGTCCGGGCCTCGGTATTCCGAACCTCTCCCGTAGAGGACGGCCCCACGGCGAACCTCTGGTCCTCTAAGGTCGCGCTGCGCAAGCGCCTGGACGGCGGCTACACCATCGCCAACGGCCATGACAACGTGGTGGATCTCGTGCCTGACCACGCGGCCTTCTTCTTCGACTTCCTGCCGGCCCTTCGAATGGAATGGGACAGTCTGCGCCTGCGCCTGAACCGCCGATTCATCGAGGAATGGCGCCAACCGCGGAATTGGGCATTGGATGCGCCCACTCCTTTCGAGCTGGATCGGGTGCTGGATCCCTCACCGGAGGCATCAGTCAACAACGAAGCCTGGCGGGAGCTACAGCGTCTCTTCCCGGTCTTCCAGAGCGCGCGTATCGAACAGGCGTGGGCGGGTATGATCGATGTGACGCCTGATGCCGTTCCGGTCATCTCCAGCGTCGACAGCCTGCCCGGCTTCTTCATTGCGACTGGCTTTTCAGGCCACGGCTTCGGAATCGGCCCGGGTGCCGGCCAGCTGATGGCCGATCTTGTAA
>Ga0079223_10000465_pt1 | contig 20657 bp, 17 predicted proteins | sample Stecom2011_FD_75072 | JGI IMG/M metagenome (GOLD analysis project Ga0079223, IMG submission 75072) | Agricultural soil microbial communities from Utah to study Nitrogen management - Steer compost 2011 | ecosystem: Environmental > Terrestrial > Soil > Agricultural land | place: USA: Utah...
GCGGTAACTTTCAATTTAATCGCAAATAATGATGTTGTCGTGTTCACTAATCCAATTTCAGACCCTTATAGTTGTAACTCAGAAACTGACTGCTTAATTGATGAGGCTGCACACGTATTAGATAACATAGTCGGTAATGATAATTTTGACATAGGACATATTCTTTGTACTGCAGGAGGTGGATTAGCTGCTTTAAACAGTGTTTGTAATCCCGAAAGAAAAGGCATGGGCGTAAGTTCAAGTTCTGGTCCCGATGATTACTTTGTTATTCTTCATGAAATTGGACATCAAATGGGAGCAGATCACGTATTTAGTTCAGCTGCAGGTGGATGTGATGGAAATGGAAATCCCAATACTAACTATGAGCCTGGAAGTGGTTCTACTATTATGAGCTATTCTGGACTTTGTGCTGCTGACAACATTCAAGGTGCTGCTGACAATTACTTTAATGGTTTCAGCCTTAAGCAGATGACTACTTATATATCAGGACCGGGTGGTTGTGGTGTAAATACACCTGTAAATACTACTGTAACTTATGAGTTAGATGCAGAAACTTACAATGTACCAAAGTTTACCCCTTATGAGTTATCATCGCCTGAAGCTATAGGTCCACATTCAACAGCAGCATTATTTTATAACTGGGAACAATATGAAAATGGAAACTATGGTGACGATGAAAGTAATGGAAGTAATGCTACAGAAGGACCTATATTCAAAAGCCAAGTACCATCTGATCAAAGAACAAGAGTTTATCCAAAACCAAATTTAATTAATGATAACTCATACTCTGGCCCAGGAGAACGCCTATCAAATGTTGCTAGAGAGGTTGTATTTAGATCAACTGCAAGAAGTATATTTCAAGGCTTAGGTGGTTATAAAACCTCAGAAAATGAAACAATAATTAATGTTACAAATAATGCTCAATTCAGAGTAACTGGACCAAGCAACAATCAGACATGGGAGCCTGGTGACGTAAAAACTATTACTTGGAACCCTGGCGGAAGTAATAATACTCCTGTTAATTCTGGTTATGTAAGCATTTACTTAAGTTTGGATAATGGAGAAACCTTTCCATTTTTAATCGTATCTAATGCTCCAAACACAGGTAGTTATGAGTACACTGTGCACGATATTGGTACTACTGAAGGACGGATCAAAGTACAAGGTTCTGGAAATGTTTTCTTTGACTTAGGTAAAGGAAAATTAACTATTACAGGTGACCCTGCTAATAATATCAACGAACTATCCAAACAGGCACCAATTGTTGCTTTTCCTAATCCAGTGTCTGATTATTTACTAATTGATAGGAAAGATGGTATTTTTGGACCTATTGAAATTGAGGTTTACAATATTTTAGGACAAAAAATTGCTGAACAAACAATGAATGGTGGTCAATTAAAAATCAATACTCAATCATGGTCAAATGGACATTACATCATTCAAACGCTAGATGCTAATGGTCAGAGAAACCATATTAAAATCTTGAAGTAACCGACGTTACGAAACACATAAATAAGATAAATTATTAAGGGGCTGTCCATTACTGGACAGCCCCTTAATAATTTATGAAGTAACCATTATAGAAATACTATAATCCTTAGAATGTACTAAAAATACCTAATTTCAAACCATTAAATGCAGGTTCATATCGGCACACACCACCTGTACAATTAATTCCTTCTACTTGTTTAACATACGCTAAAGTAAAACGATGTGGCCCTTTAGTATAGCTCCCAAAAATATTATAATAGTGTTTCCCTTTCTCAGAAGGATTAACAGGAGATACATTATACATGTCAGAAATAGCAACAGACCAATTATTAGCCACTGCATACTCTAATGATGCAAAAGCCCATGACCCATAGTCTTGCTCTGTTTGCATATATTGTGCTTGAAATTTAATAGATTTCATACCTCCTAATCTATAAGTAACTTCTGTAAAGGGAGTATATGACACTAACAGTGGAACACCTGGTTTGAACTGATAATAATCTTGGTTATACTCCATATATTGAAAGCCTAAATCAATATCCCAGTTAGACCATTTTCTAAAATTGGCTTCTACGTAAGCTTCTCTATATAACTTCAAGTCATCTAATGTGTTAATATAAGTTCCACTAATATTTAAATCTATCTCATCAGTTGGGTTTATAAATACATCTGCATTAAATGCATATTCACTTAAATCTTGAGATGCTGGAGAATATCTTGCTATTAATCTATGTGGTCTTAATTGTGCAGTTATGGGTTGCCAATTCATAATTCCATTTAGCAGGGCTTCATTAGGAGAAGTACGCATAATAAAATTCTCAGTCCTTTTTCCCGTTAACGTTACAGCAAAGTTATTCATAGCGTAAAATAAATTACTGTATATGACATTTCCATCTTGCTGTACTAACCTACCATTATAATCAGAAATAGCTTCTTTTGTTTTATAGGCCCCTTCGACATACCAAGACAAAGCACCTGCTGTCAATGTATTATAAAAAGTAAAGGCATACATATTGTAAGTTGGCTCAAAGCGCTTCTCCAAAGGCATACCATTGATGTTTGACACAACTAAATCCATACTTCCCTTATCCATCGTTCTATTCAATGCTCCTACTCCTGGTACAATATGCACTTTATCCGACAACTTAAAACTTCCTTCAGCGGCCACACCCTTAATAACGGGCGCATATGATTCAAAAACATTTTTTTGTTGTCCTCCAAATGCCTTAAGCACCAGTTTATTATTTAAGCTATATCTTAAATGAATGCCTTTTAGTGCATTATCAATTAACATACCTCTATCCTCATAGGACCTGAAAAGAATTCCACTTCCTATTTGATCATAAATATACCCGCCTGTAATTGTCAGACCAGCTATATTTTTACTTAAACTCCAAGCCCCTATATTAAAACCAGTCATTGCTTGAGTAGGTTCTTTCAAATTAGAATTGATAAATCCATCTACTCTTAAAGACGCAACGAAGCCATGACTTGAGTACCTCATTCCTAACCACGACTCTCCTCCCGACAATAAGTGATCATATAATTCATTGTCAGAAGCATTGATTGCTGTATCTCTTTGGAAAAAATTCTGTTGTAATTGCAAATCTCCAGTAAGGTTGTTTAAACCTTGACCCATAGTTTGTGTTCCAACTAAAATAGAACTGACTAATAATGGTATAAAAAGTTTTCTCATCTGTTTGTTTATTAAAGTGCATTGCTTCATGCAAGTTATTATTATTTTTTTATTTTTACTACTTTTGCAAACAGAGAACTTTATTTACAGTTAAATAAAATACATTTTAAGATATTGAACCTTTTATCTCGTTATATTTGTATATAAGAATTAAAATAAGACATTATGAAAAAGCTACTTTTGGGTTTAACTATGATTATGGCATCTCAAATTGCCATTGCACAAAACAGTTTACCAACCACTCCAATTAAAGATTTTAATGGAACCGACATTAATTTTAATGAAACCATTGAATCAGGCAAAGTGACGATAGTAAGCTTTTGGGCGAATTGGTGTATTCCTTGTAAAAAAGAAATTAGAGCTATTACCAGCAAATTACCTACTTGGCAAGAAGAAGCAGACATTAACTTTATGACAATTAGTATTGATGATAGTCGTTCCACTGCTAGAGCAAAATCTTATGCTATTTCACAAGGTTGGGATTTTCCTCGCTACTTAGATGCTAACTCTGACTTGAAAAGAGCTGTAAATTTCCAAAACGTACCTTATACTATCATTATAGATAAAGAAGGAAACATCGCTCATAGAAGTACTGGATTTGAAGAAGGTGCTGAAGATGAACTTTTTAAAATTGCAAAAGAACTCTCTGAAAAATAAGTTTAAATTAATTAAAACTTATTGAAGATATGTTATACAAAAATGGCGTCTGCTCAATTACTGAACAGACGCCATTTTCTATAAGTAGAGAAAATTTAATTATTTTCTCAAGTCTAACTCTTTTAAAATCCAAGCTGCATCACCATATTTTTCTATAATAAACAATACATAAACAATATCAACTGATATATTTCTACTTAAACTTGGATCAAAATGTAAGTCACTCATTGTTCCTTGCCAAATTCTATCAAAATTTAGTCCAATCAATTCTCCTTTACCATTCAAAACTGGACTACCTGAATTTCCTCCAGACGTATGATTTGTAGCTATAAAGTTAATAGGTACTGTTTGATTTCTTTCCCATCTTCCAAAATCTTTCTTATCATAGATGCTTCTTAATTTAAAAGGAATATTAAACTCTTCTATCTGCTCGTTATGCCTTGGGATTAAGTCATCAAGTGTAGTCACTGAAATATTACTTGTTCCTAAATCAATTGATTTCACCTGACCATATGTTATACGCATAGTCTGATTTGCATCAGGGAACATAGGTTTTCTTTCAGGGTTAAATTCTAACTGCGCTTTCATATAAATACGATTCAAATGAGCCATTTGCATATTATAATGATCCAACTTTGGCTTCACTTCTTCATCTTGATACGTTTTAGACACATTATAGATGACATATGCCGGATCTCTTTTTATAAGCTCTATAATCTCTTCATTAGATTTATCAAATAGCAACGTCAATCCATCTTCAGTTCTTAATGCACTTGAACCATAGACAAAATTAGACAGTAGTTGCTCATCGTTACCTGCATTATATTTCAAAGTTAACAATCCTTCAATAGGCTCTACATCGATTTTATTAAAATAAAAATCAGCAACCTGCTCAAAAACTTTTTTATCTGTAATCCAGTCATAATCTTTATAAAAGGCTGCAGCTTCTTTTGATATTTTCCATTTTATATTCTCCCAGTTTTGAGGATCATTTTCAAGTGTTTCTAAAGCTTCTTTAAGCCATCTTCCATTACGAATAATCTCAACACTCAAAATGGTTTCTTGTAAATACTCGTTCTTAATAATATAAGGAGTTGCAGCTTCTACCTGAGTTCTCATTTGAGGCAGTAACATGCTATATTCTTTTTTATCATTCACAACTACCCATCTATTAAAACGTTTTTCTTGTGCTTCCTTTTTACTTTTAACCTCGCTAGATGCTAATCCTTGTAATTCACCTTGCCACTTTTTATATCCATTACTAATAGAAGACTGTTTTGCTGCATATTTTAAGAAAATATTTGGGTCTCTTCTCATAGCATCATCTAATACCTCTAACCTAACAGCCCTTGAGCTGATTCGTATAGGATTAATGTAATCTTCAATAAGACCTAACTGATAAGAACTGATATACTGCTGTGTCTGATATGGGAATCCATATACCATAGTGAAATCATCCTCCTCGACTCCTTTAGTACTAATAGGGAAGTAAGCTTTAGGGCGATAAGGTTTATTTGTTGCACTATATGGCGCTGGATTATTATTTTCATCTGCATATATTCTTACTAATGCAAAATCTCCTGTCATTCTTGGCCAAGTCCAATTATCAGTATCTGCACCAAACTTTCCGATTCCATTAGGTGGAGTTCCAACTAAGCGAACGTCTTCAAACACCTCTACATAAACAGCTTGGTATTTATTGCCATAATAAAAAGGTTTGATTTCAACACTCAATCCTGAGGATTCTGATAACGACTTTTCTAATTTAGTAATTCTTCTTTCAATTTTACTTGCCCTTAAATCTAGAGGCATAGTATCATTTAAATCATAAATAATGTGACTAGTCACATCTTCCATTTTCCTAATGAACCTTACAGTCAACCCAGGAACTGGGAGTTCTTCTTGATGGTTAGATGCCCAATATCCATCAAGAAGTATATTTCTTTCTGGAGTGCTTAAAGACTGTATTTGACTATATGCACAGTGGTGATTAGTTAATAATAAACCCTTGCTTGAGATTATTTCAGAGGAGCATCCTCTTCCAAAAAGTGCAATAGCATTATTTAGTGACTTAGGATCTTCTCCATAAATCCTACTCACAGGGATTTCTAACCCCATTGAGGTCATTTGCTCCTCTTGGCTTTTCAACATATTTGGTGGCCACATTCCACCTTGCGCTGAAACTTCAGTTCCTGCAATTGATACCAAAAGCGCAATACTTAAAAAAGTTTTCTTTGTACACATTTTCATCATTTATGAATTTTTGAAATAAAAATAATCAATTTTAGTAAAAATCTGCAATAAACTTATTACATTAGCAAACATAAGTACATATATTATTATAAGTAAGATTTCTAAAAATGTTAGCATTACTGCTATGATTAAAAAAATTTACTCCATATTCTCGTTTACAATTTTGGGCCTCGCATTAGCTAGCACCAATATTTCGCAGGCTTCAGGGCCTTTCTTTACTATTCCAGACGAAGTCTGTTATGGTCATGAAGTTACTCCAGAAGATGTAATCGAGTCAAACGAATACTCTTGGACATTTTGCCTACCCGATTTGGAATCTACTCCAGATGGATTTAGTCAAACTCCTCAAGACTCTTATGATAGACTAAGATCTATTCAAACTGGAAAGTATGACGACTTGCTTGTCACCTACTCACTTAACCAATCAGGTAGATTAGTTAGAACTGTTAATGACGAAGGAGACTTCCTTAATGAGCCACTAAGTGTAACCACACTATTTAGTGTTCCAAAATCTACCGGTTTTTACCTAACTAAATATGAAGGAGACTGGCATATATTTCTTATTAGTAACCAGGGAGTTGGGATCCAACTAACAAGGTTGGATTTCCCAAACGGATTGGATGAAGATACAATTGTAGGGTCAAATAAGATTTTAAATGCAACTCAAATGGACGTGAGTGAGCTTCTTATTGAAAAAGACCTTGATGGTCAATGGTATGGATTCACTTTTACTGATGAAGAAGAATTACTCAGACTTACGTTTGGTGAAGACTTAAGAAGTAACCCTAATCTAGAATTTTTAGGTAATCCAAATGGTTTATTTTCTAATCCTGTAGACATTCAATCATTTTACGAAGATGATGCTTGGTATTTATTTGTTGTAAACAAAGCTACTGAAAGCATTACTCGTGTAAACCTTGGTAATGCGCTATCAAACCCTATTACTTCTACAAATTTAGGTGGATTCGATGGGAGGTTAAGAAGACCGACTGGTATTAGTTTTATAAGAGGTTGTGAAGCCAATTACGCTTTTGTTGTAAACGAAGGTTCTGCAAGTATTGTACAACTTGTTTGGAACAATACCTCTATATCTAATTTACCTATAGCGCATAACCGTGGCAACATGGCGAATATGCTTCAACCAAGTGCTTTGTCTAATGTTTATGTAGATGAATTAAATCGTATTTTTCTACTTGCAGGAAATAGTGATAAATCAATGAGCTTTATTTACTTTGATGAATGCTCTTCTGTTGTATATGATGATGAGACTATAGCAAACCCTACTTTCAAATACTTATCTCCTGGAACATACACAGTTACTTTACACTTAGAAGATGGAAGTAGCTATTGTAAAAACATTACTGTTATAGACAGGCCAGATATCAATATTTCAAATGACACTATGATTTGTCAAAAAGACACAATTACATTGTCAGCGATATCTTACGGCTCTGAATTCACACAATGGAGTCCTGATTATAATATTAGTACTACTAATACTCAAATTGTTGAAGTTCATCCAGAATTCACGACAACATATAATGTATTGACTTATTTCGATGAACTTTGTCAAATTGAAAATGAAATAGAAGTAGTTGTTAGCAGAATTTCAGCTGACGCTGGAGAAGATAGAATTATTAAAGATGGATCAACCACCATAATTGGAGGTCCCAATACGTCAATAGGTGATGAATTCACATATTGGTGGACTCCTAACATTGGAATAGTTGAAAGTACAGAGACCCCAATTACTAGAGTGGAACCTGCATACAATATTACTTATTATTTAAACGTAACTAATACTGACGGTTGTCACTCTATTGACTCAGTCTTAGTAGTTGTACCTTGTGATGATATTCATTTACCTAATGCATTCACACCTGATGGTCAAAACCCAACAAATAAAAAGTTTGGTTTAAAAAATCATCAGATCGCAAAACTGAACTACTTCGCACTTTATGATCGTTGGGGAAATGAAGTATTTTATACTGAAGATCCTAATGAACAATGGGATGGGCAATACAATGGTCAAGATGCTAGTCCAGGAGTTTATGTGTGGCAAGTCGACGGTTATTGTGCAAACACTCAAGAACGATATCGGAAATCAGGAAATGTGACACTTATTCGATAATAAACATTTGATAAAATGCCATTCAATCTATAACTTTGAATGGCATTTTTTTACTTATGAACACCAAATCATACACATACTCTTTAGAGGACTTACCCAAAATCATCCCAGAGATATGGGAAATAATAAAAGACGAAAAATTCATTTTGTTAGAAGGAGAGATGGGTGCAGGAAAAACAACGCTCATTGCGCACTTAGCTCAATACTTAAATATAGATGGAGCTGTGCAAAGTCCTACCTACGCTTTAATCAATGAATACCACTATTATCCAAAAAAAGGAGCTACACAAACATGGATTCATAGTGACTGGTACAGAATAGAGGATGAGGGTGAGGCTTTAGATACTGGTTTCGAGGAAATGCTTGACGAACACAATACCAAGCATTTTATAGAATGGTTTCAGAGAATTCCTTCTTTAATTCCCAAAAATGCTATATTAGTTAGTTTAGATAAAATCAATGAACAAACGAGAAAGATTACCTTTACAAAAAAGTAATTACCTTCAATCAATTAAAGATATTATATGAGTGTCCCTATTTTAGAAATCAAAGGATTGAAGAAGTATTTTTCACAGCAAAAAGCAGTGGACGATATTTCTTTTTCAATACCTAAAGGATCCATTTTTGGATTATTAGGACCTAACGGTGCAGGTAAAAGTACTTTGCTAAGAATGATTACTGGTATTAATTATCCAGATGAAGGTTCCATACTTTATAACGGAGAACCATTCAATGCCAAAGTTCATAATGAAATGATGGGCTACATGCCAGAAGAAAGAGGACTTTATAAAAAAATGAAAACGGGTGAACAAGTGATTTACCTGGCTCAACTTAAAGGACTCTCAAAATCAGAAGCCATTAAAGCCACACAATACTGGTTTGATCGTTTAGACATGAGTACTTGGTGGAATAAAAAAGTGGAGGACTTAAGTAAAGGAATGAGTCAAAAGCTACAATTTGTAGCGACCGTTGTACACAATCCTGGTTTATTGATTTTAGACGAACCTTTCTCTGGACTAGATCCTGTAAATGCTAATGTGCTGAAGGATGAAATTTTCCGCTTAGCTGAAGAAGAAAATAAAACCATTATTTTTTCTACACACAGAATGGAACAAGTAGAAGAAATTTGCAATCAAATTGTATTAATCAATTTAGGAGAAAAGATATTAGATGGTAACGTCAATGATATTAAACAGGATTTTAAAAAGAATTTATATAAAATAGAGTTTCAAGAACCGGTTGAACATCTGCCTTCATTTATTTTTATTAAGGAACGTTATGATAACACGATTATCTATCAACTTGAAGAGGGACAACACCCTAACAAACCGTTAAGCTACTGGTTAGAACATAATTATACAGTGCAAGATTACACTGAAATCCTTCCAACCCTCAATGAAATCTTCATTGAATTAGTAAAAAACACAACTACTGCAAGACCCTTTAATTTAGAGCATAAATAATATGAAAACACTCATCATCATTAAAAGAGAATTTCTTACTCGCGTGAGAAAAAAATCTTTCATCCTGCTAACCATCTTAATTCCTTTGCTCTTTATAGGACTTATGTTTGGAATTACATTTTTATCGACAACAAGCATAAGCACAAAAAAGATTGCCACTTATATTGAGCATCCTCAATTTGACAATGCATTTGTGAGTAACAGAAGTTTAGAATACATTCCTTTGGACAGTGAACCTTCAGGAAGTGAAATCATTGACTTGCTTCATGAGGGTATATATGATGGCTACTTATACATTCATGATTTCGATATTAATTCAGAAGCGCAAATACAACTTTTAACTTCAGGAGAATTAGGACTTGAATTTGAAAACAGCATACAATCTACTATTAATGAAACTGTAAGGACTATTAAGATGGAAAATGCTGGTATTGCACCTACTCGACTTCATGATATTGAGAAAAACTCAGTAAGACTAAGCACAGTAAACACTGAAGGAAAAAGTTCAAGCTCTGAAATTGCCTTAATGATTGGATACATTTCTGGTTTTCTACTTTATTTCTTTATGTTATTCTATGGCATGAACGTGATGAATAGCGTAATGGAAGAGAAGACTAATCGAATTGCAGAAATTATTGTGAGTTCAGTTTCGCCTTTTCAATTAATGTTTGGTAAAATAATAGGTGTAGCACTTGTTGGTCTAACTCAATTTTTAATTTGGGGCGTATTATTATTTATCATTATGATCATCACGGGACTAAGTGGTTTTGTAATCGACCCAAGCGTGTCTGAAAGTATGATAAGCGGCGCTTCGAGCCAAGATATGCCAATAGATCTTGAAATGGTTGAGAGGATTGGATTAATGATCAGTCAGGTCAACTGGTTAAGTATTATTAGTTGGTTTTTATTTTACTTCTTGGGTGGTTATTTTCTATACGCGGCCCTTTATGCTGCAGTTGGAAGTTTAGTCAATGAGAATATGCAAGAAGGTCAACAATTCACGATTCCTATTACTTTGCCTATTATCTTTGCAATGGTAGTGATGTCAAGTACTGTTCAAGACCCACATAATAACTTAGCTGTATTTGGCAGTATTTTCCCACTAACCTCCCCTATTGTAATGATGGCAAGAATTCCTTATGGTGTTCCTGGATGGCAATTGCTATTATCTGCAGGCTCTTTAATAGTTGGTTTTATATTCACTACTTGGATGGCAGCTAAGATATATCGTACTGGAATTCTTATGTATGGTAAGAAGATTACCTTTAAAGAAGTAGGCAAATGGATATTTAAGAAATAAAACTTATTGTATCATACCGTCTTTGACAAATAACTGACGGTCTGCTTTATCAGCTAAAGAAGAATTATGAGTGACCATAACTATAGTCATTCCTAATTCTTCTTTAAGTTTTAGAAACAAGTCAAACACTTCATCTGTTGTTTTAGAGTCTAAATTTCCTGTAGGTTCATCGGCAAACAATAATTTAGGTTCATTAATCACTGCCCTCGCTACTGCAACTCTTTGCTGTTCTCCTCCAGACATTGCATTCGGCTTGTGTGTCAACCTATGCGACAACCCAACTCTTTCCAACATAACTTTTGCTTTAGCTTCAGCCTCTTTCTCTTTTACACCTCCTATCAAGAGAGGTAGCATCACGTTTTCAATCGCTGAGAACTCTGGAAGCAGGTAGTGAAATTGAAAAACAAACCCTAAGGAGTCATTTCTAAACCTTTGCATTTCTTTTTTTGAGAAAGCTTGAATGTTTTTATCATTTAAGTAAATACTACCTGTATCTGAGGGTTCTAATCCACTTAAAAGATGTAACAAAGTACTTTTCCCTGCCCCTGAGGGCCCGGTGATAGAGACTAACTCATCTTTTTCAATGATACAATCTGTATTTTTTAGTGCTATAACATTACCGTATGACTTAGAAATTTGTGTTGCATTAATCATAATAAACCTTGATTTTCAAATTTAAGATTTTTTAGCAAATAGTCAGTAACTATTTTTTATCCTAGAAAAAAATAAAAAATATGTTTTTTAAGTATAAATAACTTAAATTTGCAAGTAAGTAAGTAACATTTAAAATATTAAATATATGTTTTGGACGCTTGAATTAGCATCTCATCTCGAAGAAGCACCTTGGCCAGCCACTAAAGATGAATTAATAGATTATGCTATAAGATCTGGTGCGCCATTAGAAGTAGTAGAAAATCTACAGGAGCTCGAAGATGAAGGTGAAATGTTTGAAAGTATTGAAGAGATTTGGCCGGACTATCCTACGCAAGAAGATTTCTTTTTTAATGAAGATGAATATTAATATCACAATAATGGAGCTCTAATGGGCTCCATTATTTTTTCAACTTAAAGAAAGAAATTAAGTTTCAAAATATCTTGTATTGATAGATTTCGAAAAAAGCAGGGCATAAATCAATGCAAATGCAAGAGAAGTAATCAAAGAGATTAGCGTTTTTATCAAGATATAAAAAACAGCTTTAAAGCTCCATATTTCTATGGAGTAATACACTGTTAAATGAATTAAAAATAATAATCCTACATAAATTAAGAAGGGAGTTAATTGCATTTCTCGGATTGTAGGAGTGGCACTTTTATACTCTAAAAGTGGCTTAGGTAAGATAAATTCTAATATAGTTTTTCTACTTGCCCCTATAAATAAGCATGCAATGGCATGAATCCCACCAGTATCAGAAAACGCATCCATCATTAAGCCTGTTAAAAAGCTAATGATTAAAACATAAGTAGTTTTAGTTGAAATCGGTAATAACGCTATAAACAGCATATAGATGAATGGCGTGTAAGTAGGAATACCAGGATTAGCCCACCATCTTAATGGAATCTTATAGAGTATCATGGTTTGTATTAAAACCAATATCAATAACCTAAAGAAGTTTCTCAAATAAATACTCATAGCTTTTATTCTGCTTTTGTTTTCTGCTCTAAACGTAATTTTTCAGCACCTTTACGATTCTTTACAACATATGCATATTGCAAAGTTCTAAAGTTGGTTGACAAGGCAATGTTTAAAGTTTGAGAATTTGTATTTTCAATAGTATCTACCTTATGCACTGTTCCAATCAAAATATTTTCAGGAAAATAGGAATAACCAGATGTATAGACCTTAGAACCTAAAGGTATAGAATCTAATAATGGCAAGTTATCCATTCTAATCAGACTTGGGTCTTTTCCTTCCCAGAAAACGAAACCAGGTGTTCCGTTTTCCAATCGGGCATGTATTTTTCTATTGCTTAATACCGAGGCTACAGTGGCAAAGTTTTCTGAAACATTGGTTACTCGCCCAACAATTCCATTTGCAGTTACCACAGGCATACCTTCTTCAATTCCTGCTGACTTACCTCTATTAAGAGTAATATAATTAATGTGACTTTGTGTGATTGAATTTTTGATTACTCGAACTGGAATAAATTCATAATCCGAATATGTTACTATTACTTTTGTCGCTTCAATAGGTTTTAAAACTAAAGAATCTCCTTTCTCCTCTGTTTTGACTATTGTGGTATCATACTCCATAGGATATGGAGGCAAAATAGTATCTGGAATATGTGTTAGCATATTATGAAATGTATCCGTAGCATAATCATTTGCAAGTTGTTGCAATAAGATGCTCTGATCATTCATCAGTGAGTCGTTCATCTGCTTCAATTGAAAATAATAAACAACTTCATTTTGTTTTTGATACAAATAGCCCACGACTTTGTTAGAAGAACTGACAATAGTCTGCCCTTGCATGCTTTTATTTTTGGCAATTAATGAGATGCCAAAAATAAATAAAAGCACGAATAGTATAGTATTCCAAAATCTTCTAATAAGAAGTATAAAATTACGCACTATTTAGGGTGATTTAGTTCAAAATTATTTGATTAAAAATGTAAATCTATTTACATTTTTAAGCGCCATGCCTGTTCCACGAACTACTGCTCTTAATGGATCTTCAGCTACATGAACTTTTAGTTTTATTTTTTGAGAAATACGCTGATCCAAACCTCTCAACAATGCTCCACCTCCACTTAAATACAATCCTCTTCTATATATATCCGAAGCTAATTCAGGTGGTGTACTTTCCAATGCTTTTAAAATCCCTTCTTCTATTTTAAAAATTGATTTATCTAACGCCTCAGCAATTTCTTGGTAAGAAACCATGATTTGCTTTGGTATACCTGTAACCAAATCTCTTCCATTTACAGCGAGATCGTCAGGTGGATTATCTAATTCTTTCAATGCAGAACCTACACTTATTTTTATTTGCTCTGCCGTTCTTTCTCCTATGCTTAAGCTATGATATCTACGCATGGCTTCGATAATATCTTTAGTAAACTCATCACCAGCCACTCTTATACTTTGGTCACAAACAATACCAGCTAAAGAAATAACAGAGATTCCTGTGGTCCCCCCTCCTATGTCTATAATCATGTTTCCTACAGGATCTTCCACATTAATACCAATTCCTAAAGCAGCAGCCATAGGCTCATGGATCATATACACTTCTTTTGCACCAGCTCTTTCTGCACTATCATTAACAGCTCTCTTCTCTACTTCCGTAATACTTGATGGAATACAAATCACCATTTTCCAACTTGGAGGGAAAAATGGCTTTTTAGGATAAACCATACTGATCATTTCCCTCAACATCCCTTCAGCAGCATTAAAATCTGCAATAACACCATCCTTTAAAGGGCGGATAGTTTTTAAATTATCATGCACTTTCCCATGCATCATCATTGCTTTCTTACCTACTGCTATAATCTTGTTTGTTACACGATCTATAGCAACAATAGAAGGCTCATCAACTGCAACTTGATCATTATGAATAATTAGGGTATTCGCTGTCCCTAAATCAATTGCAATTTCTTGTGTTAAAAAATTAAATAAGCTCATTATTTTTATAAACTCTTTTTGAGTGATTTTTAATGCTAATTATACTTGTGCAAAATTGCACAAAATATATGTGTTTTACTAAAAAACTTTGGGTTATAAACTATACAATTAAGTTAATTGGTAATTCCTTTGCAATTTAAGTTTTTAAGTTGATTATTTACTATTATAAAGAAGTAATACTATACGATAACTATTATTTATCTTAAAATACAAAACGATTTCGTAATTTTGTATAAATTAATCATCAGAAATGATTCAAACAGATATAGCAATAATCGGAGCGGGGCCAGTGGGCCTATTCGCAGTATTCGAAGCAGGACTACTTAAAATGCGTTGTCACCTAATTGATGTACTTCCTCAAATAGGTGGTCAACTATCAGAAATCTATCCCAAGAAACCAATTTACGATATTCCAGGCTTCCCAACAATACAAGCCCAAGAGTTGATTGACAACTTAGAAGAACAAATAAAACCTTTTAAACCAACCTATACGCTAGGTGAAAGGGTGGATGGGTTAGAAAAAAGAGGAGAGGCTGACTTTCTTCTGACTACTAACATGGGTACTCAAATAGAAGCTAAAGTTGTAGTTATAGCAGGAGGACTTGGTTGTTTTGAACCTCGTAAGCCTGTAATTAAAGACTTAGCTACATTCGAAAATGGAAAAGGAGTAAATTATATGATTCTTGAGCCTGAAGATTATAGAGGTAAAAGAATGGTTTTAGCTGGAGGTGGAGATAGCGCATTAGATTGGACTATTCACTTAGCAGATATTGCTGATAGAGTTACCCTTGTTCATAGAAGTGAACAATTTAGAGGTGCACCAGATTCTGTATCAAAAGTAATGGAGTTAGCAGAAAAAGGCAAAATAGACCTTGTCTTAAATAGCAACTTAACTGAAGTATCTGGAAATGGTAAACTAAATAAGGTAGCCATCGCCAACTCTAAAACAAAAGAAGTTTCTACCATAGATACTGATTATTTAATTCCTTTATTCGGTTTAAGTCCAAAGTTAGGTCCTATCGCAGATTGGGGACTAAACATAGACAAGAATGCAATAGAGGTAAATACTGACGATTACTCTACAAATATTCCAGGAATATATGCCATTGGAGATATCAACACTTATAAGAATAAATTAAAACTTATTTTGTGTGGCTTCCATGAAGCAGCATTAATGAGCCATAGTGCTTTTAAATATATCAATCCTGGTGTAAAATACACAATGAAATATACTACTGTTCAAGGAGTTAAAGAGTTTTAATTAATTTCCTTTAATAGACTAAAAAGAATAAGCCGTACATTTTAAAATGTACGGCTTATTCTTTTTTTAATAAATACATTAAACCAAGCCTTCTTTCATTAATTCGTGCCAATGAACCATTCCTAAAAATTGCTTTTTATCATTCACAACAATTAGTTGACTGATTTTATATTGGTTAAGCAACTGCACGCCTTCCACCGCCATAGCATCCTGATTAATAATTCTTGGAGATGCATGCATCAAAGAACTTGCTACAACATTGACTAAACTTTGGTGTTTTTGGAAAAACCTTCTCAAATCCCCATCAGTAATCACACCTAACAACTGATCATCTTCATCTAACACAGCAGTTGCTCCTACTCTTGAGCTACTTATAGCAAAGATAACTTGTTGAATATCATCCTTTGCTCTTACAAAATTTTGACCACTACCCGATGTAAGTAAATCTTTCATCCTTAAATACAACTGTTTCCCTAAAGCACCACCGGGGTGATATTTAGCAAAGTCAGTAGCCGTAAACCCTTTTAACTTTAATAAAGACATCGCTAATGCATCCCCGATTACAAGCTGAGCGGTAGTACTCGTAGTTGGAGCTAAATTATTGGGGCAAGCTTCTTTACTAACATATGTATTTAAAAACCAATCTGCTTGTTTTGCTAAGTAAGATTGATTTTGTCCACAAAGTGCAATTATTTTATTTCCAAAGTTCTGAATAAATGGCACTAATGCTTTTATTTCAGGACTCTCTCCACTTTTAGAAATGATAATTAAAATATCTTCAGAAGCAATCATGCCTAAATCTCCATGAATAGCATCTGCAGCATGCATAAAAATAGAGGGCGTACCTGTAGAATTTAGAGTAGCTACAATTTTTTGAGCTATTAAAGCACTTTTACCAATACCCGATATTACTACACGGCCTTTAGAACAATGTATTGCAGACACAGCTTCTTGAAAATCCTCATCAACAAAGGTTTCCAACTGTGCAATAGCTTCACTTTGTATACGGATAGTTTCTCGTGCGAAAGGCAATATAGACTCTAAATTCATTATTAGTAAGTAAATTTTAGGTGATGCTACAAAGGTAATATTTTAAATAGTCCAACGGTCATTTATCAAAGCTATTACATAATGCTTTCCTTCTTTAGTTTCAATCACAACCCGTAATACCTGCCAATCCATACCACCGTGCTCTGGATTATCACCAGGGAAGTAATTCTCTACAAATAAATGATCTGGGAAAACTTGTTTTAAGTTATTTAAGGAGTTACCACCTCCTCTAAATTCATTTACAAAAACTTTTGCTTTATTAGAAAAATCAACATTATAAAGAAACTTATCTGTATATGCAGGAATAGATAAAGTTATTTCTTCGCCAATTCCATCATATTCGCCCCATACAAATTCTTGATTCTCTTCTATACCTTTTAAAAATTCTGTTCTCGTTAAATGTACTGCTTTAAAGGGTTCTAAAAATGCATAAGGTGAGAAGTAGACTCCTTTATCAGGATGTATAAAATTAGAGAAAGTATTCCAATCTTTATTTTTGAGGGATACTAATATCTGTTCATTTAATTGCAGCATCTGCTCATGCAATAAAACTTCATGTTCTTCACTTCTTACTTTGACATTTTGAGGATCATCAAAATTACAAGAAAAAAGTAAAGATAACACTCCAACTATCAGAAGGTAATGATACTTCATAGTGTTTTTAATTTTCTATTGCTAAATTAACTAAAAAGTACCTATAATAGTTTACTTTTGTAGTGAATTTGATTATCTCATTTTTATTAAAAATTATCATGCCCTTAGATACTTCTATAAAGTCAGTATTAATTATTGGTTCAGGTCCTATTGTTATTGGTCAAGCCTGTGAATTTGATTACTCAGGTTCTCAAGCTGCTCGAAGCTTAAGAGAGGAAGGAATTGAAGTTACATTAATTAACTCCAATCCCGCAACTATAATGACAGATCCGCTAATAGCTGACAACGTTTATTTATTACCGATGACTGTAGAAAGTATAGAGCAAATATTAAAAGAAGTTAAAATTGATGCTGTATTACCTACAATGGGTGGTCAAACTGCCTTAAACTTAGCTAAGGAAGCAGAGGATTTAGGTATTTGGGAAAAATATAACATCCGACTTATTGGTGTTGATATAAAAGCGATCGATAAAGCCGAGAATCGTGATTTATTTAGAAATTGGATGATAGAATTGGATATCCCTGTAGCACCAGCTGGCATTGCCAATTCTTTATTAGAAGGTAAAAAGTTTGCACAACAAATTGGTTTACCTATCGTTGTCCGTCCATCCTTTACACTTGGAGGATCTGGAGGTGGTTTTGTACTCAACCCAGACCATTTAGACAATGCTTTAGAGAGGGGTTTAAAAGCATCTCCTATTCGTGAAATATTAGTAGAAAAAGCAGTATTAGGATGGAAAGAATATGAATTAGAACTTTTACGTGATGAAAATGACAACGTAATTATTGTATGTACTGTTGAGAATTTAGACCCTATGGGTATTCATACCGGAGATAGTATAACTGTTGCACCGGCTATGACTTTAGGTGATGAAGCGTTCCAATTAATGAGAAATACAGCTATCGAAATGATGCGAGATTTAGGTAACTTCGCTGGTGCTTGTAACGTTCAATTTGCTTTAAATCCTGATACAGAAGAAATTATTGCGATTGAAATCAATCCAAGAGTGAGCCGATCTTCTGCATTAGCTTCAAAAGCTACGGGTTACCCAATTGCAAAAATTGCTGCAAAATTAGCTGTGGGTTATACTTTAGACGAACTTAAAAACCAATTGACTCAATCAACTTCAGCATTTTTCGAACCTACTCTTGACTATGTAATGGTTAAGATTCCTCGTTGGAATTTCGACAAGTTTCATGGGGCTGACGATACTTTAGGTTTACAAATGAAATCTGTGGGAGAGGTGATGGCTTTAGGAAGAACATTCACAGAAGCATTACAGAAAGCTTGTCAAAGTCTGGAAAACAATGCAATAGGATTAACTTCTATTAGTAGAAGCAAAATGCGACCTGAAGAACTGATCGATTATTTGAAGCGTCCAACTTGGGATAGAATCTTTAGGATTAAAGAAGCTTTAGAAGTTGGGGTATCAATTAAAACCATCAGAGAACTCACTCAAATAGACCGTTGGTTTTTATACCAAATCCAAGATATAATCAAAATGGAACAAGATATAGCTGCTTTCCAAAATTTAGAAGATATTCCAAGATCAATTATATTAAAAGCAAAGCAAATGGGCTTTAGTGATGAGCAAATAGCTGAACAATTAAGAAATTGCTCACCAGATAATGTATATGATCGTAGAAAAGAATTAGGCATTACCAGAGTTTTCAAGAAGATTGATACTTGTAGTGGTACTTTCCCTACAGATAACGCCTACCTATATAGTACCTTTGAAGATATTGTTGAAAAGGTATAATTTGAAATACATTATAATAATAAAAGGAGTAGTAAATCAACTACTCCTTTTATTATTATACAACTTTATTTTTTAAACTATTAAGATCTAAATAGTCACACACTTTATTGTAAATCAATTAGACTACTTGCGCTTATCTTTCTTGCAATTTTAAAAAAGAAATCACTTCATTATTAAATTCAATCGGTTGTTCCACATTGACAACATGACCACAGTTTTTAATCACATGTAAAGTTGAATTAACATGATTTGCAATTACTTTTTTAATAGATGGTAAGAACAAATGGTCCTCTTCACCCATAACATAAAGCGTTGGGATTTTAATATCATTTAATCGAAAGAATCTCAAAAGCGGACTTAATTCTGCTGTCATTTTAAACCACCTAACAAACTCCTTTTGATATAACTTCTTAGCCTCCTCAACAAAAATAAGTCTTGACTCTTTATGATTCTTTTTAGGCATAATCACAAAAGCAAAAAGTTTATATAGTAGAATATAGGGAACAATTGACTTAAAAACATTACCAAATCCTAACAAAATTTTTGATCGCGTATTGAGCTTTAAAACTGCACCACCCATCACCATACTCTCCACCATATCTGGACGTCTTTCTGCTAAATCTCTTATCAAAATTGTACCTAAAGAAATCCCTACAAAATGAGATTTTTCTATTTCAAGATGATTCAAGACCTCAATAATATCATTTGTAATGATTTCAAATGTATAACTCTGTTTTTTGCTGTTTTTAGAATTTGTACTACTATCTCCATGACCTCGTAAATCAATCAACAGCACATTAAACTCTTCTTTAAAAGCTCTAACCTGACGAAACCAAATTGAACTACTTCCACCAGCGCCATGCACAAAAGTCACCCATTGTTCAGTATTAGGATTTTTATAAAGAGAGTAATTTAACATGAGTACTAAAGCAAATTTATGAAATAAGGACTTGCTAAGATAACAATTTAATGTGTGAAACAAATATAATTAATCTTTACAGTAGATACTTTCTAGAAAATCAAACTTGAATAGATTAAATCTGAACACACAAAACACTAATATACAACTACATAAGAAAAAAACATTGACTTAAAGTCTATTCATATATCCAATAAAAACATCTCGTTAATGCAAGCTTGTATTATTAGGTATGAAACTATATAAACTCCATCATCAATAGTTATTACAACCTTTTTTTTATAGAAATAGAATATATGCCATTTCAATCAAAACTCTAAAAAATACATTATATTTCAATCCGATTTAATTAAATATTCAATCACAATATTTTAGGTAATACATTGGAAAACTGTAATTCAAAAAAA
>Ga0079223_10000466_pt1 | contig 20650 bp, 20 predicted proteins | sample Stecom2011_FD_75072 | JGI IMG/M metagenome (GOLD analysis project Ga0079223, IMG submission 75072) | Agricultural soil microbial communities from Utah to study Nitrogen management - Steer compost 2011 | ecosystem: Environmental > Terrestrial > Soil > Agricultural land | place: USA: Utah...
ATCCTATATATCTTTTTCCAGTGGTTGCAAGATAAAATGAATAAAAAACCAGACACTTTAGTTGTAGAAGTGAAGGAAGAAAACTAAAGAATTCAGGACATGAAATTTATAAAAATTAGTTTATTATCTCTTGTATTTCTATCGCTTCAATCCTGTTTTGTTGCGAAGGACTACGTTAGACCAGAAAACGTTGTTGAATCTGAAAGATTCCGTACAGACCAATTGCCGCAAGATAGTTTGTCTATGGCAACCGTTTCTTGGAAGGAAATATTCACCGATCCCATTCTTCAAACTTATATTGAAGAAGGGTTACGCAAGAATATGGACATTCGCATTGCGCTGCAACAAATGGCCATTGCCCAGGCCTATGCGAATCAAGGTAAAGCTGGATATTTCCCTACTTTAAACCTAAATGCCAGTGCAGCCCATCAAGAGTTTTCACAGAGTAGCCAGTTTGGTGATATTTCATCAGCAAACCAATTTGAACTTTCGGGAGGACTCACTTGGGAAGCAGATATCTGGGGGAAAATCAGAAGTACAAAGCGAGCATCAGATGCAGCCTACCTGCAATCTGTAGCTGCCCATCAAGCCGTAAAAAGCAGGTTGGTGGCCAATATCGCCTCTACCTATTTTCAGCTTTTGACGTTGGATGAACAGATTCGCGTGACCGAAGAAACGATAGAAACCCGTACCGAAGGATTAGAAACGACTATTGCCTTAAAAGATGCGGGTATAGGCAATGAAGCTGGTGTTAAGCAGACCGAAGCTCAATTATATACGGCAAAGGCAATTTTGGTAGATTTAAAGACCCAAACCCGATTGGTTGAGAATACGCTATCCATTCTTTTAGGAAGTAATCCCCGCGAAATCACTAGAAGTACCCTTGCAGCCCAAAACGTGGATATCCCATTAAAAACTGGAGTACCATCGCTTCTACTGAGCAATCGCCCGGATGTAATGGCCGCCGAATACGGTTTAATAAATGCTTTCGAATATACCAACGTAGCGAGAAGTGCTTTTTATCCATCACTTACACTGAGTGCTAACGGAGGTTTTCAAAGTTTGGAATTAGATAAGCTACTGGATATAAACTCCCTCTTTGCAACGGTAGTTGGGGGTTTAACACAACCAATTTTCAACGGCAGGAAGATTAAAACCCAGCACGAAGTTTCGCTCGCACAACAAGAGCAAGCTTTGTTACGATTTAAATATGCCCTATTAATCGCGGGGAAAGAAGTTTCAGATGCAATGTATTCCATTGAATCAGCGACAGAAAAAATCGAGATAAAAGAAAGTGAAAACGAAGCCTACAATTTGGCCACAGAATATTCGCAAGAATTGCTGGACAATGGTTTGTCAAATTACTTGGAAGTTTTGATCGCTCAAGGATTTGCCCTAAACTCCAATCTCGATTTGATTACATCAAAAAATAATCGTCTACAGGCTATAGTTAACCTATATGAAGCCCTGGGCGGCGGTTGGAGATAAGAATTTACAATTAGAGTTTTTAGATTAGATTGATTGATTATCCGTCCCGTTTTAAATGGGACGGATTTTTTTGAAGTAAAGCCAACCGTTTCATTTTCTGAAAAGTTATTTCATATTTTCGTGGAATGAGAAACTTCTATTATTTCTTAATTCTCCTATTTTCAGGGTTGGCTTCCTGCGAAAACCCCACAAATGAAATCGATTCATTAAACGGAAATTGGCAATTTTCCGAAACCAACAAAAATAATTGGCAGCCTGCAATCGTACCAGGAACGATACAAGCCGACTTATTACGATTAGGAGAAATTCCAGATCCATTTTTGAAGAATAACGAAGATTCTATTCAATGGGTTTCAATGAAAAACTGGCAGTATAAGAAGGAATTTTCTGTTTCTGACAAAACTTTAAAAAAGCAAAAACACCTTTTGAATTTTGAAGGTTTAGACACTTATGCCGAAGTCTTCTTAAATGATAGCCTAATCCTTTCGGCCAACAACGCTTTTCGAAATTGGGAAGTTGATGTAAGCCATATTCTTAGAAATAAAAATCAGCTTTTAGTCATTTTTACAAATATCGATACCATTGAAAAAGAGAAGGCTTCCCGACTCCATTATAAATTACCTGAAGATGCCCGCGTATTCAGTCGAAAACCCCAATATCAATCAGGTTGGGATTGGGGGCCAGTTATAAAAACAATGGGGATTTGGCGTGATGTTTCGTTAATCAGCTACAACAGTGCGCGAGTAGAAAATGTTTTTCTACAAACAAAATCCATAACTGATTCGATTGCTGAAGTTATTGCCAAATTTGAAATAGACGTTTTAGAGGAGGAAGAATTCACACTTAAAGTCTCAAATAAAACTAGTGGAGATAGTTTTTCTGAAAGCTTTAAAACAATCCCAAATCAAAAGAAATTTGAGATTCCTTTCAACATTAAAAATCCCAAGCTTTGGTGGACGCATAATTTAGGAGAAGCATTTCTCTACAACATTCAAGTTGAATTAATCCACAAAGGAAAGGTTTTGGAAACCCATTCAAAAAAACTCGGAATCCGTTCGGTGGAATTGATCACTGAAAAAGATTCCACTGGTGAAAGTTTCTACTTCAAGCTAAATGGAAAGCCTGTTTATATTAAAGGTGCCAATTACATTCCACAGCAAATGATGGAGAGCAAAATAGATCGTAAACGATATTCTGAACTAATCAACGATGTAGTTTCTGCAAATATGAATATGCTTCGCGTTTGGGGTGGCGGAATTTATGAATATGATTATTTCTACGAGTTGTGTGATGTAAAGGGAATTTTAATCTGGCAGGATTTTATGTTCGCCGGCGGAATGTATCCAGGCGATACTGACTTTCTAGACAACGTAAAAGCGGAAGCCATAGAGAATGTAAAGCGACTTCGAAATCACGCCAGTATCGCCCTGTGGTGCGGTAATAACGAAATCAGCGAAGGTTGGGCGCGATGGGGTTGGCAGGATGGTAAAACGGAAACACAAAAAGAGGAAATCGAACAAAGCTATCAAGCGGTTTTTAAGGAGCTATTGCCGCAAATTGTAGACAGTTTAAATCCTAGTATCAATTATTGGGAAAGTTCTCCAAAATATGGACGTGGCGACAAACGCTATCAATTTGAGGGCGATGCCCACGATTGGTGGGTGTGGCATGATGGATATCCATTTGAACATTTTGAGGAAGAAGTACCTCGATTTATGAGTGAGTTCGGGTTTCAATCATTTCCGAGTGTCGAAACCATTCAGTATGCCACGGGAAGAGATTCCGTAATAATGAACGACCCACTTTTCGCATCCCACCAAAAACACAAAAGAGGCTTTCAGGTAATCGATGAATATATGGCGCGCTATTTTCCTGTTCCGCAAAACGCAGCCGATTACGTTTATTTCAGCCAATTGCTACAAGCTTATGGTATAACCAAAGGAATCCACGCCCATCGCCGAGCAAAACCCTACAATATGGGGACGCTTTATTGGCAGTTGAACGACTGTTGGCCTGTTGTTTCTTGGTCGAGTATCGATTACTTTGGAAATTGGAAAGCTTTGCATTATGAAGCAAAGAAGTCCTTTGAAAATATTTTGATTTCTGCCGAGGAAAAGAACGATTCTCTACAAATTTTCGTCATAAACGATACTTTCAAAAGAATCTCAGATACACTTTCAATTGAATTGATCAATTTTGAAGGGCGCCAAATTTTTCAGAAGAAAACGCCGATCGAAAGCTCAGAAAATAGCAGTGAAATTGTGTTCACCCTACCTTTGAAACCTTTGAATTTTGACAAATCATCCAGTGTTTTAATAGTAAGTTTCGGCGAAAGTGAATACATGCGCTATTTTGTAAAACCGAAAGATTTGAAACTCCTTGAAATCGATACTTCGACTTCGCTCAGTAACCGACATGAAATCGAAATCGAAACTGAAATCGAAGTGGATCCCGAGGCGGGAGAAGCTAAAAACTCAAAAAATGTTTTTTCAATCACCCTTTCATCAAAAACACTTCAGAAAAACGTATTTATAAGGGCTGATAACAATGGAAAATGGAGCGATAATTATTTTGATTTGTTGCCAAACCGAGCCAAAACCATTTACTTTTATACTGACAGCAAAACCCCACCGAAGTTGCAATACAAAACCCTAAACCAATTTATAAAATAGCAATGCGAAATAGCCTTATCCTAATTCTATCGATTTTCTGTTATAGCAGTTATTCACAAACCCCAGAAGTCGTTTTAATTCCGAAACCCCAACAGATGGAAATCCACGGTGGAAGTTTCACGATTGACAAAAACACAAGCTTCTTTTTTGAACCCGAATTTGAAATTGCTGGAAATTTTTTTCAGGAATTTCTCCAAAATGGTGCTGGATTTCAGCTTCAAATACAGTCAAAAAACAAAGCACAAATTATAATTGAAAAAGATACAAAGCAACCTTCAGAAGGTTATTATTTAGAAATAACAGCTTCAAAAGTCACTATTAAAACCAATGATGCCAGTGGTGCATTTTACGCCATTCAAACTTTGCGGCAATTGCTTCCTCCGAGACTCGAGAAACCCCTAACCCCTAACGGGGAAAACAAAAAACTGTCGATACCTCAATTGACAATTACTGATTTTCCAAAATTCCAATACCGGGGGATGCATTTGGACGTGGCAAGACATTTCTTCGATAAGGAATTCGTAAAGAAGTACATCGCAAATCTAGCTATGTTGAAAATGAATTATTTTCATTGGCATTTAACCGAGGATCAGGGATGGCGTATTGAAATAAAGAAATATCCAAAGCTAACCTCAAAAGGGGCTTTTCGCGAGGAAACGCGAGTTGGCCATTACGAGGACAAGCCTGAGCTATATGATGGCCAACGTTACGGCGGATTTTACACCCAAGAAGATATAAAGGAAGTCGTTGCTTATGCCGCAACACAAAACGTAACCATTATTCCCGAAATTGAAATGCCTGGCCATGCGCAAGCTGCTATTCATTCGTATCCAGAATTAGGTTGTACTGGAGAGCAGATTCCAGTAGCCACAACTTGGGGCGTATTTGAGGATATTTTCTGTCCGAAAGAAGAAACCTTTACCTTTTTGGAAAATGTTTTAAGTGAAGTTATGCCTTTGTTTCCGGGCGAGTATATCCATATTGGCGGCGATGAGGCCCCAAAATTACGATGGAAAAATTGTGCGCATTGCCAACAATTGATCAAAGATCTGGATTTAATAGATGAAGAGGGCTTACAGAGCTATTTTATCCATAGAATTGAAAAGTTTGTGAACAGCAAAGGCAAAAAAATAATTGGTTGGGATGAGATCCTGGAAGGCGGGTTGGCGCCAAATGCAACGGTTATGTCTTGGCGTGGAATGCAGGGCGGAATCGATGCTGCCAAGCAAAAAAACTACGTGATTATGACTCCGGTTTCCCATGCCTATTTTGATTATTACCAAAGTGAAAATTTAGATGAACCAGTTGCGATTGGAGGTTTTCTCCCTTTGAAAAAAGTGTATTCACTAAATCCAATCCCGCATGAATTAACTGAGGAAGAAGGAAAATATATACTCGGAGCACAAGCCAATTTGTGGACAGAATATATTAAAACGGAAAAACAAGTGGAATATATGGTCTTCCCAAGAATTCTTGCGATGAGTGAGGTTACTTGGTCTGGTCCTTCCCAAAATTTTGACAAAGATTACCCAGATTTCTTTTCGCGGGTGGAAGTTTTTATGAAACGCTTGGATGAATTGGATATCAATTACGCCAATTACTTATACGAAATCGAGGGTTCGATTCTTAAAAGAGATAACAAGATATATTATGAATTGACAACACCCACCAAGGGAAAGGAAATTCGTTATTCTATAAATAGCTCAAAAATTAAAGTTTATTCAGAGCCATTTTTAATAGATGAAGATGCAAATATTGCAGCAAATGTTTTTAAGGATGGGGAAAAACTCGGTCGTGACTTTTCCGAAGCAGTAAAATATCACAAAGGAATTACAGGAAAAATCACAATCAACGTTCCGCCAAATCCTGCTTATGCCGCAGGTGGAAAAGAGGCGCTTATCAACGGAATTTCAGGTAGTGATAAACGTTATGGAGATAAGGAATGGTTAGGGTTTTGGGGTGATGATTTGGAGATAACAATCGATTTGGGAAAAGACACTGAAATTAAATCTCTACAAACCCGATTCTTCAATTCCCCCGGAGTTTGGATTTATTCGCCTCAAGGACTAATTGTTTCTGGAGAAAGTTCCAAAGGGGGGAAATTTGCCATTGGAAGGCAAATAATAGCGAAAAACGATAATTTGATTGATGTTAAAATTGATTTTACCGAACACCAAAGTATAAAACCACGATATATAAAATTGACAATTCCCAATTATGGGATAATTCCTGACGGGTTGCAAGGTGCCGGGCACAAGGCTTGGACGTTTATTGATGAAATAATTATAGAATGATAATCGAAATCTGCGCGAATAGTTTTGCAAGTGCCAAAGCCGCACAAGATGGGGGCGCACACTGCATTGAACTCTGCACTGAGCTATCAGTCGGTGGCTTGACTCCTTCCCATGGATTGATAGAAAAGGCAATCACGGAGTTAGATATTCCGGTTCACGTTTTAATTCGTCCACGGAGTGGCAACTTTACCTATTCCGAAGTGGAATTAGATATTATGCTTAGAGATGTTGCTTTCTGCAAAAAAATGGGATGTGCAGGAATTGTAAGCGGAGTTTTGACTGTTGGAAATGAAATCGATTTTGATAAAACGGAGCAGTTAATAAATGCTTCCGAAGGAATGGAATTTACCTTCCACCGCGCTTTTGATTGGGTTGAAAATCCAATGAAAGAACTTCAAAAATTGATAGATTTAAAAGTAAACCGATTGCTTTCGTCAGGTCAAAAACCGACAGCTATTGAAGGAATTTCTCTTTTGAAGGAACTTAAAGATTATTCCGAGGAAAAATTAGAGATTATGCCTGGAGGTGGAGTGAGTATTAAGAATGCACTCACATTTAAGGAAGCTGGTTTTACGAGTATCCATCTTTCCGCAACTACTAAAAAGCAAGTTCTTGCAACAAAACCAAAAGTTGCTATGCACAGCGATGTATTTTTTGAAGAGGGAATTGTTGCGACTTCCAACTTAGAAACAATTCAAAAAATAATTCAGTTATTGCTCGAATAGTTTGATCAATTCGATCATTTCCCCTCTGGGGGCTAGGGGGAATCCCACTTTTTAAACGGATTCTTACTCAAGTTTGAATTGTAGTATTTCACCTGGCCTGTAACTTCCTTTCCCAACCAAGATGGTTTTGAGAAAGGCTCATTTTCGGAACCTAGCTCGATTTCGGCTATAATCAACCCTTCATTTTCGCCTAAAAACTCATCAACTTCATAGATGTGGTCCCCATTTTGGACTTCGAAACGGGTTTTTTCAATAATCCCTGGTTCACATAGATGCAATAGCTCCTCCGCTTCGGCCAAAGAGATTTGGCGTTCCCATTCAAAACGTGTAACTCCAGTTTCATTGGGTTTGCCTTTTACGGTAATAAATCCTTGTTCTCCGTGGATTCGCACTCGAACAGTCCGTATGGGATGAGTGTTCAAAAAACCTTGTACAATGCGGGTGCGTTTAAAAGCTTCATTTTTAAAAGCTTCGGAGGTGACCAAAAATTTACGTTCTATTTCTTGCATTTTGAAAGTTGTTTATTGTGGATTTTTGAAAGAGTAAGCAGTGCCACTATCGCCCCGATGGTTGCAAAAAGCATATCAGATTGCGTATCCCAAATATAGCCTTGAGTTCCCAAAAAGGAATCGCCATCTTCCCCACTCATAGCCGCCACGGCCCATTCCAACAGTTCATAGGCTGCACTAATTGCCAAAGCTATACAAACAACAATAAAGGCCAACCAGCTCTTTTTCAAAACTACTTCTTTCCGAATAAGCAGTTCACGAGCGATCATTGCCGGCACGAAACCTTGGGCAAAATGACCCAATTTATCATAGTTATTTCTAGATTGATTGAAAACATCACGAACCCAGTCAAAAAGTGGAACTTCGGCATAGGTATAATGACCTCCAACAATCAAGATGGCGCAATGGAGAAATATAAGAATATAAACCAATTTTGTAAACCTGAATTTTTTAAAGGTAATAACCAAAATCAAGATTCCAAGTACCGCCGGTAAGACCTCTAAAAACCAGGTGAAATACTCCTTTGGATCAATGGCTGACCATGTTAAAAGAGCAATCAGAAGGAATAAAAGCGCGCAGAGTAATTTCATAGGAGATTATTTCAGATGCTTTTTTGCGATTTCCTTTATTTTTTCTGAAGGGATCATTCTCTCAGAATATTTTCCATCAGACAAAATACGCATAGCTTCCGCAATTGCTTCAGCTTGTATTATTTTATATTTCTTCGGAATTAAGAAGCCAAAAATCTTCATAAAAATTCCTGCCATTGTTTCGCCAAACCGGGATTCATTCCGATCGCCAACTATCAAGGAGGGCTGAAGAATATAGGTGTTTACAATATTTTGGTTTAAAACATCCCGCTCCATTTCCCCTTTTGTTTTATTGTAAAACACACGGCTGTTTTCATTCGCGTCCAAAGCTGAAATTACGACAAATGTTTTAATGCCATTCTTCTTTGCGAGTTTTGCAGCGGCCACCGGAATGCCGTAATCAATCTTTTTATAGGTTTCATTATCGGGAGTTTTAGCTTTTGTGGTTCCGATACAGCAGAAAACCACATCGGCTGTAAAATCGTTGGAATGCTTTTCCAATTGGAACAAATCGATTAAATGTTCTTCGACTTTTGGATTGTTTTTTCCTGCGGAACTGCGAGAAAAGAGTTTGATTTTATCAAAAGAATCGTCTTCGATCAATTTCTCCAAAAGAATACTTCCGGTCAAGCCGGTTGCGCCTAATATTATTGCTGTTTTCATAGGATAAATATACCAACAAGTAGGATAGAAATACCTACAAGGTTTTGATTTATCTGCCGGAGGTAGAAAACTCTGGCCATCCGGCAGACCGGCTTGCAGGAAATTTCAAAATACCTCAAAAGGATGTGTATAAAACCCCAAAGGTTTTTAAAACCATGGGGGTTTGGACGTCATTAAAGATAGTATTTTTGTATTATGTTGGAAGCGCAGCACATCCGCAAAATAATCCATATTGACATGGATGCTTTTTACGTATTTGTGGAGGAATTGGACAATCCGGATTTACGAGGAAAACCTTTGGCCGTCGGGGGCAGCGAAAAAAGAGGCGTGGTGGCAGCGGCGAGTTATGAAGCGCGAAAATTTGGCGTGCGCAGTGCGATGAGCGGCATGGCGGCCAAGAGAAACTGTCCGGATTTAATTTTTGTCCCTCCCCGTTTCGATCGATACCGGGAAATATCGAAACAGATTCGGCAAATCTTTTATGAATATACCGATCTGGTGGAGCCACTTTCTTTGGATGAGGCCTATTTGGACGTAACCGAAAACAAAAAAGGGAACCCCAGTGCCACACTGATTGCCCAAGAAATCCGAGATGAGATTAAGAAGAGAACCGGCCTGAATGCCTCCGCAGGGATCTCGAGCAACAAGTTCATGGCGAAAATTGCCAGCGACATCAACAAACCCAATGGGCAGAAAACCATTCCGCCGGAAGAGGTGGTGCCGTTTTTGGAAACCATGGACGTTAAAAAATTCTATGGCGTGGGGAAGGTTACTCGACAGAAAATGTATCGGTTGGGAATTTATACAGGGATGGATTTAAAGGAGCGATCGATGGAGTTTTTGGAGGAGCAATTCGGGAAAAGCGGGAAACATTATTACCAGATTGTCCGAGGTGTGCAATTGAGCAAGGTAAAACCCATGCGTCTCCAGAAATCCCTTGCGGCCGAACACACCTTCTCGGAAAACATTTCCTCCGAAATTTTTATGTTGGAACGCCTGGACGACATAGGACACGAAGTAGAGCAACGGCTTTCAAAAAGCAAATTAGCAGGAAAAACAATTACCTTAAAAATCCGTTACAGCGATTTCAGCATACAGACCCGCAGTAGAACGCTAGTGGATTTTGTTAACTCCAAACGGCAATTTATGCCCGTGGTAAAGGATTTGTTGTATCAATCTGAGATGAAAGATTCGGTGCGGTTGCTTGGGATTTCAATTTCAAATCTAAACAATGAGGAACCACGTGCGGAGTCAGCTTCCGTGGAGGTAGTCGAGGCACAGTTAAAACTTGAGTTTTGATCCCATCCCACCCTTCCCATATATTAAGCAAAAACTCCTTATCTTTGATTAAATCAAATCATTATGGGTAATTTAAAATTAAATCTTCCGGAGACAATAAATTTGGATGATTTTGAAATCTCGATGATAATCGCGTCCAAATTGTACGAACAAGGAAAGCTTTCTTTAGGGCAAGCGGCCATAATGGTAAATATTTCCAAGGAGAAATTTATGGAACTTTTGAGTGAGTACGGAGTTTCAGTGTTTAGCACTTCCATTGTTGATTTGCATCAGGACATAGATAATGCATAATATTGTTATTTCAGATACCAGCACCCTTATTCTATTTACTAAGATTAAGAAAATTGAATTATTAAACGCCGTATATGGTACTGTTTTTACCACTACCGTAATTGCAGCCGAATTTGGAAAACCTTTGCCTAGTTGGATTAGGGTTGTGGAGATATCAAATAAAAAATATCAAAATGAGTTGGAAAAAGAACTTGGCAAGGGTGAAGCCAGTGCTCTTGCTTTGGCAAGTGAAATGGAGAATGTCTTACTTATGCTCGATGACTTAAAAGCGCGAAAGGCAGCCAAATAACTCGGAATTAAATTTACGGGTACTTTAGGAATCATTCATAAGGCAAAAGAATTACATATTATTGAGAAAGTAAAGCCGTTAGTGAAAGACCTGTTAGCAACGAACTTTAGGATTGCCCCGAACATTATTTCAGAATTCCTAAGGCTAAACGATGAAAATTAGTAGTTTAGGTCTTACAAATTCAAAAATCCGATATAATGAAAACTATCGCACTTAGCATTCTTGCTTTCACAAGCACCACCTTTCTTTTTTCCTGTAAAAACGACATTAAAAACAATGAAGAAAACAGCAATATTGCAGTAGATACCATTGTAAAAGAAACCCCGCCATCGGTTATGTACGTTACGGCGGTAAGTGGGCTGACGCTGCGGGCGTTTCCAAATCTGCAAAGTGAGAAATTGGCGGTAATGCCATTGGGCACCCAGGTGCAGATAATAAAAGCGGAAGACCAAAACACTATGAACGTGGGCGGGATAGATGGTGCTATGGACGAAGTGGAATACAACCACAAAAAGGGATTTGTATTTAATGGGTTTTTGTCGAAATTCTTTCCTCCTGGAGTAAATGGATCTGCAAAGAATTATGCCGAGGAGTTAAAGAAGGATTTTCCAAATGTGAAATATTTTGAAGGTACGGGCGGGACGGCAACCAAGCCTTCCAAAACCGAAACCCTCATTTTGCCAACGGACAAATGGCATGAGGCTTTCTTTACCGCCCAGCAGCTTTTTGATATACCAAAACAATTTGCCTTCCCAAACCCAAAGGGCGCCAATAACGAAACCCAGCAGAACGCCAATAAAAAGAAAAACGATTTAACGAGCGAATTGCAGATTTCGAGGAGCAACAATGAACTTCAAAAGATAGTTTACAATTACAGAACTTCTGGGTATGGATATACTATTAGCATTTCAAAAAATGAGGAAGGAATGAAGATTGAGAAGTTGGAGTCTACGGAATGAGAAACTTCAACAAAGTTCTCCATCTTGTTGAAGTTTTAACATACTGAAATAGATTTTATTTTATCTGCGTCACCCGTAAGGTGTTTACCATTCCTTTATCAACAATAGGCATTGCGGCCAAATTGATCAAATAATCTCCTTTAAAGACATAGCCTTGCTCAAAAGCGATTCGGTTTACGTCGTCCACTGTTTCGTCCGTGCTTACGTATTTGTCGTAGTAAAAGGCCTTAACACCCCACAAGAGATTTAGGCGGGCCAGAATGCGCTTGTTGGAGGTAAACGCCAAGACAAAGGCAGAGGGTCGCCAAGCGGAAATTTGAAATGCCGTATATCCACTATTGGTCAAGGTACAAATGGCTTGAGCTTCGATTTCGTTGGCCATGTGTGCGGCGTGATAACATATAGACTTTGTGATATAGCGGTTGGTCTTAATTTGTGGCGGTGCATGTGGCACCCGGATCAATTCCGAGTTTTCAACGCTTTTTAGGATTTTGGAAATGGTTTTTATTACTGCAACCGGATAATTTCCCACCGAAGTTTCTGCGGAGAGCATCACGGCATCGGCGCCGTCCATTACCGAGTTGGCCACGTCGTTTACCTCTGCGCGGGTTGGGGTAAGGCTGGTAATCATCGTTTCCATCATTTGGGTGGCTATGATAACTGGGATTCGCGCTTCTTTGGCGATCAGCACCAATTCTTTTTGGATAAGAGGCACTTCCTCTGCGGGTACTTCCACACCCAAATCGCCACGGGCCACCATAAGACCATCACAATAGGCAACTATCTTATGGATATTGGCAACGGCCTCTGGTTTTTCAATTTTGGCGATAATAGGGATTTTATATTCCGAATGCGCTTCAATCAGGGCCTGCAGCTCTTTTAGATCCTCGGAATTTCGAACAAAGGAAAGCGCAAACCAATCCACCTGCTGTCCAATTGCAAAGATGGCATCTTCCTTATCCTTCGCCGTTAAGGCGGGCAAGGAAATATTGGTTTTGGGCAGGTTGACCCCTTTTTTTGATCGCAAGGGACCGCCTTGAATGACCATCGTTTTAACCTCATCGACCTTATTGGTTTCGAGGACCTCGAAAATTAACTTCCCATCGTCCAACAGCACTCTTTCTCCAGGATTTACATCCATGGGGAAATTGTCATAATTGATATAAACTCTTTGGCGGGTGCCTTCAAATTCGTCGCCTGTGCAGAAAGAAATTTCATCTCCTGGTTGCACCACAACTTCTTCCTTCATCATTCCCACGCGCAGTTTTGGTCCTTGCAAATCGGCCAAAATGGCAACATGGGAATCAAGTTCCACAGAAAGTTCGCGGATGATGGCTATGGTTTTTTCAACTGTGGGATAATCTGCGTGTGAAAAATTGACTCTAAATACATCTACTCCCTCTAGTATCATATTCCTCAATATTTCTTTATTGGAGGTGGCAGGGCCTAGAGTAGCTACTATTTTTGTTCGTTTTTGTTTTGACATTAATCAAATATTAAATTGCTTTTCGATTTTATGTGTTCGGCATCAATTTCATAGGCCGAAACTATCTGTTTTATCTCTTTCAATCCTCCCAAAATTTCTCGTACGTGTGCAGTTTCAAAATCGGAATAAATTTTTAGGAAATAATCTACTTTTTTAAACTCCGGAAGCAGATAATGCACTTTAGAGCGAGGCGAATCCATTTCATTAAACAAACCTCCGGAACTTTGGAGGCTAGCGTCTTTGGATCGGCATTTGTTGGCTACGAGGTAATAGTGAATATAGTGATTTTTATCCTCAAAATCGTATAGGGGAAATGTAACCATTAGACCTTGAAATGAAAAATCTAAGTCCGATTTCTTTCGGCCAAGTCTCATATTGAGTTTTTGGTTCAGCAAATAGGCCACTTTATACTCTTCTTCTCCGCAATGAATGCCGATAAGGGTAAAGGGTTCAGAATATTCTTCCTCTAAGATAAACATGGTATTCGCCATTGGATGTTGTAAGTGATGCTCCTCGATTATTTGTGGATAGGCTATTCACAAAAATAAGCAACTTTAAAGGCAATATCTAAAACTGGAACTAGAATTGCGAGTAGCAAAGGAAAATATTATACTGGCTTAACTTCAGAATCCATTCTGATCTGAAGTTTGTAATAGGCGCGTTTTGCGGCGCGTTCCTCGGCTTTCTTTTTGGAAGTGGCTCGGGCTTTTGTAAGTGTTTCTTCTTCGAGTTTTAGACGGACCGCAAAATGTTTGAGTTCATCGCGACCGTTGTCTTCATAAGTTTCAAAACTAAAGGTTTTTTTATGCTTTTGGCACCATTCTATAAAGAGACTTTTGTAGCTAATGACCTTGCCCTCTAATTTTTTTATGTCGACGTAAGGTTTTATCACTCTTTTTTGAATAAACTTTTCGCAGTATTTAAAACCCCTATCCAAATAGATAGCCCCGACCAAAGCTTCAAACACATTGCCGTGGACGTTGCCGCCAAATTGTTGTGACGGAACGGTAGATTTGAGAAATTGAACCAGATTGAGGTCTTTTCCAAGTTCATTCAGATGCTCTCTGCTCACTACTTTGCTTCTCATTTTAGTGAGATAGCCTTCATTGCCTTCGGGGACTTTTTTATAGAGATGTGCTGCTATAACTGCTCCGAGCATAGCATCGCCCATAAACTCAAGACGTTCGTAATTTTGAGGTTGGCCGTCGTCGTTTTTCTCATTGGTGGAGCGATGGGTAAAGGCAATTTCGTATATAGAAAGATCTTTTGGCTTGAATCCTAAAATCTTTTTAAGGGAATTGAAAAATTCTCCGTTTTTGTCATTACTACGGGAAGAAAATATGTTTTTAATAGAGGCCATTAAGTTATTTAGGCGTCAAGTTTTTTAAAGAGCAAACAGGCATTATGCCCACCGAATCCAAAGGTATTGCTCATAGCGACATTTATTTCGCGTTTTTGAGCTTTATTGAGTGTAAGGTTTAATGAAGGGTCAATTTCTTTGTCAACCGTGGTGTGATTGATAGTGGGAGGCACTATTCCATACTTCATTGCCAAAATAGAAGCAATAGCTTCTATAGCTCCTGCAGCCCCCAATAAATGTCCGGTCATGGACTTAGTAGAGTTAATGTTGATGTCTTTGGCGTGTTTTCCAAACACGTTCACAATAGCTTTTAATTCAGCCACATCTCCAAGCGGGGTCGAGGTTCCGTGGGTATTTATGGTATCCACCTCTTCAGCGCTCATATTGGCATCGGCCAGGCAATTTAGCATAACGCGTTCCACTCCCCTACCTTCGGGATGTGGTGCGGTCATATGATAAGCATCGCTGCTCATCCCGCCGCCGACTACTTCTGCATAAATTTTTGCCCCTCGTTTTTTGGCATGTTCATATTCTTCTAGAATAAGAGCACCCCCTCCTTCTCCTAGTACAAAGCCATCTCTGGTTGCATCAAAGGGTCTGGATGCTGTTTCGGGACTGTCATTTCGTGTTGACAGTGCGTGCATGGCATTAAAACCACCCATACCGGCTATGGTTACGGCAGCTTCACTTCCTCCTGTAACGATAATATCGCAAGTGCCCAATCTAATATAATTGAAGGCATCGATAATGGCGTTTGCGGAAGATGCACAAGCGGAGACAGTAGTATAGTTTGGCCCCATAAAACCGTGTTTTATGGAAATATTTGCAGGCGCGATGTCTGCAATCATTTTTGGAATAAAGAAGGGGTTGAAACGCGGTGTTCCATCCCCTTCCGCAAAGTTTATAACTTCGTTCTGAAAAGTTTCCAATCCACCAATTCCGGCTCCCCAAATTACCCCTACTCGAAATTTATCGACGTCGATGAAATCTATTCCTGCATCGAGGATAGCTTCATCTGAACAAACTAAGGCATATTGGGCGAAACGATCCAGTTTTCTGGCTTCTTTTCTGTCGAAGAAGTCTTCTGCATTGAAATTCTTTAGCTCACAAGCGAATTTTGTCTTGAACTTTTCAGTATCAAAATACGTTATGGGGGCACAGCCACTTCTACCATTAACCAATGAATCCCAGTAATCCTGAAGATTATTGCCAATGGGGGTAAGGGCACCAAGGCCTGTAACTACAACTCGCTTTAATTCCATCTAAAGAATTCTTATTTTGCAGCTTCTATATAAGTGATTGCTTGACCAACAGTAGCAATGTTCTCTGCTTGGTCGTCCGGAATCTGGATGTCGAATTCTTTTTCGAACTCCATAATAAGCTCAACCGTATCCAAGGAGTCTGCTCCCAAATCGTTAGTGAAGCTTGCTTCGTTTACAACTTCGTTTTCGTCTACACCTAGTTTGTCTACGATAATCGCTTTTACTCGTGATGCAATGTCTGACATAATTCTTAATTTTTAAATTTGAATATAAGTGGCAAAAATAAAATATTTTAATGGATTACACCATTTAAAGTTTAAAATGTGAAATTGAGTCACTTTTAAGTCCGTCACTCTTTGAATGAAATTAGAAACCAAATTAAACAAAAATCGGGGAAGTAAAAGCCTATTGGCTTACTTTTGTTTTTTATTTAAGGATTAGTCGGGAAATAAAAACTAATGGAAAAGCCAAAACGAATAGTAATCTTTGCATCGGGAAGTGGCACGAATGCTGAGAATATTATACAGTATTTTAAAAAGACCAACATAGCAAAAGTAGTACTTGTACTCTCAAACAAACGGGAAGCCCAGGTATTGGAACGGGCGAAAAATCTGGGGGTAGAAGCGATATATTTCACAAAGAAAGAATTGTATTCCTCCGACTTTATTTTGAAAATAATCAAAAAAGCGCAGCCGGATCTAATAGTTTTGGCGGGTTTTCTGTTGAAATTTCCTGAAAACATCCTTCAGGAATTTCCAAATAAGGTAATAAACATCCATCCCGCACTACTTCCAAAATATGGAGGAAAAGGGATGTACGGCAATTTTGTGCACCAAGCGGTATTGCAAAACCAAGAAAAAGAAAGCGGTATCAGCATTCATTACGTGAACGAAAATTATGACGAAGGGGCTCTTATCTTTCAAAAAACGACAAAGATTTCACCAGATGATACCGCTAAAACTATTGCAGATAAAATCCATGAACTGGAACATGAATGGTTTCCGAAGGTGATTGAGGGAATTTTGAGTGGCGGTGACGGTTGGCAGTAGCAGTAGCAGTTGGTAGGGGGTGAAACTGAAGATAAATTTAAAGAAAATGCTACTTAATATATAAGCATATAAATTATTAAAACCTCATTGTTCTTAATTAGGAAGAATTCAAAAATCGTTAATCAGCAATCGTCAATTCTCAATGGCTAAGAAAAAACAAAAGTTCTATGTAGTCTGGTTTGGAAATCCAGCTGGCATCTTTGACAGTTGGAAAGAGTGTCAACGTTCAATCCATGGGGTGGCAAGAGCCCAATATAAAAGTTTTGAGACTTTTGAGGAAGCAAAAAAAGCTTACAGTAAAGAATATGCGGACTATAAAGGAAAGACAACCAAGAAAACCCTTTCAAAGGAAGAACTTCAAATTATAGGCGAGCCGGATCTCTATTCCATATCCGTGGATGCGGCCTCCAGTGGGAATCCGGGGAGAATGGAATATCGGGGGGTAGATACCCAAACGCGCAAACAATTATTTCATCAAGGCCCTTTTGAGCAGGGAACCAATAATATAGGAGAGTTTTTGGCCTTGGTGCACGGGTTGGCATTTCTGAAGAAAAACAACAGCGATCGAATAATCTACACCGATTCCAAGATTGCCATGGGGTGGGTAAAGCGCAAAAAGTGCAATACTAAATTAAAAAGAACCGCCAAGAACAAAGTTTTATTTGAATTGGTGGAAAGAGCGGAAAATTGGCTTAAAACCAATACCTATGCCACCCAAATAGTGAAATGGGAAACCAAGGCTTGGGGAGAAATACCAGCGGATTTTGGGCGGAAGTAATATTATAGAATTGAAGTTTGTCATTAATCTGACCGTTGAATTAAGTTGAAATTTAATCAAGGTTATCCCATATATCCTAAGTAGATAAATCCCCATCTCTTATCAATAATTTGATTAAATTTGCCGCTCACTACAAAACCCTCTTATGAGCAAACTCGTTATAGTTGGCACCGTTGCCTTTGACGCCATAGAAACTCCCTTCGGGAAAACCGATAAAATCCTTGGCGGGGCTGCCACTTACATTGGTTTGGCGGCTTCTCTATTTAAGGTTGACGGGGCAATAGTTTCTATAGTTGGAGGTGATTTTCCAAAGGAAAACCTCCGCATGCTCGAGGAGAAAGGAATGGATCTTTCCGGTTTGGAAGTGGTGGAAAGCGGGAAGACCTTCTTTTGGAGCGGAAAATATCACAACGATATGAATACCCGTGACACCTTGGTAACCGATCTCAACGTACTTGCCGACTTCAATCCCAAGGTCCCTGAAAATTACAGAAATTCCCAGGTAGTGATGTTAGGAAATTTGCATCCTCTCGTCCAACTGAGCGTGATCGAACAGATGGAGTCACCTAGGCTTATTGTTTTGGACACCATGAACTTTTGGATGGACAACGCTCTTGATGATTTGAAGAAGGTAATTGCCAAAGTGGATGTGGTAACGATCAACGACGAGGAAGCGCGACAACTTTCTGGAGAATATTCCCTAGTAAAGGCGGCACAAAAAATTATGGAAATGGGACCTGAATATGTGGTTATCAAGAAAGGGGAGCACGGCGCCTTGCTTTTTGGCAATGACGATGTTTTCTTTGCTCCAGCCATGCCTTTGCGGGAGGTTTTTGATCCAACCGGAGCGGGCGATACTTTTGCGGGAGGCTTTACCGGATATTTGGCAAAAACAGAAAACTACACCTTTTCCAATATGAAAAACGCTGTAATCAATGGATCTGCCTTGGCTTCATTTTGTGTAGAAAAATTTGGTCCAGAACGTCTCTTGGAGCTTTCAAACAAAGAAGTTTATCAACGCCTAAACCAATTTAAAAGTCTAACTCAGTTTGATATTAGATTAACATAATACACGCGCCCAGAAAACAAATGGGCGCTTTTTGATTCCAATTTCCTTGTACCGATCTTAAAGAAGGAGATTGTCAACACAACAATAGAAAGGAGAAATGGTTCTTATGATTGGGGAAACGTTTTTCGAAATTGTATAAAAATTATGAGTGACGCCTTAAAGCACGAATGTGGAATTGCCCTATTACGATTGTTGAAACCCTTGGAGTTTTACAAGGAAAACTACGGTACAGCTTTTTACGGAGTAAACAAGATGTACTTATTGATGGAAAAGCAACACAACCGAGGGCAGGATGGCGCAGGTTTGGCAAGTATCAAATTGGATGTTTCTCCGGGGGAACGGTATATCAGTCGTGTTCGCTCCAATGATTCGCAACCTATTCAGGATATTTTTGCGCAAATAAATGAGCGTATTAATATGGAGTTTGAAAACCATCCCGAATATAAGGATGATGTAGCGGCTCAGAAAAAGAACATTCCGTACATAGGCGAATTATTTTTGGGTCATGTGCGGTATGGCACCTTCGGACTCAACAGTGTGGAGAACGTCCACCCTTTTCTTCGCCAAAACAATTGGATGCACCGGAATTTAATTATAGCCGGCAATTTCAACATGACCAATACCAATGAACTGTTCGACAATCTCATCAAGCTTGGGATGCACCCCAAGGAAAAGGCGGATACGGTAACTGTAATGGAGCGGATTGGCCATTTCTTGGATGATGCGGTGAACAAATTGTATAAAAAAGCAAAGGCCAAGGGACTTAACAAACAAGAAGCGTCCCCTTACATTGCCGAGCATCTTAAGGTGGCAAAAATCCTTCGGAAATCGGCCTCAAACTGGGATGGCGGATACGCGATGGCAGGTTTACTTGGTCATGGAGATGCCTTTGTTGTACGCGATCCGGCGTGAATTCGTCCGGCGTATTACTATCAAGATGATGAAATAGTTGTGGTCGCCTCTGAAAGACCGGCGATTCAAACGGTTTTTAATGTCCCTTTTGAATCGGTAAAGGAATTGGATCCTGGACATGCCATTATAATCAAAAAAGATGGGGATGTAAGGATTCCACAAATTCTAACCCCATTGGAGCGTCGCTCCTGTTCCTTTGAGCGCATTTATTTTTCGCGGGGGAATGATGCCGAAATTTATCAAGAAAGAAAAATGCTTGGGCGACTGGTGATGCCCAAGGTTTTGGAGGTAATTGATCACGATACGGAAAACTCTGTATTTTCATTTATCCCCAACACTGCGGAAACATCTTTCAACGGGATGCTGGAAGCGGCGCAGGACGAGTTGAACAAGCAAAAAAACGAGGCCATTATCAGGGAGAGAAAAACCTTGACCTTGGATAGGCTACACGAAATACAGGCCCATAAAATCCGCACTGAGAAAATTGCTATTAAGGACGTAAAGCTTCGCACTTTTATAGCCGACGACAACAGCCGAGATGATTTGGTAGCTCACGTTTACGACGTGACCTATGGTATTGTAAAGCCCACCGACAATCTCGTTATTATTGACGATAGTATAGTTCGAGGAACTACTTTAAAGAACAGCATTCTAAAAATGTTGGTTCGACTACATCCGAAAAAGATAGTAGTAGTATCATCTGCACCTCAAATTCGTTATCCCGACTGCTATGGAATTGACATGGCTCGATTAGAGGATCTTATTGCTTTTCAGGCGGCATTGGCATTGCACAAGGACAGAGGCACTGAGGCAATAGTTGAGGAGATTTATGAAAAATGCAAACAACAAGTGGGTATTGAAGATCTGGCATTGATAAACCATGTTAAAAAGCTTTATGCGCCCTTTACTGACCAAGAGATTTCGGATAAGATCGCGGAATTGGTCGGGACTGAAA
>Ga0079223_10000471_pt1 | contig 20606 bp, 22 predicted proteins | sample Stecom2011_FD_75072 | JGI IMG/M metagenome (GOLD analysis project Ga0079223, IMG submission 75072) | Agricultural soil microbial communities from Utah to study Nitrogen management - Steer compost 2011 | ecosystem: Environmental > Terrestrial > Soil > Agricultural land | place: USA: Utah...
CTCAAGGATGGATTTGAGATCTGCTTTGAATTAAGAATGAACCCCAAGACCAGGCAGATCGGTTTAGTATTTTTAGCTGAGCAAGAAGTGGATCTACACGATATGTCTAGATTAGGTATACGCGTCGACGGCCAACTGGTTAAACCCTTTAAACCTAAAGATGTTCTGACTATGGTCAATCAGATAATGGCAAAGCTCAGGGCTGGCCGGACAAACTCTTTAACCGGTTTTTTCGGTTGGGAAGCCTTGAAAAAGGAGATTAAAGACAGGATTGTCAGTGGCGGCGACTTTGATTTGTTGTTTATAAAAATAAATAATTTTCGCATCTATAACCAGACCTATGGTTTTGAGGCCGGAGACGAAGTTTTACTTCTATTGACCAGGATTATGTCGGAGGTAACAGATGAACTGAATACTCCGGATGTATTTTTGTCGCATATTATCGGTAACGATTTTGCCATCATGTTGCCGGGTAATACCGGTCTGCAGGTAGGGCAGGAGATTATCACCCGCTTTGATCAGGAGATTCTCGCTTTGTATTTGCAGGATGACCGGGAACGAGGCGGCTTGATGCTGAAAAACCGCCAAGGTAAGCTGGAACAATGGCCGCTCATGACCTTGTCCATGGCCGTAGTCAGTAACCTGCAGCGTAAATTCAGCCATCCATTGGAGGTCAAAGCTGTGGGTGAAGAGTTACTTGAATACAGCAAGACCAAACAAGGCAGTAATATAGTGGCTGACCGGAGAAGAGGGTAAAATAGGTGGAGTTCACGAAAGGGTGTAAACAGGAGCCTAACGCAAAGCCTGGAACGGCAGCAAATCTGACTTCGCCCCGCCAGGTGAGTCAGCTTCTTTCCAGATACGGGCTGTCAGCTAAGAAGAGTTTGGGTCAGAACTTTTTGGTTGACGGCAACATATTACGGAAGATTATTACAGCTGCTCAGGTGGGAACGGATGATCTGGTCCTGGAGGTTGGCACGGGGATCGGCGCCCTGACCAAGGCATTGGCAAAAAAAGCCGGACGGGTGATTTCCGTGGAGACTGACCGGACACTGGAGCCGGTTTTACAAGAGGTTTTAGGCGGAGAAGACAATGTCAGTATTTTTTTTGCTGATATCTTAAAGGTAAAGGTGGAGGAAGTTTTCGTTCCTAGTAATCTTACGCCCAAAGTAGTAGCCAATCTTCCCTATTATATTACCACACCGGTTCTTTTTCATTTGCTTGAGGCAAAGGTGGATTGGGATAGTTTGGTCTTTCTTATCCAGAAGGAAGTGGCTGAGCGGGTAGTGGCGTCTGCGGGAAGTAAAACCTATGGGGCTTTGTCCGTGATGGTGCAACATAAAGCCCAAGCGGAACTGGTTGGGGTTGTTCCCCCCACTGTTTTCTTACCACGGCCGAAAGTGTATTCGGCCATTTTGCGTTTAAAACCCAAGAAAAGAACATATCCTGAGGAAACGGAGAAGATCTTTAAGATTTTAGTCAAGGCGGCGTTTAATTATCGACGCAAGCGTTTATTTAATTCTTTACGCGGAGTATTTCCAAAATTAGGCGGGGAGGCGCAAGTTAAAAAAGCCTTCCAGTTATTTAAAATTTCTGACAACAACCGAGGAGAAGACCTTTCTCCAGAGGAGTTTTTGGCGATGGCCGCGTTTTTCGCTAAGAAGGAAAAAATAGAGAATTAGGCGTAAATCGAGGGAGTTCTTTAAATTATGTGGCACGAGTGAGGATTTTCCAAAGATGAACTTAGGATAAGAGCAAGCGCTTATTCAAAATCAGTGATGAACGCTAAGAAGCTGAAAAAAAGGAGACAAAGCATGTATTTTGTCAGCCCGACCAAAGGTAGGCTCTCATTTGAACAGGTTTTTCAGGATGTGGTTTGCTTCATCAAAGAGGAGCCGGATAATAACTATAAATTGATTGTGGGAACCGACTCGCAGATTCGGGAGTCCATTTGTTATGTCACGGCCATCGTTATTCTAAGGGAAGGAAAGGGTGGGCGGTTTTACTACTCTAAAGACCGTGAGAAGAATCAGGTCGGGTTTAAACAACGGATTTTTATTGAGACCGCAAAGAGTTTGGGCATAGCCTCCCGGTTGGCAGAAAGCTTAGCCTCCCTGGGTTGGGATGATTTAAATATTGAAGTTCATTTGGATGTGGGGGAGCGCGGCCGGACCAAAGAAATAATCCGCGAAGTCGTGGGAATGGTGACAGGGAGCGGCTTCGGGGCGCGGATTAAACCGGATTCCTACGGCGCTTCTACGGTTGCGGATAAATTTACTAAATAGGAAATTAGAGGCTAGAAGCTGGCAGCTGGATTCCAGGGTGTAATAAACGGGAATATGCCTGATTATTAAATCAGCATTCCCTACGTAAAAACATGAGCATTACGCGGGACTAGCCTACTCTCTAGCTTCTAGCCTCTAGCCTCTAGCCTCTATAATTTGACATTGCAGTTTTATTTTGTTATACTTTATATCGAAATATCGAACAAACGTTTGGAAAGGACGGGGTTATCATGTCCATGGAGGAAAAACAAAAGGCCCTAGAGATCGCGATGCATCAAATTGAGAAGCAGTTCGGTAAAGGGTCGATCATGAAAATGGGTGAAGCCTCTGCCAAGATGAATGTAGAGGTGATTCCTACCGGCGCCATAACCCTTGATCTAGCCTTGGGGGTGGGAGGTATTCCCCGGGGGAGAGTAGTAGAGATTTACGGACCGGAGTCCTCTGGTAAAACCACGGTCGTTCTGCATATTGCGGCCGAGGCCCAACGCTTGGGAGGGGTTGCCGCCTTTATCGATGCCGAGCATGCCCTGGATCCCATGTATGCCAGAAAACTGGGAGTTGACATAGATAATCTCTTGATTTCTCAGCCGGACACCGGTGAACAGGCCCTGGAGATTGCCGAGGCTTTGGTACGGAGCGGGGCTGTGGATATCATCGTAGTTGACTCGGTGGCGGCCTTGACTCCCCGGGCGGAGATCGAAGGGGAGATGGGCGACGCCCATGTGGGACTGCAGGCCAGATTAATGTCGCAGGCCTTAAGGAAATTAACCGGCGCCATCAGTAAATCAAAGTGCGTTGCGGTATTTATCAACCAAATCCGGGAAAAGGTCGGAATCATGTTCGGTAATCCTGAGGTGACTCCCGGGGGGCGGGCTTTGAAATTTTATTCCTCCGTACGGTTGGAGGTTAGAAAGATTGAAACTCTAAAGCAGGGTACAGAGTTAATTGGGAACAGAACCAGGGTTAAAGTGGTTAAAAATAAAGTGGCGCCCCCTTTTAGAGAAGCTGAATTTGATATTATATACGGATTAGGGATCTCAAAATTAGGTTGTCTCTTAGATTTGGCTGCAGAGAGAGACATCATCAACAAGAGCGGTTCCTGGTATTCTTATAAGAATACCCGACTGGGTCAGGGCAGAGATAATTCAGTCACATTTTTGCAGGAACACCCGGAGATCTTGGCCGAAGTAGAGACGGCCGTCGGCGCTGAGTTGGGTTTGGTCCAGCCTAAGCAGGTTGATGCTACGGACCAGGGAGAAAAGGCAGCGAAAGAGAAGAAGACAACGAAGAAATGACAAAACCAAGAGGAGCGTCACAGAGAAAAACCGTTCTGGACTGCGCTCTGACCATGCTCGGACGTAAACCTTACTCTCGCCAAGAATTACGTATAGCATTGGAAACAAAAGATTATCGAGCGGAGGAGATTGAGGAGACCCTTACCCGTCTTTTGGAGTGGGGTTATGTGGATGATCGACTCTATGCGGAGACTCGTATTGAGAAGCTTTTGGCTGCCGATAGAAGCAGGAACTTTATTAAACATAAGTTGATGGAGGCTGGCGTTTCGCCGGAGATTTGCAGGGCGGAATTGGATCGGTTATACCCACCCGATCGAGAAAAAGAGCTTATTTACAATTTATGGAGAGGATTTCATACCAAAATCAATGGACGGAAACCCACAGCCAAAGAGTTGATGAAGTGGGCCAGAAAGTTGATGACCGCGGGGTTTCCTAAGGAAGAGGTCCAAGTCTGCTTTGAGCAGGAAGTGGACTCTTGACAGTATTTTTCAAAAAAGATACAATTGATTTTGGAGAAGAACACTAATAAAGCCGAGTTCTTACTCGGCTTTATTACTACGCTCTTTTGGCAAATCCCCCTGTAAATCATCGGCTGTTCGTTTTTGGATTACTGTTCGTTTTGTTCCAATCTTTATTGGGGATATAGTAAATTATGCGCACTTGTGCAAAACATCTGCGCTATAGAAGGAGGTGTAGAGAATCGAGTTTGGAACGATTATTAAGTATATTGTTCTCATTTTAGTCAGTGTTTTAGGCGGAATTCTCTTAGAAAAAGTCAAGGCTGTTATGCGCCTGAGATCGGCTGAGGATACTGCCAAAATGATATTACAAGAAGCTGAAAAAGAGTCGGAGGCCAAAAAGAGAGAGGCTATTCTAGAGGCAAAGGAAGAGGCCTTGAGAGTCAAAAATGAACTAGAAAGAGAAGTCAGAGAGCGGCGTAACGATACTCAGCGTCTGGAAAAGCGGCTTTTGCAAAAAGAGGAGAATTTAGATCGTAAGGCCGACATTATGGAGAAAAAAGAGGAAAACCTGCTACAGAAAGAATCGGAACTGGAAAAAATGAAGTCTGATCTCAAAGAGTTACAGCAGAAACAACGTGTTGAACTGGAAAGAATATCCGGCTTCACCTCCGATCAAGCTAAAGAAATACTCTTAGCCAATCTAGAACGGGAGTTGACGCAAGAAATAGCTCTCCGTATTCGGGAAATGGAGGCTAAGATTAAAGAAGAATCAGACAAAAAGGCCAGGGAGGTTATTTCCACCGCCATTCAACGGTGCGCCGCAGACCATGTGGCAGAGACTACCGTATCGGTGGTGGCCTTACCTAGCGATGAAATGAAGGGCAGAATCATTGGACGCGAAGGGAGAAATATTCGTGCCCTGGAGACCTTAACCGGGATAGATTTGATTATCGACGATACACCGGAGGCTGTGATTATCTCCGGTTTTGATCCGGTCAGACGGGAAGTAGCTCGGCTGGCGTTAGAACGTTTGATCGTGGACGGACGTATCCACCCGGCCAGGATCGAAGAGATGGTGGAAAAGGCGCAGAAAGAAGTAGAGACCATCATTAAAGAAGAAGGAGAACAGGCCATGATTGAAATGGGGATTCATGGCTTGCACCCTGAACTTGTTCGTTTATTGGGCCGCCTGCGGTATCGGACCAGCTATGGCCAGAATGTGTTAAAGCACTCTATCGAAGTAGCTCATCTGGCCGGTTTGATCGCAGCGGAGATCGGCGCGGATGTTACTCTAGCCAAAAGAGCGGGATTACTGCATGATATCGGGAAAGCTATTGATCATGAAGTGGAAGGGCCGCATGTTACGATCGGTGCGGATCTAGCCAAGAAATACCGAGAATCGGTTGGAGTTATTCACGCGATCGCCGCGCATCATGGTGATATCGAGCCTAATACAGTAGAGGCTGTCCTGGTGCAGGCGGCCGATGCCATCTCCGCCGCTCGCCCCGGCGCGAGAAGGGAAACCCTGGAAAGTTACATCAAACGTTTGGAAAAACTGGAGAAGATCGCGGATACCTTTGATGGCGTGGAAAAGGCTTATGCTATTCAGGCTGGCCGGGAAATTAGAATCATGGTTAAACCGGATAAGGTGGATGATATGGGTTCCATCCGCGTAGCCAGGGATTTAGCGAAAAGAATCGAAGAGGAGCTGGAATACCCAGGTCAGATCAAAGTTACGGTGATCAGGGAGACTAGAGCGGTAGATTACGCAAAATGATTTTTGCCAGTATCTAGTAAAGTGGAAATTTTGTATTTGGAGCAAACAGAATTTTACATTTGCCCAAGTAAACCGCATTGGAAAAAACCTTGGCAAGACGCCTTTCCTTGGTAAATAAGATAACGCTAGCTAAATAAAATTGTAATCTGTAACTTGTATCCAGAAAAAAATGAACCAACCAAAAACAGCCGCGTGGATGAGGAGGTACGGAGATGAAAGGCGTGTTTTGGAAAGAGGGAGAGCCGTTTACCAACTCAATGAGTCTCATTGTATCTCTGTTGATTCGTTATCCTGAATTTGCCACCTTGAAATTGGATCCAAACCTAAAGTGTTTTGTCTTCAGCTTCATGATTAAAAAGGGGTTAGCGCCAAAAGAACTGAAAAAGCTGCGTACGGAAATTCAATTGAGCCTAGAGGTGTTTGCTGAGTTAAACCAGCAAACACCTACGGTTTTAAATATTTCATTTCGGCGGACTAAAGGACTGACTTTTTTAGAGATTAAAAGGGACATTCCTTCATTATCACGGGATGAAATTTCTCTTCTGGTCGGTTTGGTAAAGAACTATTTTCATGAGGACTTGGTTGGAGAAGCAGATGACGAGGTAGGAGAGGATGAACGGTATTTTCAGGAAGAAATGATTGATCACATGTTAGAAGACTTGAAAGACTCACGACAGGAAAGAAAGTTAATTGGCATCAGGGAAGAGGGAAGGGTGATGATCTTTAACCATTAGTTTTCAATTAATTTTAAATTAATTGAAAACTAATGGGCTTATTTAGAAAAATTAGCTTGCGATTATGGTTTAGCAACAATCGACCCCTGGACAACAGGGGTTTATTTCAAATCATTCCTGGGTAAGTTAAACGCGCGTATAGATTTAGAAGCGAGAGGAGTTTGAAATTGCGGGTTCTGTTCCTAGGTGACATTGTGGGAAAACCCGGTCGAAAGGTAGTAAAGACCTATCTTCCTAAATTAATTAGTGAATTACGGCTCGACTTGGTAATTGCGAACGCCGAAAATGCGGCGGGGGGATTTGGACTGACCTTGGAAATCGCCGGGGAGCTATTCGACCGGGATCGATGTGATCACAATGGGAAACCATACTTGGAAGAATCGGGAGATATATCAAGTTTTCCAACGGTTTCCTCAGGTGATCAGGCCGGCAAATTATCCGCCGGAGACCCCGGGGACAGGTTATGGCGTTTTTACAGCAAAAAACGGTTACAAGGTCGGGATCGGGAATATATTAGGCCAGGTCTATATTGATCCTCCCTTAGAGTGCCCGTTCAGAGTAGGCGAAGAAATAATTAGTATATTAAAAAAGAAGACCCCCTATGTTTTGGTTGATTTTCATGCTGAAGCCACCTCAGAAAAGAAGGCCTTTGGTTATTTTGTAGATGGAAAGGTCTCGGCGGTTCTAGGAACCCATACCCATGTCACAACTGCGGATGAAACCATCTTGGACGGAGGCACCGGATATATTACTGATGTTGGTATGTGCGGACCGGTCAAATCTGTCTTGGGGGTTAAGTCCGAATTGGCAATTGAGAAGTTTTTAACCAAGTTGCCGGTGAGGTTTAATACAGCCGGTGGTCCGGCGGAACTTAACGGGGTTTTTATGGAATGGGATAGTACAGGGAGAACCGTATCCATGAGAAGAATAAATTGCGGTGAAACTTAAAATTTTAATAAAAATAAAGGAATTTTATGGTGAATAGAAAAATATAGTTGTTAAAGACCATTGTGATACAGGAGGGGGATCGGGCAATGGAGGTATTAAAGGTTTCGGCAAAATCCAATCCAAACTCAGTGGCCGGTGCTTTAGCAGGTGTATTAAGAGAACGAGGTGGCGCGGAGATCCAAGCCATCGGCGCCGGCGCGCTAAATCAGGCGGTGAAAGCTGTAGCCATCGCTAGAGGATTTGTTGCTCCCAGTGGCATCGACTTAATCTGTATTCCGGCATTTACTGATATCATGATTGATGGTGAAGAGCGAACCGCGATCAAACTTATAATAGAACCCAGGTAAGTGCCTTGAGATGGTGGAAAAGAGTTTGAATTAAAAATAATATAACAGCAAGCCGCCAGTCTTAGTCTAAAATTAAGGTCTAAGTGATAATGATTTTGCTTGTGTGCGCGTAAGTAGCGCATGATGATACCTATATATATTTGTATAGGTTTTTTTACTATATATGCATATATATAACTTATACTATGGTAGCAGGCGTTTCTACTGGCCTGAAGCGGCGCTGAGCACAGGAAATACTGTGGAGGGATAGCTTTGAAGAGTGGGTTGAGTGAGTACTGGCCGGTGATTGACGGTCATGCCGATACCTTGGTACAGTCCGCAATTGAGGGGCGGAGTTTTTTTTGCCGGAGTGAGTGCGGTCATCTTGACTTGGAGCGACTTCTTGTCGCCGGAGTTGACCTGCAAATTCTCTCTATCTGTGCAGGACGAAGAGATGACCCATATCAATTTGCCCTTGATATGTTGACCAAGTGGGAGCGGGACTACGCTTTTTTTCAGGAGAGTTCCCCACTAAACTCGTGCTTCATCATAGTAAAAAATAAAGCAGATTTCATGGAATGGAGAAAGCAGAGGAAAGTCGGAGTAATCTTGGGTTTGGAAGGTCTTGAACCGCTGGAGGGGAAGATTGACAGGCTGGAAGAGTTTTATCAGCGGGGTATTAGATTATTTTCCTTAACCTGGAACCTACGCAATCAGTTCGCCTTTGGCGTCGGTTGTGACACAGACCAAGGTTTAACTGAGTTAGGAAAGAAACTGGTTACTTACGCAGAACAGATGGGTTTTTTTTTGGATCTGGCCCATTTAGGCTATAAAGGTTTTTTCGATCTGATGGAGTTGGCCAAGAGACCGGTGATTGTCTCTCATGCTAATATGTTTGCGGTTTATCCCCACAAACGTAATTTAAAAAAAGAGCAGGTGCAGGCCATAGCCGAAACCGGCGGCGTTATTGGACTCACGTTTTATCCTCCCTTTATCGGACGTGGAAGGGTAGGTCTGGAGGACCTCTGGCCTCATCTAGACTACTTATTGGAGAAATGGGGAGATCGACTTCCTGCCCTTGGGGGAGATTTTGATGGGATCGATTCTACTCCCTATAATCTAGTGGATGTGCTGGGTCTGGAGAAACTTGTGGTGTTTTTGGAGAGTAGAGGTGTTAAGCGGCAGGCCAGAGCAGGTTTTTTAGGGGGGAATCTTTACCGTGTACTCAAAGGGGTATTTTTAGGCGACGAGTGCTAATTAAATCCAAACACCCCAGGCTTATTCAGAGCTTGCCTGTTTTTACTTAGAGGGAATCTGAGATTAATCGTAGAAATCATTTTATAAACAAGTTCAAAAAAGACTCTTACCCGGCAACTTGTAAAAGTCGTAGTATAAATCGTAGTAAAGGAAGTGGCATTTATGTCGGAGAAGATCAGGAGAGTTGTTATACGCCCGTTTACCGTGGAAGATCTAGAATCAATGGTGCAATGGAATAATGATTTTGAGGTTGAACAATACGTGGATCGTTGTTTGCCTAAAACTTTAGGTGAGTGTCAAATTTGGTTTGAGCAGAATATACCCAGCCGCAACTACCGGCTTTATGCCATTGAGGATGAAAGTGGGAAGGTGATCGGGGATTTAGAATTGGACCACATCTGCTGGAAAAAGAGAGAGGCGGAACTTCGGATCCGGATCGGAGAGAAAGATTATTGGGATCAGGGTTATGGTTTCTCAGCTTTAAGGGCGATTTTAGCTAGGGCTTTTACCCGGCTTGGCTTAGAACGGATTTATCTGAGGGTATACGCTTTCAATTTACGGGCGATTCATTGTTATAAAAAAGTTGGGTTCAAAAAAGAGGGTACTCTGAAACGAAACACCGACCTGACTTGGAAAGAAATTCATTTAATGTCCCTAAAAGAAAGAGATTTTTTGAATATTTATAATAATAACTTATCAGCCTAGAAGGAAAGAGTTTTCTTTTGTAGAAATAATTAACATTCCATCCAACTAATCCAATTTAGTTGGTAGGTCTTCAGATGTTACATTTGACTAAAATTCATAGGAATGAATAAAAATAGAAATCTCAAGGAGGGGCAAGCGTGTCAAAGCAAATTAAGGTGCTCTTGGCAGATAATAATCGGGAGTTATGCCAGGTTTTATCGGAACACATCGGTCTACAGGATGATCTGGAATTGTGTGGAATCGCTTATGATGGGTTAGAGGCCATAGATCTGCTCAAGGAGGTTAAACCTGATGTATTAATCCTGGATATTACCATGCCTTACCTGGATGGAATCGGTGTAATGGAACATCTTGCAGAGATTGAATGTCCTCCCAAAGTAATTGTATTGACCGCATTTGAACAGGAATCGATGGTGCAGAGACTGATCTCTATGGGCGCTGTCTATTATATGGTCAAACCCTTTGATACGTCTACATTATTGGAACGGATCAGACAGTTCGGACGTTCGGTTCAAACCCCAAAAGTCAATAAAGACGGGGCATTTACCCGTCCGATGGTGGCTAAAGAAAATCCAGGCCTGGATCTGGAGGTCGAGGTGACCAAGCTTTTTCACGAGATGGGGATTCCAGTACACTTTAGAGGATATAGTTATTTGCGGGACGCGATTATTCTGGCTGTGGAGGAAGTAGATATTTTAGGTAATATCACCAAGAATCTCTACCCCAGGATTGCTGAGAAATACAAGTCTACTTCCAGTGGGGTGGAATCAGCGATTAGGCATACAATAGAAATTGGTTGGGAGCGGGGTAATTCCGAATTTCTAAAAGAACTCTTTGGGTTCGGAGACAACCAAGCGGCGAAGGGTAAGTTTCCTACTACCGCTTCGTTTATTGCCAGATCGCTGAACAGATCCGTTTACAGATGAAGTGTTCCTGATCTTGCTTGTATGTGGGAGAATGCCTTTTCCGCAGAAAGAGGAAATTACATAAGAATTGCCCTTCTTTATAGAGGGGCTTTTTTTCTGTACGGATTAGGAATTGTCTAGATCAAGTTAAGCGGGTATAATGTGTATAGAGAAGGGTTTTAATTAGTTATAAAAGGGGTTGTGACCTTGGAGTTGATTGGGGAGACCTTGGAACAACTGGAAAAAGTGATGGAGAAATGGGGACATCCTCTCTATCGAGCGCGGCAAATCACTGTTCTCCTTTATCAGCGGGGGGCGCGAGATTTTTCGGAGTTGACCAATATTCCCAGCTCCTTGCGTCGGCAATTACAAGAGGCCGGTTGGCGCTTGCCATCCGTACATATCCGCACGGCATTTGAGGCTAAGGACGGTACTAAACGTTATCTTTTTCGCTTAATAGACGGCCGGGAAGTGGAAGGAGTATTCATTCCGGAGCAGAAGAGAAAGACTGTGTGCTTTTCTACACAGGTGGGGTGCGGCATGGGTTGCGCTTTTTGCGCCACCGGGCAACAGGGGTTCAGCAGAAACCTGACAGCCGGTGAAATTATTGACCAGGTATTATCCATCGGACTAGAGCGGGATATCAGAATCAGTAATGTCGTGGCGATGGGTCAAGGGGAACCCTTGGCCAATTACGAGCAAGTGCTGAAGGCCGTCAGAATTATCAACGCTGATTATGGTCTGGGCATTGCGGCCCGGCGACTAACTATTTCCACATGCGGTTTGGTTCCTGCTATCCACCGCTTAGCCGCAGAAGAACTCCAAATTAATTTGGCTGTTTCTTTACATTGCGCGAATGATGTTAAAAGAAATGAATTGGTTCCGGTTAACCGTTCTTATTCTTTAGGAGTTCTCCATCAGGCCTGTGTCGACTATGCGGAGGCTACAGGGAGGCGTGTAACACTAGAGTATATCATGATTAAAGATGTAAATGACAGTCAGGATGACCTCAATAAGTTGATTGAATTCTCCCGCGGCTGGCTTTGTCATATAAACCTAATCCCCTTTAACCCCATACCGGATAGAACTTTCGAGTCGAGTCCGATGAAGAGGATTCACTACTTCAACCAGGTTTTGAAGGAAAACGGGATCGCTTCCAGTATTAGACAAGAAAGGGGCGCTGAAATCGCCGCCGCCTGCGGGCAGTTACAAGCGCATTCACTTGCGAAAACGCCAGAGGACACAGAGATGGCTGAAAATAGAGGAAAAAGTTAGGTCAAATATTATCGAGGGATATTTTAGTGTTATTTAACATTAAAATTTGAATATGTCTAGTCTTGCTGACGCAAGCGTTTGGGAGAGGATGGATTTGTTTATGAGAAAGTTTAAAGAGTATTTAAGTACGTTATCCGATCGAATTACGGCTCCAGGTAAGACCGTCAGAGTTGTTCCGCCCAAGGTTAAAAAAGAAGGGGATGAGAACTCCGATACTATTGTCTTTAAAACAGCAGGGAAGACCAAGACTCAGATTAAAGAGACTTTCTTGACGGTGACCAAGGGACCTGATACCGGACGGGAATTTCTACTAATTCCCGCTTTAATGAAGATCGGCCGGCATATTGAGAACTATATTAACCTGACTGATGCGAGAATCTCGAGAGAACATGCGCTTTTGGAGTATAACATCCCCAGCAAGGAGTTTATTCTTAAAGATTTAGGCAGTACTAATGGAACTTTTCTTAATCAACGCAGGCTTAACAAAGAGGAAAAGGTTATACCCGGTGATGAGATTAGAGTGGGAGATACTGTTTTAAAGATGTCCACATTAGTTAATTAACTCCTGGATATGAGAGGTGTAAGCTATGGAGATCGGAATGTCTACTGATCGGGGACAATGCAGAGAGATTAATGAAGACAGCCTGGGATGGAAGGATAATCTGCTTGTTTTAGCCGATGGGATGGGTGGCCATAATGCGGGCGAAATCGCCAGCGCTTTGGTGGTGGAACGAGTACTGCGCTTAGATACAAATGAAAAAGAGTTTATACCGGCTCTTCGTTCTGTCCTAAATCAAGCAAATCAGTTGTTGCTAGACTATGCCAAGCGCTATCCAGAATGTCAAGGGATGGGAACTACTATTGTCCTGGCTAAAGTGGATGAGGAAAAGATCACCATAGCGCATGTGGGTGACAGTCGTCTATATTTATGGCGGAAGGGTGAACTTACCCAAATCACTAGGGATCACTCGGTCGTGGAGGAGCTAATCAGAGAAGGCGGGATCACAGAGGAAGAGGCCAGGATCCATCCTCAACGGAATCTTCTAACTAAGGCCCTAGGCACACCTGGTGATGTGGAGGCGGAGATTACCGAGGCGCCGGTCACCAAAGGTGACCGCATTCTTTTGTGTAGCGACGGATTGACCACGATGTTAGAAAAGCAAGAGATAAACCGGGTTTTATCAGCGAATGTTTCTGTCCAAGAAATTGCCGATCACCTGATCCAGGAGGCCAACAACTGTGGAGGGATCGATAATATTACTGTAATGGTAGTCCAGATCTAGTCAAACTCTTGCATAATTTGACATAATTAGGTAAAATCAGGTTTTAGAAGGATTTGCAAGACTGTATAGCGAATTATAAAAGGTTACTTTCTTTACAGAAATTCTTAAGGTGAATTGAATTTGGTCCCAGGGGTGAAGTGATTGATCGGAAAACTGTTGGGCAAACGATATAAAATCTTGGAATTAATCGGTGAGGGTGGAATGGCTTTAGTCTATAAGGCCGAGTGTACACTTTTGCAACGCATTGTGGCTGTAAAGGTTCTACTCGCGCAGTACTCCTCGGATAAAGAGTTTGTGGATCGTTTTCGCCGGGAGGCGCAGTCCGCAGCCAGTTTGTCTCATCCTAATATGGTTAATATCTATGATGTCGGTGAGGAAGACGGAATTCACTATATCGTGATGGAGTATATAGAGGGAAAGACTTTAAAGGATTTAATTAATAAAGAAGCTCCTTTACCCGTGAATCAGGCCGTCAGGATTGCGCTGCAGATTGCAGAGGCTTTAAAACACGCACACGAGCGTAATATAGTCCACCGGGATATAAAACCGCATAATATTTTATTAACCGCTGATGGACGAGCTAAAGTTACAGATTTTGGTATAGCCCGCGCTGTTAGCGCCGGAGGTTATACACAAACCGGTGTGGTAATGGGATCTGTACAGTATTTCTCACCTGAACAGGCCAAAGGCGTGACGGTAGGGCCTCAATCCGACCTTTATTCCCTGGGATGCGTCTTATATGAAATGCTCTCGGGTGAAGTGCCGTTTGAAGGGGAAAGCCCTATTTCCATAGCTTTAAAGCATTTACAGGAAGAACCCCTGCCCATTAATAAATTTAGCTCAAATCTGCCTTCGGCTGTGGTGAGCTTAGTGAATCGGGCCATGGCCAAGGATCTAGGCAAACGATATGCCTCCGCTAAGGCGATGATCAAAGATTTACAAGCCGTACTGGGACTAGACGCGGATAGTACTAAAGCGGAAGACTATCCGACTCAAGTGATGACGCCCGTTGCAAACGAGGCTACCACGGAGGAGGAGGATTCTCCGGTAAGGTCCGGAAAAACCTGGCTTGTTTTTTTAATCGCCCTTTTTGGCGCCTGTGCTTTGTTTGTTTTTGGGTTTATTTATCTTTTGCCGTCTAAGCCACCGGTGGAGGTTCCTGATTTAGTCGGAGTCAATCTGGAGGAGGCCGAAGCGCTCGCCGCGGAAAGAGGACTTAAAGTCAGGGTTGTCAGTGAGACCCATCACCAGATGCAAACAGGGTTGATTGTCTCTCAAGATCCGGCCGCTAACAGGACGGTACGTAGGGGACGTGAAATAAAAGTAGTGGTCAGTAAAGGAGCGGAGACCGTCCATGTGCCGAACGTGATCGGCAAGTCCCGGAGAGAAGCGGAGATTATCTTGGAAGAAGCCCGCCTGCAATTGGGGGGGATTTATACCGAACTAAGCAGTGATGTGCCGAAAGACCGGGTGGTGAGACAAAAACCTGCTCCCAGTATGGTGATTCAGAAGGGGGCCAGTGTGGATCTTTATCTTAGTCTGGGGCCGGATTATGATAAAGTAGAGGTGCCAAATTTTATCGGTCGTCGATTAGTGGATGTTCAGGCCAGATTGGCCAGTCTGGGTCTGGTTTTTGAATCTTATGAGCTGGAACACAGTTCATATCCGGAGGGACAGATTCTAGATCAACAGCCGCCTCCCGGTAGTATTGTTCCATTGGGGACGCCACTTAAATTTGTAATCAGCGGTGTTCCCGGGGGAGGACACTCCGGAGAGGGAGAAAACAGTTTCGGTCCGCGCAAGGAAAAGAGAATAAACATTACGATCAATCAAGGTCCGGAGGAACAAAACGTCGAGGTGATCTTGGAGGATGACCGGGGAAGGGAAATAATCTATGAAAATCTGCATCATCCGGGGGAATCCTTTGGCATTGATGTGGAAAGCTATGGTGAAGCCCGGGTCTATGTTTATATAAACGGTGTGCTATCCTATGACGAGAAATTGTAGGCATTAGGAGATAATCAGGGGAGGGAAATGTTTGCCTGAAGGGCGGGTTATTCAAGGGGTCGGCGGATTTTATGAGATTATGGATTTTGAGTCTGGCCAAACAGTCACGGCCTTAGCTCGGGGAAAATTCAAACGTGACGATAGAATTATCGTTGGGGATATGGTTAACTACGAAATTACAACAGAAGGTCAAGGGGTGATTGAAGAGCTTTATCCCCGGAAGGTTAAGTTAGTCCGACCCATGGTTTCCAATGTCGATCGGATCGCCATCGTCTTTGCGTTACAGAATCCAGACTATAATCGTCTCTTAGTGGATAGGTTTTTGGTATTGGCAGAAACAACAGGCCTAAAGAAGCTGTTGGTCTTTAATAAGCAGGACCTGGTAGGAAGAGCTTCGGAGAGAGCAGCGGTGGAACCTTATGAAAGTCTGGGGTACAGCGTGGTAGTCACCAGTACAAAAACGCGTAAAGGTAAACGCCTCTTTTTAAACGAGATTCAAGACGGCGTTACTGTTCTGGCCGGTCCCTCGGGAGTTGGAAAATCCGCGTTGATGAATCTGGTCTGCCCGGAATTTGCCAGGGAAACCGGAGAAGTCAGCAAGAAGATAGGCCGGGGGAGGCACACTACCCGCCAGGCCAAATTGTTGCCTATATTGAATAAGCCGGGATTTATCGTAGATACACCAGGTTTTACCCAATTAGATTTTGATTTTATCGCCCCGGATCAAGTAGCCGATTTCTTCCCTGATTTTTTGCCTTGGATCAAGGAATGCCGTTTCCAGGGCTGCCTGCATAAGAAGGAACCGGATTGCTCTATAAAAGAGGCGGTTCAAACAGGGGAGATTTTTTCCTGGAGGTACGAACACTATCTGACTTTTCTGGAGGAAGTTGAACGCTTCAACTCCACCACCCAAAAATATCGCGGCCGTAGAAGGAGATGAAGAATGATGATTGAAACAGGAATTGAAGTAGCTGCTTCCATACTGAACGCCGACTTTTACCAGTTGGAGAAAGAATTGGCTAAGGTGGATACGGCCGACTGGTTGCATCTGGATGTAATGGACGGACACTTTGTGCCTAATTTATCTTTTGGGCCACCGGTGATTAAGGCCTTAACTAAAAGAATTGCTTTACCTGCTGAAGCTCACCTAATGGTTGATTCTCCGGAAAAATTTCTTCCCGCCTTTTTTCAAACCGGTGTGCAGCGGATTATCGTCCATGCTGAATCCACTGTTCACCTTCACCGTCTGGTGCAGACTATTAAGGAAGAAGGGTTTGAAGCAGGGGTAGCCCTAAATCCCGCCACACCTCTAGATCACTTGGACCTAGTCTTACCGGAATTGAGCATGGTGCTTTTGATGACTGTAAACCCCGGTTTTGGCGGGCAAACCTTGATTCCTGGTGTTTTACATAAAATAACGAAATTGAAGAAGAGCCTGGTTAGACAAGGCTTAAGATGTAAAATTGGAGTTGACGGAGGAATTAATCGGGAAACAGCCCTAAAGGTTACATCAGCAGGGGCCGATTTCTTAATTGTCGGAACTTATCTTATGAAAAGTCCGGCGCCTGCGGAAGAGGTTGCAGTTTTAAGAAAAATGAAGGTAGGAGGGGCATAAGTTGGCTTTTCAGCATATCGATTCATTTGTAAAGGCTGTTTATACTGTAGTTGAAAGCATGTTGAATCCTGATATAAAGGCAGGTAAGCCTTTTTTTAATGAGGAACCTTTATCAAAATACGAAGTTACCGTGCTCGTGGGGGTGCTGGGAGATCTGCAGGGACAAGTGATTTGTGGGATGTCCAAGGCAACCGCAGAAAAAATTATCTCACAGATGCTCGGGATTGAAGTGAAAGATATTGATGAGATGGGCAAGAGCGCGATCTGTGAATTGAAGAATATTATTGTGGGGACCGCCAGCACAAACCTTTCCGAGGTCGGTTATAGATGTAATATCACCCCACCCTTAATTATTTTGGATGAAAGTATCCCGGATTTCCTTAAACATATTCATACCGCTTTGGCGATTCCCATTACCATTCCCTATGGGGACATTGAGATTAATCTTTTTCTTCGTAAAGATGAATTGGTCTCATGAATAATGGGAAAATTTAAACAAACAGGCCAATCAAAAAATAATTAAGCCGGGCGTAGGTACGCATACTTTTTAAGTATGCGTGTGTGAGGAGGTTACACACGTGAGTGATCAGTCGATTGAAGCAACCATGAAGTTTAATTCCAAAGACGACAAGCCGTCGGAGGTTAGCAGTATACTTAAAGAGGTTTGTCTCGCCTTAAAAGAAAAGGGTTATGACGCCCTCGACCAGATCGTAGGATATCTGCTTTCCGGTGATCCCGCGTATATTACCAGTCATAGAAATGCCAGGGTATTAATTCGGAGGATTGATCGTGATCAAATTTTAGAAGAGTTGGTTCGCTTTTATCTAGCAAGAGAGGAAGATTAGCCAATGTCGTGTTTGCGGATTAAGGGTAGAAGAAGACTAGAGGGAAGGATCAAGGTCAGCGGGTCTAAAAATAGTGGTTTGGCCTTGATGGTGGGAGCGGCCCTCGGGAATGAAGACGTTTTACTGACCAATGTGCCCCATGATACGGATATACTGGTTATGTCGGAGATTCTACAAGGCCTGGGGGTGCGGGTGGATTCTCCGGCGCCGGGACAATTAATCATAAATGGGTCTAATCTACAACTTGCCGCGATTCCTTACGAACTAGCCCGAAGACTCAGGGCCTCTTTTTATATAGCAGGCTTATTACTGGCCCGTCTTGGTAAGGCGGAGGTTCCCCTACCCGGTGGTTGTTTCTTAGGACCGCGTCCCGTTGATTTTCATATCAAGGGATTCCAGAGTTTAGGCGCGGAGGTATTGATCGAACATGGGTTGATGAGGGCGGAAAAGACCAATCCCCGGTCACGGAGGGAGAAAAACGAACGGATTTTCATTAACCGGTGTAGTATGGGGACCACCATAAACCTGCTGTATCTGGCGGTTCTCAATCCGGGGACAATAATCTTGGAAAACTGCGCGAAGGAACCGGAGATTGTAGACTTAGCGGTCTTACTGAACTCGATGGGCGCAAAAATCCGCGGGGCGGGAACGGACATTATCCGGATCCAAGGGGTAGAAAGCCTCCATGCTACAGAGCACAGTATCATAATTGACCGAATTGAAGCCGGAACCTATCTGGCGATGGTTGCAGGCGCCGGCGGGGACGTGGTAATCGAAAACACCATGGCCGACTATTTACGGGCCTTAATCTTGAAAATGCGTGAAGCGGGTGTGGAAATCGTAGAAGGGGAGACGGAATTACGGGTGAAATCAACAGGAAAACTAAACCCCGTGGATATTGAGACAGCTCCCTATCCCGGGTTCCCCACCGACCTACAGCAACCATTCGGCGCTTTGATGACGATCGCGAACGGGACAAGTATTGTCCGGGAGACTATATATGACAATAGATTTCGTTATCTGGATGAGTTATCCAGGATGGGCGCGGAGATCAGAGTTGATCGGGACCGGGCGATCATTAAAGGAGTCTCCGGATTAAGCGGGGCGCCGGTAGAAACGACAGATTTACGAGCCGGAGCCGCCTTGGTCTTGGCCGGTTTAATTGCGGACGGAACAACAGTTGTCTCCAATGTGGAGATTATCGACCGCGGTTATGAGCAGCTCGTTAATAAATTGCAGTCGATCGGTGCGGAGATTAAGCGAGAAATATAAAGCATAAGACATAAATCATAAATCAAAAATAAGACAGTTTAAGCTGTTGCATAAGGAATTTGAAGTTCCTCTGCAACAGCTTTTTGCGATCTACACATTAATCACGCCTTGATGAGTAGATGGATTTTTTCCGATTTTATCCAGTTTCATTGGTTTGAGCCTTATTTTCGCTTCTGATCGCGTCGATCAGTGTATCCCCCCTAATCCCTAAACGCAGGCATTCTAAAGCATAGACCTCCTGCGGGGCGATATTCCCCAGATTGACGTTGGCCCCGAAACGTCGCACCAATTCAACTTGTTGGTTTTTGAGGGGAGCTTCCCAAAGGATCTGCTCCAGGGGCAGGTTTTCTGCTAAACTCTCTAAGCGGAATTCTTCAATGCCTCCGTCTTGATTATAGATTCCTACTCCTTTTCCGGACTCTCTACCTTCTACAATCACAAGCTGTGATCCGTGTTCCAGATCAAACTTGGCGAGCTGGAGCAGGAGTGAGGTGTTTATATTCTCCTGGGGTAGTTTTTTTCCAATCTCTGTGAGAACGTAAAACCCCTTTTCCTGGGCTAACTCAATTATTCTTGCTCGGGCACGGAGATCAAAAGGGATGGTGCCGTCGGAAATCTCCAGAGCATTAAAACCTAAGTCCAAGGCCCGGTCAAGAAAATCCTTGGCCTTGCCTTGATAAATTGCGATCTCAAGCAGGGTTCCACCGGGGAAGACCTTGATTCCTACCTTTCGAATCAGCCGGATTTTTTTGACGAGTGTCTCCTCGGGATATAAAGCCGATGTACCAAAGGTCAGCTTAATTAAATCCACATAATCCTGGGTCAGCTTGAGCCAGGCCTCGGTTTCCCGGGGGGGAAGACCTTTGTCTAGGATCATGGTCAGCCCTTTGTCTCTCGGTTTAGCCAACCTGTTGTTGATGGGCGCGGTCAAAACCTCATTCCATGCATTAAGCATTATTAAACCCTCCGTCGTTAATACGCTGCCTACTCACCGTAGGTAAAGTTAGAATCGTCTTTGTACAGGTAGAAAATTTTTTCTTTTATATAGTATTTTTCAATATCTTCTGCTGTGACATTTTCCTAAGGAGTGGGACATAAATTTAAGGAGGAGTGGAGGGGAAAATATGGTACGGGCAAACTTAATCCTATTAGTCCTTTTTTTACTGGGAATAGTTTTTGGGAATAATCTGATTGCCGCCAGCGCCGGTACACTCTTGGTAATTAAACTCATAAATCTGCCTTTCGTTTTAGGAATAATCCAGCGGCATGCTTTAGAGTGGGGACTGCTCTTTTTACTGATTGCAGTAATGGCTCCTTTTGCTCAAGAAAAGGTAGGATTAAAAGAGATAGTCAGTTCTTTTACTACTCCGGTGGGATTGGTAGCAATACTTGGAGGCACACTAGCCACTTACCTGTGTGGACAGGGAGTGGTCCTGTTAAGACTAGAACCTGAGATCATGGTAGGTTTGGTTATCGGGACGGTGCTTGGGGTATCATTCTTGAAAGGGATTCCGGTTGGTCCATTGGCGGCAGCCGGTTTAACCGCGCTAATCCTTAACCTCCTAGGCTTAAACAAAAAGTGAGGTGAATAGAGGGTGGAGGCTAAAGTCCTTTCC
>Ga0079223_10000472_pt1 | contig 20592 bp, 15 predicted proteins | sample Stecom2011_FD_75072 | JGI IMG/M metagenome (GOLD analysis project Ga0079223, IMG submission 75072) | Agricultural soil microbial communities from Utah to study Nitrogen management - Steer compost 2011 | ecosystem: Environmental > Terrestrial > Soil > Agricultural land | place: USA: Utah...
TATATGATCCGGAAAACCTTTCTGATCTTCCCATGAGATTCTTCGCACAGGAGATTATCAGAGAACAGATATTCAAACAGTTCCGGGATGAGATACCATACAGCAGCACTGTTACAGTAGAAACTTATCGTGAATATCCCAATAAACTGGAGATTCAAGCTAATGTCTGGCTCGAACGTAAATCACAGAAGATAATTTTTATTGGCGATAAGGGGAGTAAGATAAAGAGTGTCAGGTTGGCAGCAGAAAAAGAGATTTATAGACTGGCCGGGAAGCGGGTTAAGCTGGAGTTATAGGTAAAGCTCAAGGCTAACTGGCGTAAAAAGAGAAATGCCCTGAAAGAATTCGGTTATGTTTGAGATATCGCTGATAGATGATTCAAAAATGAATTGACACAATAAGGGGCGTTTTTAATTTGACCATCAAATTAGTGATAATACCCATGGAGGATTAGCCTAATTGGCAAGGCAGCGGTCTTGAAAACCGCCGGGTTTATCCCTTGGGGGTTCGAGTCCCTCATCCTCCGCCATGTTATTATAGTAAGATAACGGAGAGGTGACCGAGTTGGCCGAAGGTGCGCGCCTGCTAAGCGTGTGTGGGGGTAAAACTTCACCGTGGGTTCGAATCCCACCCTCTCCGCCAGTTTGCTGAAAGTTAGCAGTTGGGCCGTCGTCAAGTGGTAAGACACATGGTTTTGGTCCATGTATTCGGGGGTTCGAATCCTCCCGGCCCAGCCATCTTATAGCAAACCTGGAACAACTTTGAATGCTGGGATGTCGTCTAAAGGTAGGACAACGGATTCTGGTTCCGTATGTAGGGGTTCGAATCCTCTCATCCCAGCCATTTTTTTGTCAAAATGATGCGTTTAACTGTTCTGTGTATTACTGTAACCCACTCCTAATGAGTGATAAACGACAGGGATTGAATCGTAAATGTGTCATATCCGCTCTTATTCCATTATGGAAGTCACAGCCTACAGAGATTTTCTATTGACAGGATATGCTTGCCTGTAAATGATATACGACAAAAATAATTTCTCTGTCATGGACAGGTAAGATCGATCATTATCAGGCCGATAAAGGTTTGATACGATTTTTTGACAGAGAGATCGAGGGATTGGGAGGTTTGTCATGGCAATCAATGAAGGACTGTATTACAAAAATATCATAGACAATCAGATAGAGGGTATTGCTCTTATCGATACAGAAAATAGATTCTTGTATGCTAACCGAGCTGCTCATGATCTGTTTGAAGCAAGTCCTGAAAGCCTGATCGACAGAGTAATTAATGATTTTATCGAACCGAAGAATCTCAAATCATTTGAGAAAGAGATCCAAACCTGCAGAGACAATGGTTCGGGGAAGATGTATAGCTCTATCAGAACGATAAAAGGAAGGCAGAGACAGCTCAGCTTCTCTACCAGAGTTCAGGAGATCGATGCGCAAGGAAGTAAGGCTTTATCGATTGTTTTTTGTGATATTTCAGATAAGAAGAAGATAGAAGATGAGGTCAGGATGGTTGCAACTGCAACCCGTAATGCCAACGATTGTATCTTTATTACTGACATGCATGATCGTATTCTCTATGCCAATCCATCATTTTTCAAAACCTATCTATATGAAGCTGAGGAGATTATTGATAGTTCAGCTGCACTGCTCAGATCAACCAGTAACTCTCCAGAGTTACTGACAGAGATGTTACAGGGGACCCTTGATGGTGGCTGGAAAGGAGAACTGTTACATCTAAAAAAAGATGGAACAGAGTTCCCGGTCAGTCTATCAACATCACTGGTTAAAGATGATGACGGTGAATCGATGGCAATTATCAGTATAGCCAGAGATATAACCAGGGACAGACAGATAAGTAAGGAATTGACTAAAGTTCAGGAACTGGAGATGATTGGCTATCTAGCAAGAGGTATTGCGCATAACTTTAATAATATCCTGACTGCAATAGTCGGATACATCTCTCTTGCTCAGTTATCCAAAGATAATGAAGTCAAGTTAACCACAAATCTGGCTGAAGCAGAAAAAGCCTGTTTAAGAGCGAGAGATCTAACCCAACAGCTGCTGGGCTTTTCCAAAGGAACGGGATCATTACGAAGAGCAGCTTCGATTAAAGAACTGATAACAGAGTCGGCATCATTTGCTGTTACCGGCACAAATCTGGAATGTCGGTTCAAGATCGAAAACAAACTGGCAACAGTAGAGGTTGATGAAGCTCAAATCAGCCAGGTGATAAATAATATTGTTATGAATGCTGTCCAGGCTTCTCCTGCCGCTGGTGTTATTACTATCACTGCCAGTAATGTTACTATTAAAAAGAAGAATGACCAGGGTATGAAACCGGGTGATTATATCACCATATCGATCAAAGACGAAGGTGATGGAATAGCCGATGATATAAAGGATAAAGTCTTCAATCCCTTTTTCTCAACTAAAGATAAGCACAGTGGTTTGGGTTTGCCGATTAGTTTCAGCATAATCAGGAAACATGATGGTTACATTAAATTCTCTTCTGTCCATGGGAAAGGAGCAACATTCACTATCTATCTTCCAGTGTCTGGAAAGAGGGCCGAGAACGGTGACAGTAAAACGGATTTACGGAAACCTAAAGGTGGTAGAAAGATCTTGATAATGGATGATGAGAGAGATGTAAGAACGATTATCGGCAGTCTTCTCGAATCATATGGTTATCAGGTAGATTATGCAGTGGATGGAGATGAGGTTTTACAGCTAATTAAAGATGCCTGCCGGATTCATGATCAGAAACGGGATGTGAAAAAGCACGATATGGCTATCCTTAACCTAACTATTCCCGCAGGGAAAGGTGCAAAAGAGATCATTGATGAGGTTAAGGCTATCAATCCTGATATATTTGCTGTTGTTTCGACTGGTTATGCTAAAGATCCGATGGTAACAGACTACAACAACAGGGGATTTCAGGAAGTATTGGTCAAACCGTTTGAGGGAACGAAGCTGATAACACTTCTTAATAAGCTGGAAGAGTATGTAACGAAATAGAAAGCTGTTGAGGAGTGTTTGTTAATCTTAGACTCAACCCTTGATTACACCAATCGGTTTTGTCTTGATAATCTTCTTCAGCAACCCACAATCTGTCATTGTCTCGACAACAGCACTAACATCTTTATATACATTACTCATCTCTTCTACGAGGGTAGAACGAGTGGCAGAATGAACAAGTATATTCCGTTTCTGCATATCCTGGAGCACTCTGTTTGCTGTAGAACTCCTCAGAGCTTCTTTACGACTCATTATCCGGCCCGCTCCGTGACATGACGAACCAAAGGTCTCATTCATACCAGCTTCAGTACCCAGACAGAGATAACTGTATCGGCCCATATCACCCGGTATGATGACCGGTTGGCCTATTTCACGATATCTATCAGGGATGAGATGATGGCCGGGGCCAAAAGCACGGGTAGCTCCTTTGCGGTGAACGCAGAGGAGTCTTCTTCTCCCCTCAAAATTATGCTCTTCGAGTTTGGCTATGTTATGGCTCACATCATATATCAGCTTATATCCCAGTTCACGTGAGGAAGCATCAAGAACTCTCCTCAACTCCTTCTCTACCAGGCTCATCATAACTTGCCGATTAGACCAAGCATAGTTTGCTGCAGCTACCATAGCTGAATAGTATTTCTTACCGATAGGTGAATTAATATAGGCAGAAATCAGCTGAATGTCGGGTAGAGCGAAATCTAGCTCCTGCCTTTTTCTCTTCATCTCGACTACATAATCATCACAGATCTGATGTCCAAATCCTCTGGAACCACTATGGATCAGAACAATGATCTGGTTTTTCTCTAAACCGAGAAAATCGGCTACTGAACTATCGTATATGTCTTCAACAATACCCAGTTCTATGAAATGATTCCCTGATCCAAGTGTACCCATCTGATCCAGACCACGTCTCCTCGCCTTTATACTTACAGCATCAGGATTAGCACCAGGCATTGATCCCTGCTCTTCCATATACTCCAGACTGGCTTCGTCACCATGGCCGTTCTCTATAGCCCAACTCGCACCCTTCAGCATGATCTGATCAAGTTCTCTGGAAGAAAGTTTACGTATTGCTCCACGAGAACCTACTCCGGTTGGAATAGAGTTATAAAGTCTATCAATGATAAGTTTGAGACGATCCTTTATCTCTCGATAGATAAGATTAGTTTTGATCAATCTCACTCCGCAGTTTATGTCATATCCAACTCCTCCGGGAGATATGACCCCCGTATCGTAATCCATAGCTGCAACTCCACCAATTGGAAATCCATAACCTTCATGAATATCAGGCATAGCAATAGAATATCCCACTATGCCCGGGAGTGTAGCGACATTTTTTACCTGATGAATAGAACGGTCTTTCTTGAGCAGATCTGCTAACCTGGAGTTGGCATAAATCCTGCCAGGAACTCTCATTTCTCCGCTGCGGGGTATTTCCCAGCGATTCTCATCTATTCTTCTCAATTCTGTATTGGTCATATTGATCTCCTTCTCTTTCAGACTGATAGTGCTGATAGTAGTGATAGTCAAGTTATCTTTAATGAAATCTATCAAACTCTATTCATCTATAAAATTCTGCAAGAAACGATAATTCAGATCTCCCGTTACTGAAAGAAAAGTCTGGCTATATGATCTCTGTAAGGTTGTAAAACGATGGATTATGATATTACTTGACATAATGTAAACAGATACAAATTTTACCGAACTGAGAATGAAGGTGATATCTGAGCTTATTCTCACATAACATACAGAACATTAGTTTTACTGATTTATAGATTCAGATACATAATATTATCTCTGTTGATGACAGAGCGAAGAGAACAGATTGGTTATCGGATTCAAGCTGGAGAATAGTGATCAGCCAATCAAAAACAAAAAGGAGTATAAGGATGAACGTTAAAAGACTACTTGGGAGCCTGGTAATAACACTTTTTGTGTTATCTGCTGGAACCTTGATTGCTCAGGAACCTTCAGAAGAATTTCAGGAGCTTTATCAGGAGTATATGACGATTAATCAAGAGTTACAGATGGTTCAACAGCAAGCAATGCAGGACCCTGATATCATAGAAGAGTCAGATGAGTTCTCTGTCTATATTGACAACAAACTGAAAGAGTTGGGCGAAGAAGTATCGAATATGGTTGATGAACGTAACGAGGTTATAGAAGCGATTGAATCGGCCAGAGAAGAAGGAAACGAGGAGACTGAAAGAGAACTGCAGCCGAGGTATCAGGAGATAAGCCGCCAGCTACAACCGCATATCCAGACTATATTCGGAGAGGAAGAAGTTCAGCTGAGGCAGATGAACCTGGAAGATCTTCTAATGGAAAAGATGATCGAGATCAATCCGGAAACCGAAGAGAAAATGCAACGCATGGAAATCCTGACTGAACAACTCCAGCAAATGATGGGTGAGTAGTCAGTCAAGATTCTAAAGCACAGAAGTAATGGTAAAATAGCTGTGTGCTAACATAGCGATACTACAGACAGATGTTATTAAGATAGTGTTCCAGCTCTTTCTCGAAGCTGGTAAAACCATCATAATATAAGGATACTATCGGGACAGAATAGTCCTGAGCGATTCTTTTCAGAACTATGCTCCCGATAGTACCCGGCATACAACTGAACGGAGCTACATTTATGATAAGTTTGGCTCCCTCTTCTATAAACTTAACTGCTCTGCCTATAGTTAAGATAGCTTCACCTCGTATTGAATCTGCTATGTAAGGTCTTGCCTGTTCGATTAACTCCTCAATATCAGGTTCCCACCGATCAGATAAAAAGTTCCCAAACACTGAGTAGTACTTTCTCTCGTAATAGGATACGAGCTTTTCGGTTAGTGTTTCGGTAATCCTGTTACTTAGAGGGATGGTTTTCTCTTTTTTTAGCCAATTTGTGTAGTGAAACCATTCCATAAACGGTGCTACCCACGCTTCTGCTCCATGTCTTTCAATTTTCTCTATCAGGTAATCGTTTGAGAAGGGTGAACTTCGGACATAGATCTCTCCTACAATCCCTACTAATGGTTTTCTCTGACCAAGATCGATTTCACTGACGTTTAAACCATCGGCAATTTCTTTCAAGTACCTCACAGGATTTTCCCTCGATTCCAGGTTCTCGATGATCTTTTCGACGTTATCTTCTATCAAATAATTAATCCTGTCAGGATTACTGAGATAAGGCCTTATTCTACAACTTAGTTTTATCATAACATCAGTTATTATTATTGATTTCATAATTAAAAGACGCAGGCTTCCCGTTATTTCGTTATAATTGTTCTCCGAATTCACTGAAAAGATATCTGTATCGATACCAAGACGTTTAAGAGTCATCCTCTGTAGAGTTCTGTACTGACCAAACCTGCAGGGTCCTGAAGCACACGGCATAAAGAGAGCCCATGGCTTCTCCTGATTTTCTCGGTTAATCTTATGATATTTGAGATAAGCCCCAAAAGTTGATACTGCCGGAAGGCATTCCGATCCTCTCAGACAAGATCTACCAATCTGAAAAGTTTCCTGATTTTCTTCTTCTATTGCAACGGCATCGAAATCATGGCCACGGAAAGCCGCAGCAAGTAATCTTGAGCCCATTGGATGCATCGGAGGGAATAATAACCTCTTGTCTTTCAAACTATATTTTGTGATCTTCTCATGAACTTCCTGACTCTTCTTCCGGGGTTGATACTCTTTTAACCTGTCGAGGAAGGCTTCGATACGTGTAAGATAACCTGCATTACCACTATGCTCATCGAGTTCGAGAATAAGATATGGCCTGTCTGACCAGATCTCTTCCAGTAGGCTGAGCAGAAATGAATCAGGTCCGCAATTGAAGTTAGTAAGGAAAATTGGAAAGAAATTCGAATAGTCTTTTAACTTCTTTGCTGCAGCAAGAAATTTCTGACCATAACTCCAGTACATATTATTCTCTTCGCAACTGATATCCTCTCTGGTAGCCGGGAGAAGGTCAGAGGGAAGAATTGTATATCCATATCTGGTAGTATCTCTTATCAGATTGAGATTCAAAACCTCATCGTAAAGATTGTAAGCACGTCCCATAAACACGAGGACAGGTTTGTTACTGTATTCATATCTGGCTGACAACTCTCTGCTCAACTGTAATTGATTCTTAAGCTGGGTTTCGTAAGCAGCGACTCCTTTCTGGAATGCTCTTTTAATCTCTTTTCGCGAGAAGTGATATACCGATAAGCATTTTTTAAGGTGGTCGACATTGTAGTCTGCACTCTCTGAAAGGTTGATGACCGGGGTCAATAATGCGGGAACCGGGAAATGGTTATAATGTAGTATGTTTTCTAATATGGCTGGAGCTGATTGGGTAATTACACAGAAATAGGAGTTAATCGTTTTCGGATTTTCTGTATCCATTATCATATAAGGGAGAAAGATCGGGCTCTTTCCGTTTTGGATAAGGTATATAGCATGTCCTATAGCTAATTTCATCGGATTACAGAGTTCATGGGGACTGTATTGCATTCCGAGTTCAGCAATCTTTCTGTCTGATTCTGGCGATGTTTCTACCCTGAAACCCAATTCGGAAAAAAACAATTCCCAGATAATTCCGTGAGAATGATAAAACAGGGCTCGTGGAAGGTAAACAAAAGGGTTGTCATGTTTTTTCGAAGCAATCTTTGGGTGAAGAGATGATTTTTCTGGAATAAAATTGTCAATATCCGGCATGAAATACTTTCTATATACCTCGTCTGAACCCTCTTCTCCACTTTCCTTTCCGCACATATGCCCCCATGATACAGTTGAACTACCTGATTCTAAATACACTAACCTGCATCGGTTATGGCATTTATCACAGTATCTTTCCCGAATATTGATGCTCTGATTATCTATGTCCCACCCTTTGAAAGAGGTTGTCACTTCCGTTTGTCTATTCTGTAATAATTCAGTAATCCCAATAGCACCCATTATATGGCTATACCTGGAAGTATGGATCTTCTTTCCGAGTATATTTTGGAAGCTTTCGACAAGACCGCGGTTTCTAGCTGTTGCCCCGAGAAAGAGTATCGGTTCTTCTACCGGTCGGTTTTGAACAACCCGGTGAAGATAATTACGACAGACAGCGTGCAGTAGAGAAGTTACCACTTCCGGCCTGGAAAAACCATCCACTATGAGTTTACGGGCATCCAGTTCCATAAAGACCGTACAACGATCATTCATTTTCGGAGCTGCTATACCGGAACTCAATTTCTCGAAATCATCCAGACCGATATTCAGGACCTGGGCCTGTTCTTCAAGAAATGAACCTGTTCCGGCTGCACAGACATAATTCATATTAGCATCCTGCATCCATCCTTTATTTACTTGAATATATTTTGAGTCCTGACCACCAATCTCAAAGATCGTTCTGACTTCAGGATATTCTCTTACAGCCCCCTTCAGATGTGCAGTGATTTCATTGATTACTAAATCTGCACCTGCAAAGGCAGCAACTATCTTTCTTCCACTTCCTGTAGTGCCCATACCCTGAACTGAAAGCTCGAGACTATACTTCTTCTTATATTCCCTGATTCCTTTCAGAAGCTTTTGATAAGCCAGAATAGGATTCCCTGCTGTCTTGCGGTAGACATTGAAAAGAAGTTCACCACTTTCAGCGTCTCGCAATACCCCTTTAGTACTGGTTGAACCTATATCTACACCAAAAAATACTTTGAGCTTCTGGTTCCTGGCTAACCTGTCGATATTTATCTCATTACTGTAAATATCATAATAACTCATTGTATCATCTCTACATTTCAGGGCGGAAATGAAACTCAACCTCTTTTCCAGTGATACATCCTTTCTGTTACTGATATTGTTTATGTTGCTCGGGATAGTATCAGTAGACTGTAGGTAATAGACACCGGATCGGGCAATAAAAGCTTCCGGTGCTTCTGGAACTATTACCTCCTCATCATTGAATAGAGTGGTAAAATAATGATAAAAAAGTCGATTCCTGACCAGTCCTCCAATCAGGAGTATCTTTCCGGATATGCCGGTTCCTCTCAGAAGTGTAGTAAAACATGATTCTGCCATTCCTTTAACAAGACCGTTCCATAGTTGTTCCCTGGTATAACCCTCCTGTTGACGATGAATTAGATCACTCTTAGCAAAGACTGCACATCTGCTGGCGATTGTTGGTATTCTCAGAGTCGGTTGTATTGTCTCGATATCCTTGTAACTAAGATCCATTCTCAGCATCTGCTGGTCGAGGAACGAGCCTGTACCGGAAGCACAGAGCGAGTTAGTCTGAAAACGATGAAATTTTCCATCTTTGATCTCTACCAGAGAGAGAGAAGCAGCGCCGATATCAATTATGAACTGCAGGTCCGGGTATTGTTCTCTACAGTATTCTATTACAGGAATAGTCCAGTCCATCATTGTATAGTTCTCTTTACCGGCCAGTATATGTTTATAGCAACCAGTTAGAACTCCTTTTGATCGGGATTTTTCCGCTATTTGATGACTATTTTCGAGTTCATGGAGGATTCTGAGTGGATCGGAAAAGTGTTCTCTGACTATACAATCTTCTATTTCAGTTTTGTTGCCTATAACGATCTTGAGCGTTTTAGTTCCGATGTCTAAGCTGATATTTTTCATTGTTCTCAAATATCTACACAAAAACAGGTTGGTTGTCAGTCCGGTTATTTAGAGCCACTGACAGGTTTTATCAGGCCATCTTCATTGTTCTTATTGTAATTGACAGCTTTCGATACGGGATTCAATTCAATATCTTCATCAGGATAGGGATTCATTAGATCTTTTAGAACATCTTGTCGGGCAGGTGATAACCATTCTTGCATTTTCTCAGGATGGACGATAACAGGCATTCTAACATGAATGGGGAGTATTTTTTTGTTTGCTCTCGTGGTAATTATAGCAAAAGTCGCCGGTTGGGAGGAGATATCTTCTCTGTTACTATTCCAGATACCGGCAAAAAAGAAGAGTGGAATATCTCTGACATGGATGAAGAAGGGTTGCCGGTCAGATTTTCGCCATTCATAGAAACCATTAGTCGGAATCAAGCATCGTTTCTCCCTGAATGAGTTGCGAAATATCGGTTTTTCTTCAATAGTTTCCGACCTTACATTTATCGGGGCAAATGATTTATTCTTAGGTTCCGATTTATAAACGAAATCGGGAACAAATCCCCATTTCTGAACAGTTATAGTTGGAGATTCGTCTCTATAAATCAACACTGGTATCTCCATGCTGGGAGATATATTATAGTGAGGTGACCAGCTGATGTTATTATCTATAAGATCAGCATACTTCATGATTATTTCGATATTAGAAAAGAGTGCGAATCTTCCGCACATTATCTCTATCTCCTAGGCCTTGACCCTTAACAGTTCATTCCAGGAAGTTGTGTAACGGGGTGATAACATCTCTCTTCTCATCTGCCATTCCTGCTTGATTCCAGCGGCACTGAAAGTAATAGCTTCAGGGCCCCATTTCCGGTTGATTCTCTCTATACAATGCATTATCTGAGCCCTTCTGTCTTCGGGGTAGGGAGTCTCAAACAGATCTAAAGGGGCTTCTTCTTCCGGTATGATATCACTTAACATTACACCGACCTTCTTATATCTGTAACCGTCACGGTAGATCTCTTTCAGTATGACTCCTGCTGTTTTGATAAAATCAGGAGTATAGGCAGAATATCCTGAGAGCTTCATCTCTCGGTAATTGGCATATTGAGGTTCGTTCTTGAATGGATTGGTTGTGACGAAAAGTAAGATTCTTCGTGCCAAAGATCTCTGTGACTGCAATTTATTCACTGCAGTTATACAGTAAGCAGCTGCAGCTTCGCGAATTTCTTCATAGCTTGTTACCGGTTGACCAAACGATTTGGAGGAGATAATCCCCTTTTTCGGTTCGTTAATAAGCTCCATGTCGAGGCAGGAGTTACCTCTCAACTCCTCAACTGTCTTCAAACCGACAATAGTCATCTTTGCCCTTATCCAGTCGTTGGATTTTCGCATCAACTGCCAGGCAGTGTCAATACCATTCTGCTTCAGCATTTTAGTATAGCGATATCCGATACCCCAGATATCGTCTACTGGCGTTTCCTTCAGTCTCTTATCTCTCAATTCAGGATCAAGCAAAAGGTAAACACCTCCGGATTTTTTGTTTTTCTTGGCAATCTTGTTCGCTATTTTAGTGAGGGTCTTTGTCGGAGCTATACCTACTGAAACGGGTATTCCCGTACATTGTCGTATCGTATCTCTTATCTTGTGTCCGTATTCAGTCATATCTTCAAGATACATACCGGTGAGCGAGAGAAATGCCTCATCAATGGAATATATCTCGATTTCAGGACTATAATTAGAAAGCATAGACATTACCCGAAACGACATATCGCCATAAAGAGCATAATTGGAAGAGAATATGGTAACTCCCTTTTTCTTCACCAGTGGTTTGATCTTGAAATAGGGAGTTCCTCGTTCAACTCCCATTGCCTTCAATTCAGGGGAGAGAGCTACTATGCAACCGTCATTGTTAGATAGTATCCCAACCGGCTTGCCGTAAAGTTCCGGCCTGAATGCTCTCTCACAGGAGACATAGAAGTGATTACAATCAATCAGAGCAAAAAGCTCGTTGCGATTCTTTTTATAGTTTATGGATGACATAGGTTGCTACACCCCAGATAGTCATATCCATCCATTCTTCTATAATAAGGGGAGGATAGTCTTTATTATCGGGAACCAGATGATACTTACCATTCTTGATTTTCAATCGTTTGACTGTTAATTCACCATTCAGACTGGCGATGACAATCCGGTTATTCGACGGCTCGAGAGAGCGGTCCACTATAATGATATCGTCCGGATATATACCTGAATTGATCATTGACTCACCCTCAACCCTGACAAAGTATGTAGATGCCGGATGAGGGACAAGGTATTCATTGAGGTCTAGTGTATCTTCTATGTATTCCTGTGCCGGTGAAGGGAAACCTGCAGGAATCTTCATTCCAATCAGGGGACGAAGAACCTTCTTCTTCCCGTCGTACCGATATATCGTCTTTATACTCGGATCAGTTTTGATCTCTTTCTCATTCTTTTTCATCTCAATATTCTCCCAAATTATCATTGTATTGAAGCTTCGTTAGAGTTATTCCGTCAAGAAGAAGTTTCTGCTTCTTCGGCAGAAAACTAATACTCCTCTTTTAAACGAACACGGTTGTTGATTCGATGTTTCTCAGATACTTTTAAAAATCACTAACGATAGACTTCACAGCAGATTTCTTGAACTGATTAGTTTAGAAAAGGAGAGTAGTGAACGTTGAGTAAATATTTCGTTGACATCTATATGTGTGTTACCGTATAAAGAACAAAATGAATCAGAATGAGGAGGGCTGATGATTGATGGTGAGAGTAGATTATCCCAGACCGTTAAAGTATTAATCACCAGACTTTCCCAATTATTCTACATAATTTTCCTCTCTCTCAATTTCACTCGATATTGCAAATCCCTGATTGGAGTTTACTTATGACTATAGGCCTTACCTACGATCTTAGAGATGATTATCTGCTGGAAGGATTTACTACAGAGGAAGAGACGGCCGAGATGGATAGCATCTCAACCATAGAAGCGCTCGAAGAGACAATAAGCACTCTCGGTTACGAGGTTGAGAGGGTGGGAAACATCAAAAAACTGATTTCTAAACTGGCAGCAGGGGAGAGGTGGGATCTTGTCTTTAACATCTCAGAAGGAGTATATGGTATGGGAAGGGAAGCACAGGTTCCCGCTGTACTGGATGCTTACCGTATTCCCTATACCTTCTCTGATACTATCGTTCTATCTGTAGCTCTGCAGAAAGCACTTACCAAAAGGATTGTCAGTGACCTGGAAGTTCCCACTCCCGATTTCTTCTCTGTTCGTACAGAAGAGAGTATTGCCAGGATTAAACTTCCCTTTCCACTTTTTGCCAAGCCGGTAGCAGAGGGAACAGGGCGAGGAGTAACAGATCGTTCAATCATTACCAACCAGCAGGAGCTTGAATCGGTTTGTCTTGATTTGCTACGGACCTACAGACAACCTGTTCTGGTAGAGAGATATCTCCCTGGCAGAGAATATACTGTAGGTGTAATCGGAACGGGAAGCCAATCAGAGGCTATCGGAGTCATTGAAGTAGTTATCAAAAGTAGTTCTGATACTGAAGTTTACGGATTCAAAGCAAAAGAACACTGTGAAAAGCTTGTCAACTATATCCCTGCTAAGGGTGAAAAAGCAGAGAGGGCAAAAGAGCTAGCTTTGATTGTTCATAAGGGAATTAATTGCCGTGATTCTTCCCGGGTAGATTTCAAAGAGAATGACAGGGGAGAATTAGAGTTCCTGGAGATTAATCCTCTGGCCGGTTTACATCCAACTCATTCCGATCTACCAATCATCTGCAGTTTCTTTGATATCAGTTATCAGGAATTGATTTACCGAATCATAGAATCAGCGAAAGCAAGGTTATAACTGAACTTAGATAATGAGGAAATTATGACCAGAAAGGTTAATGAGAGAAGTAGTATTAGAGAGTATGGTTTGACAGTCGGCAGATTTAAAACCGGGAAGTATAATGCAATCACCGATGTTTACGGAGTTAGAGTAGGGCATACTACAATAATAGAGGACAATGTCAGAGTGCCGGGCACCAAAGAACTCAGTTCCGTTCGAACCGGTGTAACTGCTGTCTTACCGGCTTATGACTCTTTGTTAGACAGGCTCTTTGTTGCGGGTGGGTTCATCCTTAACGGTATAGGCGAGATGACCGGATTTACACAGGTTATGGAGTGGGGATGGCTTGAAACACCACTCCTTCTTACTAATACGATGTCCATAGGTCAGGTCCATAGTGGGGTCATTTCTCATCTGATCAGTAAATATCCCGGCATAGGGAGAGACTCAGATGTAATTATTCCGGTGATTGGTGAAACAGATGACTCTTTTCTGAATGATGTTCGAATCAGCAGGATAAGTGAAGAGGATGTTATCCGTGCTTTTGAAACAGCAAAGAGCGGATATGTTAGGCAGGGTTCTGTAGGGGCTGGAACAGGTATGACCACATTTGATTTTGCCGGTGGGATTGGTAGTTCTTCGCGAGTTCTATCCAGAGATGAAGGTGGCTATACAATCGGAGTACTGGTGCTCTCGAATTTTGGTAAAATACATAATTTGACGATAGACGGAGCAGTAGTTGGCCGTAAGCTTGATTTGATGTTCCCCCGGGAAGGAAGGCGTGAATACAGTTACGGTTCGGTAATTGTAGTCGTAGCTACCGATGCTCCTCTATTAAACAGCCAGTTGAACAGGATATCCAAAAGGGCTGCTCTCGGTCTGGGTAGAGTTGGTTCTTATGCCGCATCGACCAGTGGAGAGATCATCATATCCTTTTCAGTCGGCAATAAGTTAATCCGTAAAGGTAAAGATAAATTCAAACATCAGAGTATAAGATTTATTAATGATGCTCATATCAATCCTCTATACGAAGCTGTGATCGAGGCTACCGAAGAGGCTGTTCTGAACGCAATTTTCTATTCAAACGGAGTAAAGGGGAGATTGAGGCATTATTGCCCTCCCATTCCAGTAGAAGAAGTGGTAAGAATTATCCGGCGATGAATCTTAATATATTGTTAAAGGAAAATTAAAAAGGGCAGATGTACATCTGCCCTTTTTCCCCACAATATTTTCAAATCTATTTCAGCAATAACATCTTGCCTGTAGCATCTGTTTTTTTTCCATCTAAATGGTAGAAATAAATGCCGGATGGCATTGTTATGCCTCTCTCATCGGTACCATCCCATACTATTCGATGATTTCCGGCAGCTCTCTTTTCATCGATAAGGGTTTTAACTCTCTGACCTTTGATATTGAGGATAGAGAGATTTACCTTCTGCTCTTGAGGTAGATCAAAGCTGATAGTAGTTTCCGGATTGAAAGGATTTGGGTAATTGTTAAGGCAGAGATCTATCGGTTGCAGAGCTTCTCCATCTATATCAGAGATCTCAGTAGTAGAAATCAGTATTCTTCGCTCATCTTCCCAGCCGGAATCATAATCGTAATGGTATTGATACAATATCTCTTCTATATAACCTTCATTATCGTAAGAATAGTTTATCCTTTCCCATGGATCCCATGGATCGTCGAGAAAGTCATGATAATATTCTCTGGTAAGGGTTGCCAGTTGATTATCAGGGTGATAAGTGTAGAAATATCTGCTTTGGGGTAGCCACTCATCATCCCATTCATAGCCATATTCTTCATCTATCATTGGTTGTGGTAACCAAGTAGGCTCCTCAAAGGTAAAGATGAACAAAAGATTATTGAGAAAATCCTGTAATTCCTGGTAACCGCTCTGATCCTCAGGATGATAAAACCACTCTTCCCGTTCAAACAGAAACCATTCTTCCCCATCATACGACTCTTCGACAATGCCTTCTGAACGACGAAGATTCTCATCGAGAGTTATATTGATCATTTCATAAAAATCTTCGCTGTAATATGAGAACATCAGATTTTCTATATGATCATCTTCATCGTAGAAACAGTCTATTCCCATCATAAGTACCAGGTCATCTTCGTCTTCATCATATTCATACCCGAGCATTTCAACCAATTGCTGATTATCGTTGAAGGTCTGGTTGGCAACAAGCATGTCAAATTCTATAGGACCTTCTTCATACCTCATTACCAACTGCTCCAGCAGGTCATGTTCATTCCAGGTCAGTTGTATTGAAACGGGTACTTCGTGCCATTCACGGTTCATATCCATCCAGAAAAAGTTTTCTACAGTAATCAACCGTCCATGATCATCATAGCTGAAACGTTCTTTGTGTTCATTTATCCATTCTCTTGTGAAAGGATCAAGCTCCTGGAAAATACGTTCATAGATTACGGTTTCCATGTTGCGACCAAAGTTGTTGTTCAGTGAAAAGGAACTCGAAGTGAACTTCTCTCTGAACCTGGCAGTTAGCTCTCGCACATTATCTTGAACCTGGGCTTCAAAGTCAGCAACCAGGTTTGCACTGCATATCAGTATAATAATAATACTCAAGATAGATGCTATTTTTTTTAATCTCATTAGAACAGACCTCCTTGTTCGTTCTAGTCTAAAATACAATGTGCTTTGACAATTCAAAAAGTCAAGTAAAAATTGGTATCTTATTTTTATTTGTATGTATCAGACAGTTTAATGCCCGGGCATTAAAGAAGGCCATAACACTGCTTAATAAAGGCATAACTGGTTTAAACAAAATGGGGTCAAATCATCTATTTTAGTAGTAACATCTTTCCAGAAACGGAATAAACTTCTCCTGCGAGACTGTATATATAAATACCTGAGGGGAGGAGATTACCGTTATCATCTTTCCCATCCCAGATATATCTATATTCTCCAGCTTCTCTATAATCATTGATAAGAGTTCTTACTCTCTGACCTTTAATGTTCATGATCGACAGATTTACCGGCTGATTGAAATTGAGTTGAAATCTAATTGTTGTTTCTGGATTAAATGGATTGGGATAATTTGCTATCTCTATTCTCTCCGTTTGCACTATCTTATCATCAGTATCAGAATGTTCATCCATCGTTATTAACATTCTGGATTGATCCTCCCACTCCTGATAATAGGATTGACGGAGTAGTTCTTTCAGTAAACCCTGGTCATTGTATAGATAGCAATAACGATCCATCGGTTCCCAGTGATTGTCTGTCATGTAAGCTTCGAGAAGGATTGTCTCGAGGTTGTTATCTTGAGCATAGGAATATACTTCTCTCCCTTCCAGGATCCAGTTATTGAACCAAAAATAGAAATACTGAGCATCAAACATCGGAGTTGGTAACCAGGTCACGTTATCGAGAGCGATATATAAGGCAAGATAGTTAAAAAAACTCTGAACTTCTGAATAATTACTCTCGTCACTGGGATGGTACTCAATAACTGTTCGTTCATTCAACCACCAGGATTGACCATCTATAGATACTTCATCGATTAATTCCTGCATACGGCCTTCATCATCATAGGTTATATATATATTCATTCCGGAGGAACCTTGCGGAGTATTCTCGGTAGTTAGTATCGCTTCTATCCGTTCTTCATTATCATAGAGAAACTGATATATTGATTCGTAAACAACTTCCTGAGTGAAATCATCATATTCCTCCCAGATGACCTCTGTTACCTGTTCATTATCATTATAGGTCTGATATATAGTCATACGTTCATATTCCAGACTATCTTCTTCATATCTGAGGGTTATCGATTCTATAAGATCATTATTCCAGGATATATAGGTTCGGTAGTTTGAATCGTACCACTGATCAGAAAAATCATCCCAGTAATAGAGAGGCACACTGGACAATTTAACATCGTTATCATAAAAAAAGAGTTCTCTATCCCAGTTGATCCAGTCTGATAAATACCAATCCATTAACTGAAATACTCGTTCCGTAATCACCATCTCTCCTGACATTGGATTAAATAGCTTCAATAACGCTCTGCTACCATTCTGAAGCTTCTCTCTCTTTTCAACTCTATCATGACTGAAACGTTCTTCAAACCTCTTCTCAAGATTCCCGTACAGACCAGAAGCGACAAAGAAACCGAACAATACTACTAAAAGACATAATCGTATCTTGTTGAGCACGATACCTCCAGATAACAATATTCTAATAATTACTGAACAAAACTAAGATCACACCGTTCCAGACTACAGACGAGATCAGACTACTTTGCTGACCCTCTTTTCCGGTCTTCGAGTTTGGCTACAATATAACCACCGATAAAGCCAATCGCAAGAATGATAAAAAATATGATGATCTGTGACATGTAGATAGTCCAGAAGAATATCTCTACTTCGATCGGTTTAGAGTTCTGCACGATAAGAATTACAAAAATGATTGCCAGTATAATCAGGACTATGATTTTACGGCTCATATCTACCCTCCTCTTTCTTAGTGAATCGGTAATACTTATTCTCCTATTATCTTAATCAGGATCCGTTTTCTTCGTTTTCCATCAAATTCACCATAAAAAACCTGTTCCCAGGTTCCCAGATCTAATTTGCCGTCCGTGACGGCAATGACAACTTCCCTTCCCATCAGAGTTCGTTTCAGGTGAGCATCAGCATTATCTTCATATCCATTATGTCTGTATTGAGAATGAGGTTTCTCCGGAGCTAATTTTTCCAACCAGACCAGAAAATCATGATGGAGACCCGGTTCGTCATCATTAATAAAAACACTGGCAGTAATATGCATTGAGTTACAGAGGAGTAACCCCTCTTTGATATTACTTTCCTCGAGTGCTTCCTCAAGGTTAGGGGTGATGTTTATCAATGCTCTTCGGGTTGGAGTTTCAAATGTGAGTTCTTTGCGATATGATTTCATTTACCTGCCTATTCGTTCATTTTGACGAGATTATCAAAGTATGAGAAGAGCTTCCTGGTAAATTCAAGCTGGATCTCACGTTCCATAGACCTGAAAGCCCTGGCAATAGCCTCGTCATGATTGATATGCCCTTCTCTACCTCGTTGAGAATGACTTACTATACCCAGTCCCTCAGCATCCTTCATATTGAGACTGAGGTGCCAGCGGACAAATTTCTCCGGTCGTTGAAGGTCAACCTCTTCGAGTTGTATCTCGCCTGCAATCTCGATGTCTGCTCGATCGGTGACGACAAATCCCTGATTATTGAGGATATCTGCCAGTACGGTTTCAATTCTTCTGTTTCTGTCATTATCAAGTGTTATCTTAAATTCAAGGTTATTAGCCAGATTTCTCGCAGTTAACTGTATTTCGTTATGGTTGTAGTCGAGTTGAATCATCGCCTTATAGTCAGGAGCAATGATCTGTAACTGATCGAGAAGATTTTCATTGGCAGTGCTGATAACCAGAGCAGCGCTGGTATAAGAATATCTCTGTAGTGGGCTGTCAGAACTATCCGCCTGTTCAAGCAAAAGCTTTATCTTCTCATTATGGCTCTCTATCTTATCCATATAAATATCAGCGGTCTTATGCCGATCTATGTAGGCAAGAACATGAACTCTACCCAGATTATCTGTGTAACTGTCCGCATACTGAATATTATATAGAGTCTGAGAAGCAGTGGTAGAAACGGATCTGTCGATATCTGTTATCATCTCGCTCTCTTGCGAGTCTTCAGATACAAGTTCTCTATAACGTTCCTGAACGAGTTGTTCTGCTTCAACCCTGGTCTCGAAGATCTGGGCCAGATTGGCAGCAGCTGCTGATTCTGCCTGGCCACGGCTATCACCTACTCCGATTGCCACAAGATACATCCCCTCTGGATACCTTGTCTGAGGATTATTGAGCCATTCTGGCCTGTTATTATCGTTATTATTCCTCCGAGCAGATAGTGCAGAGACACAGCAGGTAGTAACGAAGAGTAACAACAACATCAATGTTGTATTTATTTTCATTATACACCTCTATAAAGTATTAATCAATTATCTCATCTTCTAATTCAGGTAAAAACTGTTAATCAAGTTCAACCGAGTCATGTTAACTTCATACCTGTCATATCTGTCAACAAAAACAACTGAACCGTAACGATTTAAATATTCGACTCTTATATCGTAGATGCCTGGTTCTAATTCAATTTCACCTACAAGAGCTTTTCCTGGGAAAAAACGGGCAATTCTAAGATCGGCGTTTTCCGAAATATCAACTGCAATATCAGCAGCAACACGGAATAAGAGACCGGCAATATCACCAGATCTTTCTTCAACATCCACTTTAGCTTTTTCAGCAATAAGCCCTTTGACTACAGAACGTGTTACAGATTTGGTATAGATCAGGGGAGCTTTGACATTAAAAGTTTCGATAGCAATATTTGAGATATCCTCAATTTTTTCCAGTTCAGTAACTTTTGTATCGTTTACCAGTACTCTAACGCGTGATACCTGACTACTTCTCTTTCGCATCATCGGGAGTGAAAATTTGAAATGATAATCTTTATCTAATCCCGGCCAGAATATAGTTTGAGCAAAGTTTTCTGGTTCACTACCAGAGACGATCAGATAATTATCGAAGGTAGTTATCCTTCTTTCAACTGCTTTCTTTTCCGGCGCCCTGCCGGTAAAACTTATAAAGTTTAATTTAGCCTTATCTCCTAATTTGAGATGTGATGAGAGATCGGGCTTGGGGAAGTTATAGATATGCCTCTGCTGTTGCCAGCCGTCATTAATATGATTATAATCGATTCTGGCAGCATCAATTCTTCCTTCAGTTCTGTAGATCAACATACTGAGGTATCTTCCCAGAATCGAGTTGTGAAATCTGTTCGAGCCAGGTTCAAAATCAATCTCAGCTTCTTCTGCCTGCTGCAGAGATCTGGCGAGATCTCGATATTTATCCTCCAGAACGTTCAGTTTCTCATTTAACCGACGGATTTCTACAAATGCTTTATCGAATTCATCCAGTTTGATGAAGTTGATAGCTTTGAAAACATTGATATATATATCTTCATAATCCTCTCCTGAGTACTCCAGAACATTATCGTTCAGCAATAGGGAAGCAGCTCCTCTTGATACGCTTTTGGTAAAGAGAAAATCA
>Ga0079223_10000473_pt1 | contig 20591 bp, 19 predicted proteins | sample Stecom2011_FD_75072 | JGI IMG/M metagenome (GOLD analysis project Ga0079223, IMG submission 75072) | Agricultural soil microbial communities from Utah to study Nitrogen management - Steer compost 2011 | ecosystem: Environmental > Terrestrial > Soil > Agricultural land | place: USA: Utah...
ACTTTATATAAAAAAGTTGCATTTTAGAGTTTATCATATTTTATGGACAATCATTAAGTTTAATAGTAAATAGTAAGGAGAGGTTTCTGATCCACTGGTAGTTCAACCTAGATTAGCACTTCATTTTAATTAGATAAGTATGTTAAAAGAAATAGATATTGTTCACTTAAAACATTGTTTAAAACTAGCGCAAGCGTCATTGAATGCTGACGACAAACCTTTTGGTTCTATTTTGGTAAATGCAAATAATGAAGTTATTGCAGAAGCTAGAAATAGAGTGAATGAGAAAACAGTGTTGGCGCATCCGGAATATGAATTAGCGGCATGGGCTGCAGAGAATTTAACTGCCGAAGAGCGTGCGAATACCACTATGTATACCACTGGAGAACATTGTCCTATGTGCGCAGCAGCACATGGGTGGGTGGACTTGGGACCGATTGTATATCTAAGTTCTGCAAAACAACTAGGGGAGTGGCTAAAGGAAATGAATATTGCTAATGACAGCATAACTTTCCACCCTGTAGAAGATATTATTCCAAACATCGAAGTGCGAGGTCCAGCATCTGGAAACTTGCTAGAGGAAATTAAAAATCTACATAGGGCATATTATTTAAGAGAGGTTTAGCGTGTTTATTTCTTTTTAGGTAAGGCTAGTTGTATGTCCGAATTTTTGTCATACGAGTAAAAAATATATGAAATTAATAGAAAGCAAAATCATATGAATGTGAAAAGTATCCAGCAGATTACGCGGATAAACGCAGAAAAAAGTAAATGTTTTTTATTGGTAACTTTACATATAATAGTTGCAATTTAGTGCTCTATGATATTTTGCAGACAATCAAAAAGCTAGTCTACTATATTTTGTCACTATTTATTCTGTATAAAAAAGTCGTTATACTACCTACAAACATCTATAAAACGACTTTCGTCTTAATTAAACGGGTGTGCTTAGATTATTTATCTATTAATTCGTTTCGACTCGTATAAATAATCTAAACTTTATTGTCTTATGGTGCTTCTGTAGGTATATTTTCATTTAAGGTTATCTTTGTCGCATTCTAAAAACGTATAGTATGCATTCAAAAAAATATGGTAACCTTTTAGCGCTTTTACCTTTATTTGTTTTTGTGCTAGTATATCTTGGAGGTTCATGGTATCTAGGCGACTTTTATCAGCTGTCGGTCTTGTCCATTTTCATGTTGGCGCTGCTTGTTGCCTTCGTTCAATTCCCTAAAATCCCTTTTAATTTAAAACTCAAAGCTTTTGCAAAAGGAGCAGGGGAAGAGACCTTATTGGTAATGCTCTTGATTTTTCTACAGGCAGGCGCTTTTAGTGAAGTTAGCAAGCAGATGGGTGCCGTTACAGCGGTAGTGGATATAGCTTTGATTTATATTCCGTCTTCCTTTTTAATAGCAGGATTTTTTATAATTGCCTCTTTCATATCTATCTCCATAGGAACATCTGTGGGAACAGTGGCTATACTAACTCCCTTAGCACTAGAAATGCAAAATAGTATTGGGGATGCTTTTCCAGTACTTCTTGCCGCCATTGTTGGAGGCGCGATGTTTGGAGATAACCTCTCTCTTATATCCGATACCACCATTGCAGCAACTAAAACGCAAGGAATATCTATGCGAGATAAGTTTCGCGTGAACTTACGTATTGTTTTAGTTCCGGCTATTCTAACTTTAGGAATTTATTTGCTGTACCCCGTACAGGTCGAAAATATTACTACCACTAGCTTTTCATGGATAGAACTTATAAAAATATTTCCTTATCTCTTGGTATTTATTCTAGCAGTATTAGGCGGAAATGTAATTGTTATTCTCTGTATCGCTTTGTGCTGTTCGATACTAATTGGATTAGCTATGGGATCCTTCACCGTATTAGAATCTTTGTCAGCTATTCAAATAGGTTTGCAAGGGATGTTGGAGTTAAGTGTTCTTTGTCTTATTATAGGTGGTGTAGTAGGGATTATCCGATACCACGGAGGCATCGCTTATCTTTTACACGTAATATCACGACGACTGTCTTCGCAAAAGCATGCAGAACTAGGCATTGCTCTTTTGACTGGAATTGTAAATGTATGTACCGCTAATAATACGATAGCCATACTTGTAGTTGGTCCCGTAGCAAAGGAAATCGCAGCCGATAATGAGGTTGCTCCAGCTCGAGTTGCGAGTATTATGGATACAGTTTCCTGCTTTGTACAGGGAAGTCTTCCTTATGGTGCGCAAATATTAACCGTTTTAAGTTTGATAGCCTATAGTTTAACGCCATTTGAGATTATCCGATTTTTATATTATCCTTTCTTGATAGGCGTGGCGAGTTTGGTGTTTATTTTATTCATTAATAAAAAGGAGAAAATATAAATTAGAGCATAATAAAAAATGGCAGCTACTCCAGTAGCTGCCATTAACATTAAAACTCCATCTGTAATTTAATCATACAGTACTGGTGGTGCAAAGTTCGTATGACTTTCTACCAATCTTCCTTCTTCTTTAAAGTATATTTCCTCGAAGCTTTTCGTTTTCAAGTTACTTACTTTTCTAAAGAATTTATCTGCCGATACATCGTCTAGCGTTTTAAAACCACAAGCCTCCATTATTTCTACCGTGGCACGCAACGTATTTTTATGGAATTGTGCCACTCGTACCGACTTGTTGTTTACATCTAGTCCTTTGTAAAGTTTAGGATTTTGTGTTGCTACGCCTACCGGACAAGTGTCCTCGTTACACTGAAGTGCTTGGATACAACCTAAGGCAAACATCATTCCTCTTGCACTATAACAAGCATCGGCACCAAGTGCGATAACTTTAAGGATATCGAATCCAGTGATTATTTTACTCGAAACTATAATAGAGATATGTCTCTTTAATTGATAGGATATCAGGGTTTTGGTAACAAACGTAAGCGCATCATAAAGCGGCATCCCTATGTTATCAGTAAACTCCAATGGTGCCGCACCAGTTCCACCTTCTGAGCCGTCAATCGAAATAAAGTCAGGAACGATTTGCGTTTCTACCATTGCTTTACAAATATCTATAAACTCTTCTTTGTCACCGATACAGATTTTAAATCCAACTGGTTTTCCACCCGATAACTCACGTAGCTTATGAAGGAAGTGCAACATGCTTTCTGCAGAGGTAAATGCACTATGGGCTGGAGGAGAGTTTACATCGGTATTTGGTTGTACATGACGAATTTTAGCAATTTCCGTCGTATTTTTTGCAGCGGGAAGCATTCCTCCATGTCCAGGCTTAGCACCTTGAGAAAGCTTAAGCTCAATCATTTTCACATGTGCCAATTTAGCTTTCTCTTCAAAGCGACCTTCGTGAAATTTTCCATCGTTATCTCTACAGCCAAAATACCCCGTACCAATTTGCCAGATTAAATCGCCACCATTCTCGTGGTATTGGCTTATTCCACCTTCTCCGGTGTTGTGTGCGAAGTTTTGCATAGCAGCTCCTTTGTTCAAAGCTTGTACGGCTGTTTTACTTAAGGCACCATAGCTCATCGCGGAGATATTAAAGATGCTTAAATCGTATGGTTGTTCACATTGTGCATTTCCTACTTTAACACGTAAATCGTGGCTTTCAATTTTGGTCGGATAAATGCTGTGTGCAACCCATTCGTTTCCAGGGGTATGTGGGTCAGTTTGCATTCCAAAGGCAACAGTTTCACGTTCGTTTTTTGCTCTTTGGTAAACAATAGATCGCTGGCGTCTGTTGAATGGGCGTCCATCGGTATCGGACTCCCAAAAGTATTGACGCATCTCTGGACGAATACCTTCAAAGAAATAACGGAGTTTACCTACCACAGGATAATTCCTTAAAATAGCATGTTTCTTTTGGGTAATGTGATAAATAGCTACTGCTAATAGTATGATTGGAATGATTAATAAATAGAACCATTTTGGCGTGAAAATTACACCAAGGGAAGCAATTACGAGGTTGATTACGACAATGCTTCCAATAATTAGATTTCTAACGGTCATTGCTGTTTTTAGTTATTGGGTGTGAATAGTATTGGATTAATGTTAATTTCCAAAGATAATTTAACTCTTTTCGGACTAGACTTGCGCTTTTTTATGAGCGCAGCTCGTTACGATAATAATATTATAATGGTGATTTCATTGATGTTTGTTCATTTTTAATAGCATCAAACATAGAAACATTAAAGCGTAAAGCAAAAGATTTTGCAATACTTTAATGCACATCGATATATTTAGAAACTTATAGTGTATAAAGCCTTCTTTAATAGGGCTTTATAGAGCTTTTGTTAGTATGTGTTTTCGGTGTGTTTCCATTTGATTCTTTCATGAATCATGAGAGATTTATTATATTTTCTAATTGATAAAAAACGTAATCGCATAATTGTCGTGGATTAACTCTAGACTTGTAGAGAACAAAACAGTTACTTTGTGTAATCACTTGTATAAGTTAAACTATATAGCAATGAAGTATGTATTAGTATTGGTGCTTTTAGTAGCCTCCATAATGTTGATGTATTTAGGAATTAAAAACGAAATACAGCCACCTGTTTGGACTGGGATAGGATTTCTTGCAATTATTGGGCTATTTTTATCAAAAGAAAAAAAATAAATATACGCACCAAATAAAAACCCCACTCCAAATTAGAGCGGGGTTAGGAATTCATCTATTTAAAGATGTCTAGGATACCGATACTTCAATTAATCTATCGGTTGTCTTCTCCTTTTTAGGAAGATTTAATCGAAGCTCACCGTTATCGTACTTCGCTTCAATACGCTCTACATCGGTGTTTTCAGGCAAAGTAAACGACCTGGAGAAACTATTGTAGCTGTACTCTTTGCGCGTAAAGTTTTCCTCCGACGCTTCGCTCTCTGTAGATTTTTCACTAGAGATGGTCAATACTTTGTTTTCTAGTGAAATTTTAAAGTCTTCTTTCTTTAAGCCTGGAGCAGCCAAGTGAATCTCATAGGAGCTGTCAGATTCCATTAAATTAACTGCAGGTAGAGACATTTTATTTGATATCCTGTCAAATACCTCGTCATTAAAAATTTCTCCAAGAATGCTTGGGAAAAAATCGTTGTTTCTATTCCATTTCATAATGCTCATAATATAAAGGTTTTTAAAATTAATGTATCGTTCTGATATTCACTTACTATTAAGCAAAACCGATGCCGTATAGAAAAACAAACTTCTTTACAATCTAATTAATAGCCTTAACCTACCGATATATATGGGTTTATAAGAAAATTTATCATTAATTTTGAAGTACATGTAGGGTGACTATTTGTCTTAAAATAGCTAGAAAAAGCTGACGAATTGTCAATTAGTAAACTTCTAATCTAGAAAGAGTTTATTTTTTTATGTAACATTCTTAGAAATAATCCGTCTTATTCTTCTAGAAAGGATATTTTTTAAATTAAAAACACCAGCCAATGAGTGTACTATTAAAGGTAGAGGAGCTTAGTAAGCATTTTGGGAATCATATAGCAGTAGATGCTATTTCGTTTCAAATAGAGCGAGGCAAGATTTATGGATTATTAGGTCCAAATGGGAGTGGAAAATCTACCACTTTAGGAATGGTGTTGGGCGTAGTAAATAAAACCAGTGGGGAGTTCCGTTGGTTTGATGGTCAGAAATCTCTAAAAGAAGCCTTGAGGAAAGTAGGGGCTTTAATAGAGCGTCCAAACTTCTATCCTTATATGACTGCAGAGCAAAACTTAAGATTAGTCTGTAAAATAAAGGAAAGCTCCTATGAGAATATTGATCCTGTTTTGAAAATGGTAAATTTGCTTGACAGAAAAAAATCAAAGTTTAAAACCTTTTCATTGGGAATGAAACAGCGATTGGCAATTGCTTCTGCTTTGTTGAACAATCCAGAAATATTGATTCTAGACGAGCCAACCAATGGCTTAGATCCGCAAGGGATTCATCAAATACGGGAAATTATAACGGATATAGCAGCCAATGGAACCACCATCTTACTAGCTTCGCATCTGTTAGCAGAGGTAGAGAAAGTATGTACGGATATATTGGTTATCCGCAAAGGGCTTTTGTTACATCAAGGACCGATAACAGATTTGCGAAGCACTAGTTCTTATTTGGAATTGAAGGCAGAGGATGAGGAGAGATTGGTTGCATCTTTAGAAATGCACCCGAAATTAAATCGGATTGATGCTTCCCAGAAACCTTTGTATAAAGTCTATTTTACAGAAGATATTCCTGCAGAAAGCATTAATAAATACCTAATGCAAAAAGAGGTTTATGTGCGTCACTTATTAGAGCACAAAACAAACTTAGAGGATTATTTTTTACAATTAACCAAAGAAGAATAGGATGCGACGATTATTAGAAATAGAATATTATAAAATACGATATCACGGTGCTTCTTTACGACTTTTATTAAGTTATTACCTATTGATTCCAATGCTTATTTTACTTAGCAACATGGAGATAAGTTTTGGAGGAATTTCCAGTACGGTTGGAGGGCTAGGGATATTTGAGTTTCCCTTCATTTGGCATTTTGGGACGTATATTAGTTTGTACTTAAAATTTATCCTAGTCATTGTGGTTATCTCTTCGGTAACAGGGGAGTATAGCAACCTTACCTTAAAACAAAATTTGATAGATGGCTTAAGTAAAAAGGAATTTTTGCTCTCTAAAGTTTCTATGGCAATCGTTTTAGCATTAGTATCCGTAGTTGTGTCTTTTTTTACATTCTTCTATATAGGCTGGAAAAATAGTTCTGAACTGGATTGGGCTTTGGTATTTAGCGAGTTAGATTATTTTCTAGGATATTTTATACGGTTAGTGGGCTTTTTGATGTTTGGCATATTCACCGCTGTATTGTTACGTAGATCTGCACTAGCTTTGGGCTTTATAGCTATATGGTGGATTGTAGAAGGGATTATACGTGTAAGCTTAACAAAAGCTTTAGGTACGACGGGTAGTGCTATTGCAAGTTTATTGCCATTACAATCTATGGGAGGCATTGTAGAGCAGCCCTTTCAACGAATTCAACTGATTCAAAATGCATCGGAACAGTTAGGTCAGAAAATCGATTTCATTCATGGCGTGCATTATTTTCCTATGTTGCAGTCTGTTATTTGGATCGGAATCTTTATTTTCTTGTCCTACCAGATTTTACGTAGTAGAGATTTATAAGATGGGTTTAGTAATGGTTTTGTAATCAAAAGAAAATGCTTTTATTTGATTTTTATAATAAGTGTTTTCAAAGCTATATTTTAACTATTGCTCAAGTGTTAAAAAAAACCAAAAACTAGCCTTGAAATATATTTTAATTTTATTAATACTTACTTTAGAGCCTAAATAAAACACACTGTTAAATGGAGAAGAAAAAGACGTATGCAATTGATACACTGATGCAACCTTTCGTCAGGATTGTTCGGCAAGAAAAGTCAGCGGGAGTTATGCTTGGAATTGGGGTTGTATTAGCCTTGTTTTTAGCTAATAGTCCTTGGTCCGAATATTACTTTGGCATTCTTGAATACAAACTTGGAATTGGATTTAATGATGAATTGTATTTAAATTACAGCATTCATGATTGGATAAACAATGGGTTGATGTCTATCTTCTTTTTCATTGTTGGATTAGAGTTAAAACGTGAGATGATCGATGGGGAGCTATCAAAACCCAAAAAAGCAATCTTACCTATTTTTGCTGCTATTGGCGGAATGATCATACCATTAGCAATTTACTTATTATTCAACCAAAGTAGTCCCGAAAGACACGGTTGGGGTATTCCAATGGCTACGGATATTGCGTTTGCAATTGGGGTGCTATACTTTTTAGGAGATAGAGTTCCTGCATCCTTAAAGGTATTTTTAACAGCATTGGCGATTATAGATGATATTGGAGCGGTGCTTGTTATAGCCTTTTTCTACTCTTCTGACTTATCACTAACCTATTTAGGATTAGGGTTTGGTATTCTTGGAGTAATCTATTTACTGAATAAAATGGGCATGAGAAACATGCTAGTATATGCAGTTCTCGGAATTGGTGGCGTTTGGTTCGCCTTCTTAGAATCCGGTGTATCGCCTACAATAGCAGCCGTATTGGTTGCATTTACGATTCCTGCCGACATGCGTGTTAATAGAAAAGAATTTGTTTCTCTGTTGGGATCCACTATGGATAGCTTAATGAAATCTGAAGGGGATGATGTGGGAACGCTTTCTGAAGAAAAATTAGGACATATTAGAGAAATAAATCGTTATACTAATTTCCTTACACCACCATTACAAGCTTTAGAGCAAAAAATGGCGGTATTTGTAGCGTTTTTTGTTGTACCTGTTTTTGCACTAGCAAATGCTGGAGTGGACCTAAGAATGGACTTGAGTTTGCTATTTAGCACCAATATTGTAGAAGGGGTAGCCCTTGGACTATTGGTCGGTAAGGTTGTAGGTATTGTTGGATTTACTATGCTTTTAGTAAAATTCAATGTGGCCAGTTTTCCTGCTGGAATGAACATTAAGAACTTATTAGGATTATCCTTATTAGCAGCCATTGGGTTTACGATGTCGTTATTTATTGCCATGATGGCGTTCACCGAAGAGGAGCACATTATTCAAGCTAAAGTAGGTATTTTTGTTGCTTCTTTAGTAGCTGGAACTGCTGGGTATTTCTGGTTAAATTATTTAGGCAAGAAAGACGAAAGAAAGCGAGCTAAAGAAGGTAAATAGTAAGGCTTAAAATATTGTTTTATAAGAGGGTTTCTGTTTTTAAGGAACCCTTTTTTAGTAGTATAATCGAAAGCCCATTGCATGATATAATTTACCCTGAGTATCGTATAGTTCGTGTACCAACTCTACCACATCATCAAACTCTCTATATAAGGAAAAGTAGTGCAGGTCTAAAGCCGCACTGAATATAGGAGAACTATGCGCATAACCTGATACAGCTAATGCTCCTGTTACATCTAGAAAGTACTGAAAGGTTTCTTCCGATAAATCCAAGGACTTAGTATTGGCAAAGTGTATAACTCTATTCTTAAGTTTCCCTTCAAACATCTCCGCCAGTTCTTCCAATTGATATACAGCATCGTTCAAAATAATTTCGTTCCCTTCTCCTTCTAAGATAAAATAGAGAACGCGAAAGTCGGAGTCATCCATATCCTCATAGATGAGATGGCCTAAGCTCGCCTCTAAGCTTTCCATATCTTCGCAAGCTTTATAGATATTATGGATGTCATAGTGCGTAGCTAACTTCTCCAAAAATCTCAATACTTTACTGTGTGTATGCTGTTCCATATCTGGGACACTTTCTATACAGTATAATTTGAAATATGGTTCTACGTCTGGGTGATAGGTTTCTAGACTCATAAGTGTCTTTGTTTACGAATTTTAAAGGTAAAAGAAAAAGCTGTCTCTTTATTATTGGAGACAGCTTTTAGATTTAAGATTTCTATTTAGATTAGAGCATTAAGCGTAAATCGATTCTTTCTTAAAATGTTTGGTTAGTAGGTAATATACTACTGCACGATATTTGTTTGGATTGGAGCGTCCGTATTGCTCAACAACTTTATCTATTCCTTCGTCTAGTTTATCGTTGTCAGGAAGTCCTAATTTCTTTATTAGGAAATTGTTGCGAACCGTTGCTAACTCCTTTGGATCGGAAGAGGCAACAGTAGATGCGTCGGCATTGTATATCGATGGACCACATCCAATAGTTACTTTAGTTAGTAACTCCATGTTTGGTGTAACGTTGCATTTCTCTTTTAAGTCTGCAGCATACTTTTCAATTAATTCATCTCTTTTGCTCATAGATTAACTTGTATTTAATTAATAACTATCCAAATCTACTAAATTATTTAATATAGTAGGCTTAATATCAGAGGGAAACCGAATGCAGAGCAACCTGCAAAGTATCTGCTTAAATTTATTTCTATTTTATTTTATATTCTATTTTAACAGGAGCAACCCCATCGTTGAGCATATCGATCTTACGAGCCGCTTTTCTAGACAAATCGATAATTCTGCCTTCTATAAACGGTCCTCGATCATTTATAGTAACACGGACTTTTTTACCATTATCTAAGTTAGTCACTCTTACCTTGGTTCCTAAAGGAAGGGTTTTATGCGCTGCTGTGCGCTTATATTGCCTGAATTTTTCGCCGCTGGCTGTTTTCTTACCTCTATACTTATTGTGGTAGTAGGAAGCTTCTCCAAGTTCTATCTGCTTAGCAGGACCACAAGAACTAATGCCGATAAATAGGACAAGAAGTAAAGTGTAAGATGATGTATTTATATTTAAAAACAGTTTGCCTTTCATTTTTATAGTTCCTCTTTTAAATGGATTCCTGTATAGGAAGTTTTGTTTTTAGCAACATCTTCGGGGGTACCAGATGCAACAATGTTTCCTCCTTTATAGCCTCCTTCTAATCCCAAATCAATGATATGATCCGCACATTTTATCAGATCTAAATCGTGTTCTATAACCAGTAAGCTATGACCATTTTCCAATAATGCATTGAAGGAGTTAAGCAGCTTCTGAATATCATGAAAATGCAATCCGGTAGTCGGCTCATCAAAAATAAATAGAGTCGTTTTTGAACTCTTTCCTTTTAGCAAAAAAGAAGCGAGTTTAATTCGCTGTGCTTCTCCACCAGATAGGGTAGAGGAGCTTTGCCCTAACTGTACATAACCTAAGCCAACATCTTGAAGAGGCTGGAGCTTGTCTGCTATTTTATTTACTTCATGCAGATTAAAAAAGGAAACCGCATCGTCTACCGTCATTTGTAGTACATCGTGTATGTTTTTGTCTTGGAACTTAACTTCTAATAATTCTTTTTTATAGCGCATCCCATTACAATCCTCACATTTAAGCTGTACATCGGCCATAAATTGCATTTCTATAGTCACCTCTCCGTCTCCTTTACATGTCTCGCATCTGCCTCCATCCACATTAAACGAAAAATGCTTGGCTTTATACTGTCTAAGCGTCGAAAGTTTTTGATCGGCAAAAAGATGTCGAATATCATCAAATGCCTTGATATAGGTAATCGGGTTGGATCGACTAGATCGGCCAATTGGATTTTGATTGATGAATTCTACGCTTTCAATTTTATCGATTGCCCCGCGTAATTCGGTGAACTGCCCAGGCTTTTCACCACTACCACCTAAGCTTCGCTGCAAGGCTGGAAACAAGATATTTCGTACCAAAGTGCTTTTTCCACTCCCAGAAACTCCTGTTATTGCAACAAAACTATGGAGTGGAATTTTAACGTCTATATTTTTTAAGTTGTGTTCTCTAGCACCAACAATTTCAATATAGTCTTTGGATTTACGGCGTTCTTTTGGAACTGCTATCTCCATTTCTTTATTAAGATATTTTGCAGTAAGAGAATCTGCTTTTAAAATCTCGTCATAGTTACCTTCTGCAACTACTTCACCACCAAAAGAGCCTGCTTCTGGACCGATATCAATGATGTAATCCGAAGCTTTCATTATATCCTTATCGTGCTCTACTACAATAACGGTATTTCCAAGATCGCGCAGTGCTTTTAATACTTTAATCAGTCGTTGCGTGTCCTTAGGGTGCAGTCCAATACTCGGTTCGTCTAAAATATACATAGACCCAACCAGACTGCTGCCTAGAGAAGTAGCTAGATTAATACGCTGGGATTCTCCACCAGATAGGGTATTGGATTTACGATTCAGAGTTAAGTAAGATAATCCTACATTTAATAAAAAAGATATCCTACTTCTTATTTCAATCAATAATCTGCTTGCTACTGTTTCTTCGTATTCCGTTAAGCTTAAGTCGTTGAAAAATACGTCCAGCTCATTTAATGGTAGGACAACTAATTCCTGTACCGATTTTCCGTTGATTTTAACATAGGAAGCTTCCTTTCTAAGACGTTGTCCACCGCAAGTACTACATCTGGTTTTTCCTCTATAGCGAGACAACATTACTCGATTTTGAATCTTATAAGCTTTAGCCTCTAGGTTTTCAAAGAATTTATGTAATCCTTCAAAGTGTTCATTACCATCCCATACCAATTGTTTTTGTTTGTCGGTTAGCTCAAACCATGGTTTATGGATTGGAAAATCAAATTTATAAGCATTGTTTACCAATTGATCGCGAAACCAACTCATGGTTTCTCCACGCCATGGAAAAACGGCATTATCGTATACAGATAGTGCTGAGTTTGGTATTACTAGGTGTTCATCTATACCCATTGTATCGCCATATCCTTCACAAGTAGGGCAAGCTCCGTATGGATTATTGAAGTTAAACAGATGTACACTTGGTTCGATAAACTCCATCCCATCGGCCTCAAACCTATTGGAGAATTCATGATGAGTTGCATCTTCTACAGATTCGATGTAAATCGTTCCTTTTCCTTCGTAAAATGCAAGTTCTACGGAATCTCCTAAACGGTTATAGAAGTCTTCGTCCTCTTGTTTTACTATCCGATCTACAACTAGATTTATTGTTTTTCCATCCAGTTCTATGTCCTCCACCTGATGCATGCGATAGGCTTCGCCATCTACTTGTATTCTAGCATATCCTTGTTGGGTTAAGGCTTCTAGCTTTTCTTTCATGCTTCTACCGCTTTCTGGAATTACAGGAGCCAATAACAGCATACGTTCTCCGTCGGAAGTGGACTTTATGTAATCGATAACATCCGTAACCGTATCTTTCTTTACTGGATTTCCCGAAATAGGAGAGTAGGTGGTACCGATTCTACTAAATAGCAAACGCATATAATCATAGATCTCGGTAGAAGTACCAACTGTAGATCGTGGATTGGTAGAATTTACTTTTTGCTCGATTGCAATGGCTGGGGAAATACCTAAAATAGCATCAACCTCAGGCTTATTCAAACGCCCTAAAAACTGTCTAGCGTAGGAGGATAAACTCTCCACATACCTGCGTTGTCCTTCAGCATATAAAGTATCTATAGCCAAACTAGACTTCCCACTTCCCGATAAGCCTGTAATAACCACCAGCTTGTTTCGAGGAATACGTACGTCTATATTCTTCAAGTTATGGAGTCGTGCTCCTTGGATGTAGATATTATTTTTAGTGTCTATTTCTTGTTTTGTGCTCAAAGAAAAATATTTATGGAATACATTTAAAGTTGCAAATATACGACAATGCTAAGAGGATAGCACAGATGTAAAAACCTTTCTATTAATAAATACTTAATATTGTTTGGTGCTTTAATAACAAAGTTCTTATATTTACCTCAACACTAATGTAACATAAAGTCCAATTGCCTATAGAAAATCTTTACTCTTTACAATAATAAATGAAAATTACGCAGTAGGTCTGCGCTTTTAAAAGCAAAAATAGACCGTATTGTTTATAGCAAAATTATGAAGAGAATAGATCAAGGTAACCTATCGGATGCGGTGTTAGTAAGACTATACCTTAACGGAGAAGAGCAGGCGCTTAATGAACTGATCATTAGGCATAAGCAACGTATTTACAATTTTATATACTCAAAGGTTTACGATAGAGATATCACCGAAGATATCTTTCAAGATGCATTTATCCGAGTAATTCGCACTTTGAAAGGTGGTAAGTACAACGAGCAAGGGAAATTCTTACCTTGGGTTATGCGAATCACCCACAACCTAATTATAGACCATTTTCGAAAAACCAATCGTATGCCTAAATTCGAAAACAGAGAAGACTTTGATATATTTTCGGTTTTGACCGATGATAGCATGAATGCTGAAGGGAAAATGATTAAAGAGCAAATTGAAGGTGGTTTACAGTCGTTGGTAGATACGTTGCCAGAAGAACAGCAAATTGTTTTACACATGCGAATATATAGAGATATGAGCTTTAAAGAAATCAGTGAACAAACGGGTGTAAGTATTAATACAGCACTTGGAAGAATGCGTTATGCTTTAATAAATTTGCGAAGAACAATAGAAGAAAATAATATTATCCTGACCAAATAACAATATTTGACGAAGTCTTGCGTTTTATATTTAATATGCATTTAAAAACATATTTATATGAAACAAACTTACTACCGTTCGCCAACTGGTTCAGCGAAAAACAAAAATTTGGAGCCAAAACCAGAAACCATCCGCAGGATACTTGAATTCTCTAGGACACTAGAAGTTGTTCACACCAAGTCGATGGATGTTGAGCTAATGCTTAACTAACCCTTAAAAATTTAACGTAGCTGTCTCTAAATCTAAACTAGAGACAGCTACTTTTTTATTTGCGGTTGTTGCGTTTTTCCTGCTGTTTATAATATTCATTGATTACCGATTTCCTTCCAATTGTTTTTGTAATTATATCCTTCTCTAAGTCCCAACCTCTAGCTGGAGAATACTCCCGACCGTATAGTATGATTTGGATATGTATTTTGTTCCACAAGTCCTTTGGAAACAAACGTTTAGCATCTTTTTCGGTTTGAACAACATTTCTTCCTGTAGTTAAATTCCAACGATACATAAGTCTATGTATATGCGTGTCTACCGGAAAGGCTGGAATATTAAATGCCTGTGCAACGACTACGCTAGCCGTTTTATGACCCACCGCTGGAAATTCTTTTAAAGCCTCGATATCGGCAGGTACAACGCCGTTGTATTTTTCCAAGAGAATATGTGATAATCCATGAATCCCTTTGGCTTTCATTGGTGATAAGCCTACTGGTCGGATTATTTCTCTAATTTCCTCCACCGATAACTTAATCATATCTTTAGGATTGTCGGCTACCTCAAATAATAGAGGAGTTATCTCGTTTACCTTTTTGTCTGTGCTTTGTGCAGATAGTAAAACAGCTATTAATAAAGTATAGGGATCTTTATGGTCTAATGGGATAGGTGTTTCCGGATAAATCTCATTTAAAGTATCTATAACAAACTTTACTTTCTCTTGCTTGGTCATTTTTTGTACATTTATACAAAAATAGCATAATGAAGACATTAAAAGAAGGAGATAAGGCACCGAATTTTTCCGTAGCCGATCAAGATGGAATTACGCACACCTTAGAAATGTATAAAGGAAAGAAACTAATCGTATTCTTTTATCCAAAAGCAAGCACACCTGGTTGTACCAATGAAGCGTGTAACCTACGAGATAACTACGAAGTACTGCAGGAGAAAGGATATGAAATTCTTGGAGTAAGTGCCGATTCACAAAAAAGACAGAAAAATTTTAGAGACAAACATAAATTTCCCTTTCCATTACTGGCAGATGAGGATAAAGAGATATTGGAAGGATTTGGTGTTTGGGGAGAGAAAAAGTTTATGGGTCGAACGTATGATGGAATACATAGAATGACTTTCCTTATCGATGAAAATGGGGTAGTGGAGCGTGTTATATCAAAGGTGAAAACCAAAGATCACGCCGCACAGATATTGGAAGAAGTATAATTTTCTACTTTACCTTTATATGAAAAAACCTCTTGCATAGTTATATGTAAGAGGTTTTTTATTTTTAATTACAGACTCTTGATTTTATCTCCCGCAGACTGGCGTAGATTTCATGAGAATTTAGATTCCTTGAACACAAATTTCTGAACTCTAAATCCTGTCTCTTTTATTTGTAAATTAGCAGAATCACCACCAATCTTAAATCCCCGACAACAGACCACCGATACTAATTCTCTTTTTCTACTTTTGACTCTCCTTCTGCTTCATTCGATATTTTTAAAGTAGCTTCAGATTTGTCTATTCGTTTTAGGCTGTCTTCGCTCAGACCTCGTAATAGTATCTTTTTATTGTAACGCTTATAATTTCCTTGCAGTTTATTTAAGGCTTCAATGGCCGACATATCGGCTACATCTGAATCCTTGAAGTTGATGATCACTAAATCCGGATCGTCTTTTGGATTGAATTTATCGGTAAACATTGTGGTGCTTCCAAAAAATAGGGGACCTGAAACTTCATATACTTTGTGACCGTTATTGTTGATAAACGATTGCACTCTAAATTCTTTTCCTTTTTTCCAAGCGAATACCAAGGCAGAGATTACTACTCCTATCAATACTGCTAAAGCCAAGTTATTCAAGGCTACGGTTATCGCGGCTACTAACATACCCACAAAGATATCGGTCTTGGGCATTTTGGTAATAATTCGGAACGAAGCCCATTGGAATGTGCTGATAGCCACCATCATCATAACTCCAACGAGAGCTGCCATAGGAATTTGCTCGATTACCGGACCACCTATTAAAATTACAGCTAAGATGGTAAGTGCACCGATGATTGCAGCAAGTTTGGTCTTTGCACCAGCTTCTAGATTTACAAGTGTTTGTGCTACCATTGCACAACCACCCATTCCTCCAAAAAATCCGTTAGTCATATTTGCTACTCCTTGTGCTATCACTTCTTGGTTAGGTTTCCCTTTGGTTTGCGTATGTTCGTCCACCATATTTAGGGTCAAAAGAGTTTCAATAAGTCCCACACTTGCCATAACTAAGGCGTAAGGAAATATAATTTTTAATGCTTCTAGGTCGAAGGGTACATTAGGTATGCTAAAACTTGGTAAGCTACCACTTACCGATGCTATGTCTACTACTTGCTTAGTGTCGATACCTAAAAGTAATACAAGGCCAAACACAACGGCTATAGCTACTAAAGAGGATGGAATGGACTTGGTTATTTTTGGAAAGAAAACTACAATAGCTATGGTAAGAGCCGTTAGGGCTATCATAATATAAAGACTAGGTCCTTGCATCCACGTTTCTATTCCGTCTTGTACCACTTTAAACTGTGCCACTTGTGACATGAAAATAATAATGGCTAATCCGTTAAGGAACCCGTACATTACTGGTTCAGATATTAGGGTAACAAATTTTCCAAGTTTAAATATTCCCACAAACAGCTGAATTAGCCCAGCCAAAACTACAGCTGCAAATAAATACTCTGGACCATGCGTAGCGGCAAGAGCCATAAGTACCACAACGGTAGCACCGGCACCACCAGAGACCATTCCCGGTCTTCCACCAAATATGGCAGTAACTATTCCCATTAAAAAGGCAGCATATAGCCCAGTAAGAGGTGATAGGCCTGCTAGTATAGCAAAAGACAAAGATTCGGGAATCATTGTCATAGCTACGGTTAAACCAGCTAGAACTTCATTCTTTATATCGGAAGCTCGAAAAGATCGGAAACGTGGTATTGTGGTGTTTTGCATGAAATTGTTTATATACTCTCCAACTTGGAGAATAAAAAGGTTCGTATAAAATTAAAGAACTATACTATTTTCTAATGGCTTAAAAAGCAAGTTAACTATTATTAAAATAGCCACAAATATACGATAATAATATCATTATAGATGCTATTTGGAAAGAGCTAGGCACTCCTATTCAAAATAAAGTAATTGTAGACAGGATTTGCTTCGTCTCTGTAAATTGTCTAATTGGTTTCATTGTTATTTATTTATGCTAGATAAAGTTTCGTTATTCCAAGTCGTAATGCTTTAATCAGATAGATGGAATAAAAAATAAAAACTGGGTTTATTAGACCAAGTGCCTAATAAACCCAGTTTCATAATGGGGACTATTGCTTTTATTTATCTAGTTGCATTTGCCGTCCATGTTTTTCCATCTTTTGAATATAGAATATTCAAACGCGACGCGGTAATTCGAACTACTTGTAAACCCTCTTCGAAGTCAATATTAATCATACCATTGTCTCCATCTTCTTCAAACTTTACTCCGGATAGAATAGGGATGCCACTTTCATTAAACTCGAAGTTGTAGTTGTTTCCAACTTTTACAACGGTTACAGAACTGTCGTCTGATGAGATATTGGAGTCATCTTCAGTAAAGCTAACACTTCCGTTGTACGTACCTACAAATAAATCGTTATCTGCAGGGTCGTCGTCTTTACTACACGACGTTGCTACAAAGACTAAACAAATGACAGCAAAAATTCTCAATACATTTTTCATAATAATTGGTTTTAGTTTAGAAAGCAATGTACGCTAGGAAGAATCATATTAAAGCCATAAGAATGTTGTTTATTTGTTAATTAATCTTGTTAACAGAAGATTATTAATAATTATTCAGCTTTTATTTCTTTTTATAGAATTTACTTTACTTTAAAGCGTTTCGAAATCTTACACCTTTCCTTGAAGGTCCTCTAAACCATCTTCAATAGCATCGTCTTTTATTTTTATGGCGGCCAAATATCTCTTTAGCTCTTTTCTAACTACAGGAGCTAGAATTACAAGACCAATAATATTTGGAACAGCCATTGCAAAGATCATAGCGTCGGAGAAATCGATAACAGAGCCTAAACTAATAACAGCACCTATAAAAGTGAATACACAGAAAATAAATTTATATACCATTTCGGTTCTTTTACTTCTACCAAATAAGAATGCCCAACCTTGCATACCGTAGTACGACCAAGAGATCATAGTGGAAAATGCAAAGAGAATAACGGCAACTGTAAGAATGATAGAGAAGTGCGGAATAGCACTATCAAAAGCATTTGCAGTAAGTACTACGCCTTCGGTCACTTCATTTCCGTAGACAAGAATATTGTTATCAAAATTGGTAATTATAATAACCAATGCAGTCATGGTACAAATTACTACCGTATCTATAAATGGTTCTAAGAGCGCCACTATCCCTTCTGAAGCAGGATATTTTGTCTTTACCGCAGAGTGTGCGATAGCAGAAGAACCAATTCCTGCTTCGTTGGAGAATGCTCCTCTTCGGATTCCTTGAATTAGAACGCCTACAAGTCCACCAGCAATACCCAATCCGCTAAATGCACCTTTAAAAATCAGTCCAAATGCAGCTCCTATATGTTGGTAATTCATAGCTAGGATAACCAAGGCAGCTAAAACATAGATTCCTGCCATAAACGGAACTACCTTTTCGGTTACTTTCGCAATGCGTTTAATTCCACCAATAATTACTACACCTACCATTATGGCCATTACAATTCCAAACCACATCGCAGCACTTGTACCCTCTAAGTTGAATAATTGGGTGAATTGGGCAGCGGCCTGATTGGATTGGAACATATTTCCACCACCTACAGAACCACCAACAACAAAAATGGCAAATAGGATAGCTAAGATTTTTCCGAATCCTGCCATATTTTTTTCGCCAAGTCCTTTTTTTAAGTAATACATAGGGCCTCCATATACAGTGCCATCTGGATCAATATCCCTATAAGACACACCAAGAGTACACTCTGTAAACTTAGAAGCCATTCCTATAATTCCCGCTACAATCATCCAAAAAGTAGCACCTGGACCTCCAATAGAAAGTGCTACGGCAACACCAGCTATATTTCCTAGTCCTACAGTAGCAGAAAGTGCGGCGGTGAGTGCTTGAAAATGGGAGACTTCCCCTTCCGATTCATCCTCTTCTAATAGATCTTCTATTTGTTCTTGTTGCTCTTCTTCATCTTCTACATCATAAAGTTCTCGCGCACCGTGTTTTTCAATATCCTCATACTTTCCACTTACTACTTTAACCGCAGTACCAAAATGACGGATGTTGATTAACCTAAAGTAAATAGTAAAGTAAATAGCACCACCTACCAAAACAATTAAAACCCAAGGAATTTGGAAAGTGTCACTAAAGGGAATTTCAAGAAATATAAAATCTACAAACCATCCAGTATATTTTTTAAATAGCGAATCTATACTATCACCGCCACCTGAAACGTCTTGTGCAAAAGTTAGAAAAGGAGTGAGAAGGGAAATAAGACCGAGAAGATATTTCTTCATAATTATAGCAGTATGTTTATATAAATAGAATTTGATTAAAGATGTAGAAATATCTCTAAAATATCTTGATTCTTCAAGGAAAAGGAGATGAATTTGTTAACAATATTACAAAAAGATAGGCTTCCCGTATTTAACTAAAATGGAAAAGCCCTATGTTCTATATTACATAGGGCTTTTGAAAGGTTTCTAAAAAACAGTCCAAAACGTTAAGACACTTTTTGAAATCAGCTCTCTTAGCATATTAAGTTTGCGTATTTAGCTAAATAGAAGCTTAAACTCCGGAAAGATTTCTCCCTTTGGGATAGCTGATAGTGTAGCTTACCAATAATTTATTTGTTTCGTTAGGCTTCAGATGTAATTTCCAAGTAAGTTCTCCTTTCTGAGCGTCTACTTTTGCGCCGGATACCTGTTCTAATTTTACTACGATATCCTTTTCGGTGGAAACTGGAAATAATTCTTTGACTTCTATAGTAGTGGCTCCTTTTCTTGTGTTTCTAAGCTCTATCTCATAGGTATAGCTTCGTTTTTGTGTATTGCCTAAGAAAGAAGGTTTACTGCCTTTTTCGTCAATACGCTTTCGTTTTGTGTGGATTCGCTCATCTTTCCCTAAGCTTATTTGTAGGGTATCGGAAGTGGCATTTGGATTTATATAAGATTTCCCTGCATACAGCTGATCTACGATTAGCTGTGCTTGACCAGGTAGTAAGTTATACTGTTCCCAATCGGATACTTTAGCCATAAGGAAAGCCGCTTCGTGTTTACTTGGAACACTATAATAGGTGTAGTTAGCCAGAAGCTCGTAATTTTGTAACTGAATGGCAAGTGGTTTTTTGTTGGTATATACGTCGTATGGCGTATTAATTACAAATGAAGTTTGAAGCTGTGACGAAACTACCGTAGCCATGGAAGATTCAG
>Ga0079223_10000474_pt1 | contig 20514 bp, 18 predicted proteins | sample Stecom2011_FD_75072 | JGI IMG/M metagenome (GOLD analysis project Ga0079223, IMG submission 75072) | Agricultural soil microbial communities from Utah to study Nitrogen management - Steer compost 2011 | ecosystem: Environmental > Terrestrial > Soil > Agricultural land | place: USA: Utah...
AGTTATGCTATTGGCATTAGTGAACCAACATCAATTATGATCGAAACTTATAATACATCTAAAGTAGATGATGATGTAATTAAAAAGGCAATTTTGAAAGTATTTGATTTAACTCCATTGGGGATTATTAATCATTTTGATTTACGTAGACCAATTTACAGTCAAATTTCTAATTATGGTCATTTTGGAAGAAATGATTTAGATCTTCCATGGGAAAAACTAAATAAGGTTGATGAGTTAAAAAAAATAATAATAAAATAATTTTTGAAATATAAAAATATGATAATAACAGATTAATTATTAAGATTATAAAAGCATTTTATTCATGTAATTCATGATTCAAAATGCTTTTTTTATTATTATAGTATAACTAAATGGATTAATACTTTTATAATTTTATTTTAAATAATATTTAAAATCGGCAAGTTACTACTTTTTTTGCTAAATTAAAGTATTATAATATTACTAAGCATTGAGAAGTAAGTAATTGGAAGAGTTTTAATTGAAATTGGGGTGAATAAATTTGGTTATGAATTATGACTATCATAAAAATGTTCTTTTTATTAACGATTTTAAAGTAAGTAAACCATATTTTATGAAAAAACCAATTTTAAATAATTCAAAAATTAATAATAACTTCTATAACGACTATAAAAAAGTCGGCGATGGTTTATTTGATATACCTTTAAATGTTTATAATAAATATTCAGAAAAATTAGCAACTAGTAATGATTATTTTGTTTATATTAAAATTGAAATATTTTCCCAAAATAATGAAGATGTTATACTGACTATTTTTAACGATAAACAAATTTGTATGATATGGTTTAATAAAGTCTTTCAAGGATATTGCAATGAATGGTATAGCAGGAAAATTATTAAATTAAAAAAAGGTAAAAATAGTTTAATAATAGAAGTACATAAATATATATTTCGTCAAGGGCTTACCCTAAGTATTTCTCCTCTATATAACGGAATATTAGAAGATGAATTCCATGATATTAAAAAACATTATTTGAGAATTAATCAAAAGAAAAATAAAAACCAAATAGGAATAATTTATTGCAGTGATAGCTCGTTAGAAAAAAGTAATAAGAAAGTATTTATTGTTTCCCCTGAAATAAATATGATTAATAGAGCAGTAACCTATAATATAATTGATAAGTTGGTTTTGAAAAAAAATCATGAATTTATTCTTAATTTAAATAATTATGCAAATGAATATGCTGGATGGGTGTTTTTATATTTATGTAATTTTAATGCTAAAGAAAACAGTATTAATTTTGAAAATGATGTTAGATACAGGGTATTTATAAAGGAACCAAAAGAAGCATATGATAATCTTTTTTTTGAAATAAAAAAAAGAGGGGAAAATAATTATACTAAAAATGAATTAAAATCGCTTTTTAATATCAATGATTTATATGTTAACCGTACTGATATAGGTTATGATATAAAATATTATTTTTTATATAATCAATTAAGAAAAATATTTGACAATAAAAATACTAATACATTACAAAAAAATTGTATTTTAGGGGTACAGAAAATTTCCTTTATATCTAAATATAACAATCTAAAAACTACGTTCAGTATTAGTGTTCCTCCTAACATATCCACAAAAAGGCAGATAAAATTATTAATGATATTATCTATCAATTCATGTTCAGCTTATATCGATTATTATTACAAAAAATTTGGAAAAGATTTTATGATTGTTGAATGCGATCTTAAAGGTAACAATTTTGGTAATTATATCGGTGAATATACTGTTTTCGAAGTTATTAATAAAGTGAAAAAAATATATAGTGATTTAAGTATAGAAGAAATCTATTTGTTTGGTTATTCAAGCTGTGCATCAGCTGTAATAAATTTATGTGGTAGATTTCCAAATTTTTTTAATGGTGGATTGGCTATTGCTGGTATTTCAAATGAATATATTATTAATAATTGTACTAATTTAATTTTCATTTGTGGTTACCAGGATATTAATATAAAGTCTTTTTGTAAATTAGAAAAAGACACAAATACAAAAAATGTGCACTTTTATTTCTTAGATGGTTATAATCATAGTTCTATTTCTACATTTATGAGAAATGAAATGCTGATTAATAAATTATTAAGTAATAAGGCTTTAAAAAATGATATATTGTATATAGGAATTTCTGAAGCTTACAATCCATATTCTTTCTTTAAAGTAATCGAACGTCAAAACAGCAATGAAATTTTTAAGTATAAAATAACATTTGACAATGATAAAATGAATGTTAAAACTAGAAACATTAAAACTTTATATATAGAAAAGACAAAAGATGTTGACCAGATCAATATAAATAATGTTCCACTTTTAATGAACAACAATAAAAGTGCATTTTTTAAAATCGGAAAAGAAAATATAATTGAGAAGATTATAAAAATAAAAAGAGCTATAAATAATGGATTAGGTATTTTAAATATTTATAGATATCAAACAAAAATCTGGATTAAGGATAAAAATGAAAAAAAACTATTAAAAAGTTTTGCTTGTCCTAAAGATATTACTTATAATGCGAATACAAATATTAATTTTCCGATATTGTTTTTAAATGAAAACGATAAAAACTATAAATTTTCAAGACAAAACAACATTTTTTATAACCAAAAAATAAGAAATGATGAGGATAGTTTAATTTTAATTCCAAAAGAAGAGGGATTTGAATATAATAAAAAAATTTATCATGGAAATTATAGCATAATTCAATGTCTACCTAATTATTATAATAAAACAAAATACTATAATTTATATATTAATGACAATGGATTAAAAAACAGTATGAAAAATTTTTTTATTAGAAATGTTTTCTTGCCAAGTGAATTTGAATTATCAAATTCAATTTATAATAATTTCTGTATTTTGTATTATGAATCAAAATATTATTCAATCCGCTTTTATGGAGATAGATTAAATCTTATTAAATAATATTCACAACTTAGGTATCTATTAATTAGATATAATATTAGAAAGGAGGAAAAGGAATGTACGAAAAACCAGTAATCACTACTTATACTGCTGATGCTTTACAAAAATTGATTGCTCTATGTGCTTCATGTAGAGATGGCTGTTATTGTCATAGTGATGCACCAGGGGACTATGGACAAAGTGGTTAATAATGAATTGCACATTTTTTTGAGTTGCTAAAAAGCATAATATCTCGTTAAGGAAAAAAATGTACAATAACTTAGTCATCACTACTTAAACTTCAAAGATAAAGGATAATTATGTATAAAAAACCATTAATTAATGCTTTAGTAGACTTTAATGTCTAATACAAAGATGGTTTTGCAGCCATAATGATAATCAAATATTTATGGAGAAGGTAGGAAAAGTAATTCAAAGATGTTGGAAACATATATTATATGTTTCCAACATTTCATAAAATTTTAGTGAAAGGGAAAGAAATGTATAAAAAAAATTTAAGTGTTCAAATTAATGAGGTAGATGGACAAGGTCTAATTCAAACTGAAGATGGATCACTACATATTTTAAATTCAACTGCATTAGCTATTTATGAAATATGTAATAATATTACACTACATGATTTAATTAATTTCATGATCAATAAATTTCCAGATGTAGATACTGAAACTTTAAAGCTTCATATTTCAGAACTTTTAGAAAAAATGATAGAAATTGGTTTAATTATAAAGGAATAGCTATGATTGCATTTGAAAAATATTACTTTAATATTCCTGGTGGTTATATATATGTGAATATTGATAGTAAAATCAATAAAGAATATAAAAATATTATAATATTTTATTTTTTATTAAACAAAACAGATTTTAAAGATGAAAGTATTAATGTGTATGTACAATATAAAAATGGTATATATAATTGTTACTCCCCATTTTATAACGCAGAAGTAGAATCACATAAATTTGAACGATTTTTAGATAAATTGAATGTCTGGATAATAGGTTTAATAAATAAAATTCTCATGAAAAGAAAATCTAATAAGAATTGGTTTGCAATTCATGGATCTGCATGTCATTATAATAATAAAACTATTTTAATAGTTGGTCAAAAAACTTCAGGAAAAACAACACTCTTAAAAAAATTTATTGAAAAAGGAGCTAGTTATATATCGGATGATACAATTTATTTAAATGATTCAATTACTAAAGTAAATCCTAATACTCTTTGTATGAGAATAAAAAACAGTAATGAAGAATTATCGAACCAATTTTTTGATAAGGTAAAACTAGATATGGTCTATACTAGGCCAAGGAAAATATGCAAAGATATAACGATTCCTTATTATTTTATATATTTGGATAAAAAACATATATGTTCTCCTACTATTATAAGTAACAATAATCTGGTTCAAATTATTTTAAAAAATTTGAAATTTATTAATATGCAAAATAATAACTTAGCAAATTTTTTATCAAATTGTTCAAAAAAACTAACTTGTATAAAAATAAATGCTTACTTTGATGAGCATGTAGAAAGTTTAATTAAGCTTTTATCAGCTTAGACGGTGATTTATGTTATACTGTTTGGGATATGGGGTATTTTTAAAAATGCCTGAAAATAAGGTTTTTTCTAAAAAATGTTCATGCGAAAAGTATTTTGGCAAACATATATTAAATTTTGATTATGTAAATTATGGATTAAAAATAGATGCTAATTTAATTAATATACCAATAAAACATCATTTAAAAAACACATCTAAATTTATAATAATGCATGGTAATGTGATTATATATAAAAAAAAACATATTTTAATAATTGGGAAAAGCGGTATTGGGAAAAGTAGTTTTACTTATTATGCTGTTAAAAAAGATAAAAACATTAAATTTGTAGCTGATGATACAGTTTTCATTAGCAAAGATGATTATAAAATTTACCCTTGTAAATGCAGACCTTTTTTAAAACGTAAAGGCTCCAACGAAAGTTATATACCAATAAATCAAATATTTTATAATAAAATCGATTGTGAACCTTCATACATAGATAAAATAATTTATTTTGATGATCATTATTTACATAAGTCATTGAAAAAAGTTGAAAAATATAAAAAGTTAAACATTCTGATTAGAAATATGTGGAATCCTAGTATAAATTCACTAGATGTTTTTAGTGAAATTCCATTGTTTGTTTTTAATCCACAAAAGTATTCAAAAGGATTACTATTAAAAAATATAAAAAAGGGTGAATATGAAAAAAGTAAATATTTTAGGTGTTTATTTTGAAATTACAAGCAAATGTAATGCGTTTTGTAAATATTGCTATAATGACTCTTCTAGCCAAAAAATAAAAAATATTTCCTTTGAAAAAATAGAAGAAATATTTTATAATTTAAAAAAAAGCAATATTAAAGAAGTTACTATATCAGGTGGAGAACCATTACTGCATTCTGATTTTTTAAAGATATTAGAATGTGCAAACAAATATGATTTTAATATTATACTTTTTACTAATGGTATGTTATTAAATGATTTTATTATAAGAAAGATTATTGAATGTAATGCTAAAGTTCAGATCACTTTGAATGGGTCAAATGCTAAAATACATGAGAAAATAAATAACAACAAAGGAAGTTTTAAAAAAATTATTAATGCATTAGAAATATTTGATTTATATGAATATTTGGATAATGTTTATTTTAAGACAATACTACAAAGCGATAACTTTTGTGATACTGAAAATATTATTTTATTGGCTAAAAAAAATAATATAAAAACAGTATCTTTTACCTTTTTGACTTATAGTGGCAGAGAAAAATTTAAGATTAATGGCTCAGAATATGGCGATCGAATTATTTATTCGGAAAGAATGAAGCAATTAACAAAAAAATACCCAGATATAAAAATTGATTATTCTAGTGTTGTATCAATCTGCAAGTTTTGTAAAGATATTGATATCTTAAAAGTATATCCCAAAGTTGATTCTTCAGGCAATGTATTTTTGTGTACATTATTTGAAAATGAATTATCTATCGGATCTTGCTATGAAGATAAAATAATGAATATTTTATCTGTTGACAAAATAAATCGTTTTTGTAACAATCTGAAAGTATCCTATAATAATTTTGAAAAATGCAAATCCTGCATCTATAGGGAAAGGTGTAAGGGTGGATGTTGCGGAATAGCGCATATAAAATATAATAGATTATTTGATGATGGGTTTTGTGAAATTAGAATTGCGAATTTTTTAGAAGAATTAAAAGCAAAAAGGGTAATTATGGAGAATCAAAAGTATGTATAAAAGATGTTATATCGAATTGACCTCAAATTGTAATTTGAATTGTAAACATTGTTTACATGTTAATGGAGAACAACAATATATCTTAGATTATGATATTTTGTGTAGTGCAATTAATTATTTATACGAAAATGGTGTTAGAGATATACGATTATCTGGTGGTGAACCATTATTATACAATAAGTTCGAGCCCTTAATAAATCATATTAGTAATTTGAAAAATCTAACATGGGAATTAATAACAAATGCCACATTAATAAATGATGAATTTCTTAAAATAATAAAGCGATCAAAAAATTTCTCTAAACTTCGAATCAGTTTAGATGGTGCTACTGCTAAGACACACGATTTTAACCGAGGGATTGGAACATTCAAAAAAATAAAAAAAGCCTTTGAACTAATAAAAAAATACAGATTAAATCAAAAGGTTGTTATTCAAATGGTTATTGCAAAATATAATTATATGGAAGTTGATAAGTTTATTAAGTTAGCTAAGTATAATAATTTTGATTATAATTTTCTAGAATTACTAATAAGAGGCAACGCAAGTAAAAATTCTTTAATGCTTAAAACAAATAAAGATATTGAGAAAAGTATTAAAGATCAATTAAAGTTAAAAAATATACATTTCTATGATACATGCCATATTTTTTGTCATCTTGGACAAAATGATAAGGACGTTAATATTTATATAGATTTTGAAGGAAAAGTTTATTTATGTCAAAAATTAAGAGAGGTAAATATACCTGTTGGCAATATTTATAGTGATAAGGATGTTATAAACCAAATAAAATATAACCAATTTAAAAAAGATTTATATGAATTTCAAAATAATAAAAAAAATTGTAAAAACTGTTATGCTATTAAATATTGTGGGAGAGGTTGCTACGCAGATTATCTAATTGGAGAAGAAAAATATTATGATAGTACTAGTTGTGATAAGAGAAGAAGTTTGATTTTAAATAGATTGAAGAATTTGGGGTGATTTTTTGATAGCGAACAGTTTATATATCGAAATAAATAATTATTGTAACTTAAATTGTATTTTTTGTTACAACGAATCGGGAATTTCAAAAAAATTTATTGAATTAAGCCCTTCCTTTTTTGAAAAAAAAATAAATAAGTTTAAGAAAATTGGAATATATAATATAATTATATCAGGGGGAGAACCATTTTTACATTCTCGTATAGAAAAGTTTATTAATATTATGAAAAGATATTCTTTTATAGAATGGCATATTGTAACAAATGGAACAGTTATAAAATTAAATGTTTTAAAAAAGATTAAAGAATGTAAAAATGTCATATTACATGTAAGTTTAAATGGTTCTAAAGAAATAATAGATTGCTGTATAAGAGGTGAAGGCGTTTTTAATAAGACTATTAAATTCATTAATCTGTTAAATTCTCTTGGGATTAGATATTTTGTAAAATCTGTTTTAACAAAAAAGAATTATTTAGATGCAACCAAATTTTACGACTTAGTTGTATCAATGGGTGGAGTTCCTAACTTTACTTTTGCATTTAAACAAGGTAATGCAAGTAATGTCTGGGATGAACTAGTTTTGAACAACGATGAGAAATTGTTTGTTTATAAAGAGATATTAAAAAAAGATTCTGAACATCATTTTAAAAACACTTTACCAATCTGTCTAAATGATTGTCCACTTGTAGATGAAGAAACTCAAATAGCATTGTATATAAATATTTTTGGTGATATTTTTCCTTGTCAGCTAATTTCCGATAATGATTTTAAAATTGGTACGTTGAAGAGTTTTGATGAACAAAAGATTAAAATTAACATTTTAGAAATTAAGCATAGATTAAAGGAAAGATTGAACATTGATTATGGATGTAAGGATTGTTTTTTAAAAATCAATTGTAAAAAAGGTTGCTTAGCAAAAGCAATTGCGGAAAAAGCCAATTATTTAGCATCAGATGATTGTTGTAACTTAAGAAGAAGGCAATTTCTACAGTTATTATTAGAGGGGAAGTAGTTATGATTATTAAAAATACAATTAATCGGAGTTTTTTTGCACTAAAAACTGTATTTAAATATGCACCATTTGTAGCAAGTGTATACTTTTTAATGGCAATCTTATCAGCATTATTTATTACGACAAGGATCTTTTTCCTTCAACTTTTAATTGATAATTTGGTAAAATATCTAGCTGGTAATGTTAAAATAAATGTTGTAGTTATTTTTGGTAGTTTATATATTTTGTCTTATTTGGGAACAAATTTATATACTTTTTTTCTATCGAGAATGGGAAAAAGTCTGAGCATAAATTTAACAAAAAAATTAACACCTGCTATTATTGATAAGTTTTCAAAAATTGAATATAAGTATTACGAAGATGAACAATTTAAGGATATTATGAAGAGAATGGGACAGGATCCTCAGACTAGCATTCATAATACGTTCTTTTCGGTTATTCAGTGTATAAATAATATATTAAAATATATTGGTATTTTAACTGCCTTTTTCTCTGCTTCGGTTATCGTAGGTATTGGTTCAATTGTTATCGGATTACCGATGGGCTTTTTAGAATTTAGGGTTACAGATAAAAGGCAAAAGTTATTACGCGAAAAAACAAAAGAAGGAAGAATTGATGACTATTTACAAAGTTTACTCGTAAACAAAGACTATGCTTATGAAAACAAAATTTTTAAAAATAATGAATATATTAATCATTTAATAAATAAAAATAGAAAAATAATTTATCAACAAAGAGAGAAAATTGCAAGTGGAAGTGCAAGAAATTCACTGCTAGTATTTTTATTGGAATTTTTTTATGTGTCTTTAACTGTGCTTTTATTAACATATCTTTTTATGAAAGGAGATATTAGTTTAGGTGTATATGTCTCAATAATTACTGCTATTTCTTCGCTTTTATCAGTTTTAAATAGTATGGCTTATACAATATCTACCCTTGGTGCACGAACATGGGCGATTACATATTATAAGGATTTTGTTGATTTTGAAGAGGAGAACAAGGATAAGGAAGTTAAAAAATTAGACGACTTTAAAATTATATTCGATAATGTAAGTTTTACTTATCCAGGATCAGAAAAGGTTGTTTTACATAATTTAAGCTTTACTATAAACTCAAACGATATTGTTGCTATCGTTGGTGCAAATGGTGCAGGGAAAAGTACAATAATAAAATTATTATGCGGACTATATAAACCAAATAAAGGTAGGATATTAATTGATAATCAAAATATTTACGAATTGACAAATAAAAATATTTCTAAGCTGTTTGCTACAGTTTTTCAAGATTATCATTGTTATCAATTTTCCGTAAGAGAAAATGTAGCTCTGGGTAATTTGAAAATAATGAATAACGATAGTGAGATTAGAAAATCGCTTAAGCAATTTGATTTAGAAGAATTAGAACCAGACTTAGATCTACCCCTTGGAACTATTGATAAAAATGCTGTCAATATATCACTTGGACAATGGCAAAAACTTGTCCTTGCCAGAACGTTTTCGTCTGAAGCCGCATTTGCTATTTTAGATGAACCAACAGCTTCATTAGACCCAATTACAGAGAGTAAAATGTATTCAAATTTCATAAATATTTTAAAAAGAAAAGGTGCAATAATAATATCTCATCGATTGGCTTCCGCAAGACTAGCAGATAAAATATTAGTTATTGATGATGGTGTATTGGTTGAGCTAGGTAATCATGATGAATTAATGAAACAAAATGGATTATATTCAAAAATGTATAATGAACAAAGTAGTTGGTATATTGATGATACTGTTGAGGGGATTCCAAATGAAAAACATTAAAAAAGGAAAAAATTATTTTGCACGAGTTACAAAAGATTTATATCGATTATTACCGGCTGAAATTACAATTTTATTGATTATAAATATTATTAATTCGATTATTGCTGTAATTCAAGTTCGTCTTTTAGCTGAATTGTTGGATTTAGCAAGTCAATTTTTTGACAATAACCTTGAAAAAGAAATACTATATAAATATTCAATAATTTTTATAATATTATTAGCGGTACCAATGCTAATGAATATTTTGTCAAATTATATTGTTCAATATCGTATATATATGAAAAATTATTTATTTATAGATGATTTAAATCATAAATTAAACTCTGTTGATTTAATTAACTTTGATAAACCAAATTTCTATAATAAAATAATGAGAGCAAAAAAAAGCGTTAATGGAAATTATTTAATAAATTACTATAATGGCATAATGAATATTTTCCCACAATTATTTCGACTAGTTGGGATTGTAATAGTGCTTTTAGATTTTAATTTTATCTTCCTACCATTAGCATTTATAAGTATTGTTCCGACTTTTATTTCCCAATATATTTTTTATAAATCATTATATAAATATAATAAAATAAAAGCTCCACAATTTAGAAAAAGAAATTATTTATGGGGATTATTAACCGGAAGAAATACCGTTAGAGAATTAAGGGTCCTAAATGCTGAAAAATATGTAAAACAAAAGTGGGTAGATGTTAGAGATGATTGCTTAAATGAAGAATATAAATTGAAAAAAAAGTATGATAATATTTTTATGTTGTGTGATGCCTTTGAATTGATTTTTTATTCTACAAGTATTGGCTTTGCAATATATTTATTAATTGATAATCAAATTACTATAGGGCAATTTAGTTCATGTTTATCTGCATTTTTAGCTTTACAATTTTCAGCTTCTAGTATAACAAGAATAGTAAGTACTCAAGTTTCAAATACAAACTTTGTAGCTGACTATTATGATTTTATTGATTTTTTAAGTCAAAGTGAAAAATTTGATATTTCATCTTCAAGTAACAATAAGTTGGTAAGATTAAAAGATGTATCTTTCTATTATCCCCAAAGCGATAAAAAAATTCTTGATAAGGTATCACTTGATATAAACAAAGGTGAATTAATTGTAATTGTCGGTGAAAATGGCAGCGGAAAAACAACATTATCTAAGATAATAACAAAAACTTATAACCCAAGTGAAGGTAGTGTTTCGTCTTTAGGTGATAATTTTCTATCTATTGTTGCCCAAAATTTTGTTCAATACCAATTAAGTTTAAGAGAAAACCTTACTTTAAGTGATATCACAAACAGAAATGACAACAAGAAAATTAATGATATTATAAATGATGTAGAAATAAATAATATTACATCTGAAATTACTATTGATGATATGTTAGGGAAAGAATTAGGAGGACGAGAATTGTCAGGTGGTGAATGGCAAAAAGTCGCAATAGGAAGAGGATTCTTTAGAGATAGTGCAATGGTTGTTGTTGATGAACCAACATCTGCTATTGATCCATTATTAGAACATGAAATTTTATCTAAGTTTATTGATTTAGCTAAAAATCGAACTGTTATTGTTATTTCTCACAGAGTAGGCATTTGTAAATATGCAGATCGTATAATTGTACTTAAGGATGGAAAAGTTGTTGGTAATGGTTCGCATTCCGAATTAATTAATAGTAACCCAGAGTATACTAAAATTTGGAAAGAACAGGCTAAATGGTATAGATAAATGAATGATTTATATTTATTAAGATCAAAATTATTATATAAAAGTATCGAAGGTGTTATTGAGGAATTTGAAACTCAAGACATACAATATGTAATAATTAAGGGTGAACCATTATCCGTTTTGGCATATGGCAGAAGTGGCAAAAGAATTAGTTCTGACATAGATATTCTTGTAACCAAATCTAATTTAAATAAGATAAATAAAATATTAAATAATAATGGTTTTAAACAAAAGAAGGTGTCTAGAGAGGAAGAATTGATTACAAATCTATATTCGCATCAAGTCTTACCCTATACAAAACGAATTAGTTTTGTAGAAGTTTGGATTGATATTAATTTTGATATATTATGGGGAGAATATGAAGATAAAAGAATTGATGTTTCAGAATTCATAAAAAATAAATTTCAAATGGAGATTCATAACATAAAAATAAACACATTAAAACCACTTTATGCTTTGATTCAACTAATACTGCATCATTATAAAGATATGAACTCAATTTATATGTTATCAACACATAATAGTATAAAATCAGATATGTTTAAAGACATATATTATTTAATTATAAATAATCTTGAACATGTAAATGTTGAATCATTATATAACAAATGTTTAGAATATGATATTCTAAAATATGCTTATTACGTTTTATATTATACAAATTGTATATATGATAATGAAATATTATCAATATATGTTGATAGATTAGAAACTGAAAGCGGAAAAAAGATATTAAATAATTATGGATTGTCATCAGATGAAATAAAAGTATGGAGATGTGATTTTAAAATAAGATTAAATAATAATAATATTCATTATTTGATAAAGCAAGATTTAAACGAACAAGATTTTAAAAAAATAGATGTCAATCATAAAATTTTTGGATAGGTGGAAAAATTGTGGAAGAAAGAATTGAAATAGTTCGTAAAATTCTATCAAATTTCATTGAAGATTTCTATGAGAAAAAAATTGAGAATAATGCAAATTTAATGAATTATGGTCTTGATTCTTTAGGGTTTATTAAAACGATAATTGAAATAGAAGATAAATTTGATATTATTATTCCGGATGAATATATTACTTTGTTTTCTTTAAATACTGTAGAAAAAATTATTTCAGTAATTAATGAAATTATTGAAAATAAAAACAAAGGAATTTTAAAGTATGAATAAAAAACTTATTTTTTATATAAAACAAATGAAGAATACGATTAAACCATTTAAATTATTTGTTAAAGGGAATAGTATGTACCCTACCTTTAAAGATAAACAAGAAATAGAAATAATTCCTTATAAAAACAAAAATCTAAAGGTGGGTGATATTATTGTTTACCAAAAATTTAACAGCCATTTGACTGTGCATAGAATTTTAGATATCATTTTTTTAAATGATAGAAGATTTTATTGTATTACAAAAGGAGACAATAATACAAAAAAGGATGACTATATAGTTTTTAATAGTGAGATTATAGGTATTGTTGAGGAAAGTAATTATGAAAAATCTTAAAATTTTATTTATATCAAATTTTAATTTGAGTGCATTTTTTCAACCAATATTAAATGAAATTCTAAAAAGTGAAAACAACATAACAGTTGATAGTACTTTTATTACTCTTGAAGATTGTTTGGGCAATGAATACAATTCAATTATGAATCAAATGGATTGTGTATATTATTGGCTTGATTACAATTTGCTATTTGAAAAAATAACAAAATCATTAATAATGCATAAAATATCACGCGATGAAGCAATTCAAAAGATATTAATACATTGTGAAAATTTAATGCTGAAAGTAAGGGGAAAAACTGACTCGAATATTATATGGATGAGTTTTGAAAATTATTCTGATAAGCTCTATAATTTAACAGGAAGTATAATTAGTGAAAAAAATATAATAGATATTATTAATTATAAACTGATGAATGAGCACAATATTACCATTATTGATAGTAAACATATAATTGCAAACGTAGGCATTGATAATACATATTCAGTTAAAAAGCAAAGAAGATGGCATATTCCTTATAGTGATGATTATTTTAAAGCAGTATCTAAAAATTTAGTTATGGTTTTGAAGAATATCTTTCTACCGATGAAGAAGTGTTTGGTTTTAGATTGTGATAATGTTTTGTGGGGCGGTATTGTTTCCGAAGTAGGTGTTAATCAAATTGATCTATCTGATTATGGAAGTGGTTATATTTATAAAACATTTCAAAAAATTATTTACGAATTACATGAAAAAGGACTAATTTTAACAATAGCTAGTAAAAACGATTTAAAAGATGTGGAAGATGTTTTTGAAAATCATCCAGAAATGGTATTGAAAAAAGAAAATATAACTACTTTTCAAGTCTCATGGAATAATAAATATGAAAGTATCTTGAAAATATCAGAAATGTTAAATATTGGATTAGAAAGTATTGTTTTTATAGATGATAGTATTTTCGAAATTAAATTGATTAATAAAGTTTTGCCTGAAGTTAAAACTATATTATTTAATAAGGATAATATATTTAAACAATTAAAATGTGTGTATTTGAAAACAATGGTTGATTATAAAAATGTTGAAGCTAGAAGAAAAACATATACTACAAATATATTAAGAAATGATTTAAAAGAAAGATCGGATAGTTTTAATGAATATTTAACTTCACTTCAAACAAAAGTTTTAATCGAAAAGGTTGAGCTTAAGGATATAAAAAGAATCCACGAATTGTCTCTTAGAGCTAACAAATGTACAAATGGCAAGAGACTATCTTACGAACAATGTAAAAACATGTATGAAAATGATTCTCTTCATTTCTATTCAGTGGAAGTTTCAGATGTTTTTTCCAATTTGGGTACTGTTGGAGCTTTTATAATTAATGGTAAAACACTTGAACTATTTGTTTTATCATGTAGAGCACTAGGTAGAGGCGTTGAGGATCAAATGATAAATGAAATAAGTAAATTTGATATCGACAATATATATTTTGATTATAATAAAAAGAACGATTATCTAAAAGATAAATTATCCCAACTAATTAATTGTTGATAAATTAAATTTGACAACTTTTAATTTTTCTTGCAAGATAGACATTTGCGATTTTGAATTTAATCTCTCTTTTCTTGTTAGTAATCTTATTCATTGCTATTAATTGTTTAAGAAGCATTTTGCCGTATCTAACATACTTTCTTTACTTACATGAAGAAGATATTTATCAAAGATTGTAAGATTACACCATTATAAATATGTTTATATTTTTGTAAATTGTTTGGGGTTTCAATTCAATTCAAACGAAATTTTTTTAAAATTGTAGATCAATAAATAGCGAAATTTAAAATAAGATAATAAAAGGTGCTAAAATAATAGTTTTATGTATTTAAACTAAAGTAAAGTCAATTTTGAGAGATGATAATCTATTTACTTGGCTTTTATTTTATTATTTAACTAACGAAATGTCAGTTTATGTTTTATACAGAAATACATAATGAAAAATATATTTTTTTTAATTTATTTCAATCCACATTAGAAATTATATATCTTTGTTTGTATAAAAACTTAACCCCCTTATCCGGTTAACAGAGCAGAAGATATCAATCGGCCTAACATTTTCATACCAATAGTTTTTTAAAAGTAAGTCTTCGATTTTATCTGATTTAAATATGTTATCTAGTATTTTCTTGATGTCATCAATTAAATTAAATTGATTTATATCACGCTTCATTAGCAGCTTTTCTATTATTAAAGCAAGTGAATGTATTTGATAATCAGTAATTAAAGCTGTTAAAAAGGAAATATCAGCATTATAATCATCGAGAATTATTTTCTTTTGATTTTCGTTAACTATAGATTTTATATTAATAAATGTTTCTGTTGTATTAATAGGTAATAAATAACGTTCTTCACTCCAAATGGCTTTTTCAATATTTGAATTACATTGATAAAACTCATTTTTTATTTCCGAGGTTATATCCTTAGCGTGGAATTCATTTATTAAAATTACTGTATCAGCATATTTTAAATACTCGCTAGAACCCCCAATAACAAGGATGGTGGAAACGTCTTTCTCCTCATATAATTCTCTAACGCGATCTGTAAAAGGAATTATTGGTTCGTTAGGTACTACTTTTCGCATATTTATATCACGAATCATAAAATTGGTAGCACTGCGGTCTTCATCTATAAGCAGCAAGTTACTTTCTCCTAAAACGCCTTCTATTATATTAGCTGCTTGCGACACACTACCACTTGCATGGGTTGTTGAGAAATCATGTGAGTTATTATGGTTAGGGATAAAATTAAATAATGGAGAAATATCAATATTGTTTATTGGTCTACCGTCTTCAGCATAAATTTTTAAAGCAGTGTTATCGGTAATTACAAACTCACGTCCATCTTTTGGTATATGATTATATATTCCCATTTCAATTGCATCTAGTAGTGTGGTTTTTCCTGAATACCCACCACCAGTAACAATAGTAACACCCTGTTTAATTGCCATGCCTGTAATAGTAGAGCCATCTTGAAAGTTAATATTGATTTGTAAACTCTCAGGTGACTTAAATGGTATAGCTTTTATTTTTGGATATATTGTATTATTCTCTCTGGGTAAAATACTACCATCACCCACAAAAGAACATAAATTATTTTCGGATAAATACTTTCTAATTGTTTCTTGCTTTAAATATGTATCAATATAATTCTGACACTTTTTTAAATCGATTGCATTGATTGAAGTTTCTATATTATCGAGGATATCCTTTATAGCCCTAATAGTAGCTTTTGCATTTATTGATAATGCATTTAAAAGCGGAACATTAAACATAATTTTAAAGATAAAACCTTCATTATGTTCATTATATAATAGACCACTACGTTTTAAAAACACGCCATTAACATTCTGGGATTGAAACTGAGCTTTTTCTCTAACGTTTTTTGCAGTATTTGTATGCTTGCGACTTAATCCATTAATAATCGTTGATAAGTATTTTAAAAGATATGTTTCCACGGGAAGGGAATTAGTAAAATTAATATTTATCAAGTTTTTTGGTATCTCCACAAATAACATTAATTTTTCACTATTTCGATGACTAGTACCAGAAAACCAAAATTTAAAATTATTGTACGAATAAATTTTTGCTGGTTCATCCTCCATTTCTGTTGGATCAAATTTAGTATTATAAAGCCAAATTAAGTTAGTTTTACTTTTACCTTGCATCGGTAAAACAATTGATTTAAACCTTTTCATAATAAAACCTCTTTCTATAAAATAAAAACCACTTATCATCATAATAACGTCTTGTAAATTTTTCAAAAAATAATTAACGTTATTTATCAGAAATGATAAGTGGTATTAAATAAAAATCCACAGGTTCACTACCTGTGGATATAATTCATTTTATAGATATGTCTAAAAAACGATATTAAGATATCAGACAGTGAACAAATAGATTATCAACATACATAACATTAATTAATAACATATTGATCACTTCCTTCCTAATTTTTTTTACAATTTAATCATATCATTATTTTAATATTAAAGCAAGAAAATCTTTTATTATTTATTAATGGGTACCTTCCAAGTCTAAATGCAAAAAATTTTTAAGATATTTAATAAAAACGTAAAATGGTTTTAACCAGAAATTAAGAATGAAAGAATTGAAATGTTTGAAACAATAAATTATACTAATACAAGCATGTATTAATAAACAACCATTTGGGTTATACATCGGGTGTTATATAGTAAGATATACCTTTTTTCATTAATGGTATAGACTTAGAGTACATGATTAATTTTTTAGGCATCTGTGAAGACAAATCGAATACTTATGTAAATGAAGTCATAACCTATTATGATAATATTGTCAAGAAAGAATTATCTAACGGTGAAAGTAGATTATATAAAGTAGTAAATCAAAAAGAAAAATATATCGAAAACACAACTAACCCAGGATTAACGATTATTGATGCATATGAGATGCAAAAACATTCTCTTCAGCAAGATAACAGTAATAAGAAATTATTTTTGTTAATCAATATTACCTTTTTGTTAATGCTCATACTTTCTTATTCAGTGATTAAAAGCTTGAGAAAAATGAAAAAGAATAGTGTATATATCTTTTTGGGAATAAAAAAAGGTTTAGTCGTGTGGGATAATTTAAAAGAAAATGCTTTACCAATTTTGTTAACAATATTATTGGGCTATTTAATGGGGTTGATTATACTGCTGTTAAATTATAATTCTTTAAAAATATTTACCTCTATTTCTATTACCCCTTTATCAGTTGTATTAACACTGTTAATATTAATAATCTTAGTTTTAGTTATTAATATATTTTTATCAATAAATATATTTTTTACATCACCGATAACTTTAATAAAAAATAGTTTAAAGGATAAGTAACCATTAATTTAAACAAAAGATACTCCTAAAATAGATTTATGAATTATTTTTAAATTAATTCACTGTCTACTTTAGGAGTATCATATCAATTTTTGCTGTCAAACTTTTCAGTTTGCATTTTCAATTTAATTTACAACCCTGAATATAGTCTCTCTTTTTCATTAGTTTATCAATTTCATTCATCGCTACAAGTTTTTTTAAGCTCCATTTAGGGGCGATAAATTGTTCCCTTGGAGCATCCCCATTGATTCTATGAACGACAATATTAGGTTTTAGGTATGCTAATTGCTCACAAACTATATCTACATATTCATCTAAGCTAAGTATTTTGAACGGTTTAGCTTGATAAATATTTCCTAGTATCGTGTTCTCTTGGATATATAAAGAATGAATTTTAATCCCTTGTATATCAAATTCATTTAAATATTTTACGGTTTCAATCATCATCTCTTTAGTCTCATTAGGTAGCCCATTAATTATATGAACAACAACTTCTAAATTGGCTTGTCTTAGTTTTTTTACGGTTTCATTGAATACATTTAATTCATAACCCCTATTAATAAAATTCGCGGTTTTCTGATGAATTGTTTGCAAACCCAATTCAATCCAAACCGGTATTTTTTTATTTAACTTACTTAAATAAGCAATTACTGCATCACTTATTGAATCAGGTCTTGTCGCAATTGATAATGCCACAATGTCTTTATCTAATGATATAGCTTTTTCAAATAGAATTTTTAGTTTACCAAGTGGCGCATATGTGTTGGTATTTGCTTGAAAATAAGCAATATAAGCGGCTTTGGGCCATTTCTTATGTATTTTAGTTCTGACATCATTAAATTGATCTAGAAGTGATTTATTTACATCACCAGCAAAATCGCCACTGCCCTTTTCTGAGCAAAAAATGCAACCACTATGACTAATTGTTCCATCTCTATTTGGACAAGTAAAATTCCCATTTAATGAAACTTTGAAAACTTTTCTTTTGAACCTTGTTTTTAGATGATGATTTAGGGTATAATATTTATGTTGTGGAGTTATATAATTCATTATTTTCACCTATAATATTATAACAAAAGCATTTTATTAAAGCAAATTTTAGACTAATTTAAGTTTGAAAATGTATATTTATTTAAAAGGAGAAATGCATATGAGTTTAAAAATTATGGTTGATAGCACCTTTAATCTAGAAAAGGAATTTATTGAAGAAAACGATATTACTGTAGTCCCATTAAATGTTATTATTGGTGAAGAAAATTACATTGATGGAGAGATCTCGCTGGATAAAATTCTTGATTCTGTTTTGGATGGAAAAAAGGTAACCACAAGTCAACCTTCGCCATTGTTATTTGAAAAGGCATTTAAAAACTTACGTGATGAAGGCGCTACAGATATATTATGTCTAACTTTATCATCGACTTTATCTGGAACCCATCAGGCTGCTTTATTAGGTGCAGAAGATGTAGAAGGTGTAAATATTGTTGTTTATGATACTTTAAGTGCATCAATTGGATCGGAAATATTTGCAAATGTTGCTGTAAGAGAATTAAAAAACAACAGTAGTCTTAATGAGATTATTGATAAGCTAGATGTGATAAGAAAAAATAGTGGGATATTGATTGCTTTAAAAGACTTAACAGCCTTAAAAAAATCTGGTAGAATTAGCAGACTTAGAGCAACAATTGGGAATCTGTTAAGAGTTAAGCCGGTTGTTGAATATTTTGAAGGAAAAGTTTCGATTACTTCAAAATTTAGGACTGATAGTCAGGTATTCAAATGGATTATCGATAAGATGAAGTCTATTTTAGACAATGTGAAAACAAAGATTCATATTATTGTCACTGATATAAGGGCTATGGATCGAATAAAAAAATTTCAAAAGTCGTTAAAAGAGGCTTTCCCTAAAGTTGATATTAGATTTACTGATGTTGGTATAACCCCAGTAATTGCTGTAAATATTGGATATGGTGGCTTTGGAGTAGCTTGGAGTTATGAATAATTTTTAATAATTAAGTTATAAATACATAATAGAAAAGATAAAATGTATTGGTGGTATCTTGGTAGTCAATATATTTATCTTTTCTTTTTTTATTTTAGGAGTTATTTATACTTTAAAATACAAATTTGTTCAATTAAAGTTTCCCAAAGAAAGTTACAAAGTTCTAAAAGCAGAAAGAACATCTTATTTAGCCTTCTTAATGACATTGGCCTCACATTTGGGTGCTGGGAACATCGTTGGTGTAACAACGGCTTTAATTTATGGTGGTCCAGGAAGCTTACTTTGGATGACTATATCTTGTGTCTTTATTAGCATCTTTTCTTTGATGGAAAATACTTTGGCAGTAAAGTA
>Ga0079223_10000475_pt1 | contig 20496 bp, 12 predicted proteins | sample Stecom2011_FD_75072 | JGI IMG/M metagenome (GOLD analysis project Ga0079223, IMG submission 75072) | Agricultural soil microbial communities from Utah to study Nitrogen management - Steer compost 2011 | ecosystem: Environmental > Terrestrial > Soil > Agricultural land | place: USA: Utah...
ACACATAAGAACATTTTGTAAACTCAACTATAAAAACGAAGCGCATCCTTTAATGGAAGTAGATGCGAAGTTTGTCAAAGAGTTTGAATTCTACCTCAAGTCAGTAGCGAAGTGTCAGCACAATTCAGCGATGAAACACATTAAAGCATTGAAGAAGATAATTCGAATTGCATTAGGAAATGAATTCATTAAAAAGGATCCATTCTATAGTTACAAAATAACCACGAAGCAAGTTGAAAGAGAAGTCTTAACAGAACACGAATTAAGACTTATATCAGAAAAGGAAATAACTGTTGAGAGACTTGATGTGATTCGCGATCTGTTCTTATTCCAATGTTATACCGGATTATCCTATAAGGATTTAGATACATTAGAATCGGACCATATACAATTGGGAATTGATGGGAATAAATGGATTTCAAAAAACAGAGGAAAGACTGGTGTTTCATTCAGAGTTCCTTTATTTCCTGTTTCAGAAAGAATATTGAAAAAATATCAAGACCATCCCTGCAATTCAATTCAAGGAAAGATTTTACCTGTTCCTTCTAATCAAAAGATGAATGCATATTTAAAAGAGCTTGCTGATATATGTGGAATCAAAAAGAAACTTCACACACACTTAGCACGGCACACGTATGCAACTACTGTGACCCTTTCAAATGGTATTCCAATGGAAACCGTATCAAAGTTGTTAGGGCATCGCAAAATGCAAACAACTCAAATATATGCCAAAGTACTGGATGAAAAGATTAGTCAGGAAATGGAAGTCTTACGTGTCAAGTTTGGATAAGATTAAAGGCCACTTTGGAGTGGCTTTTTTTTTGTTTTAACTATCTTTGCAACTATTAAACAAATGAGACCGCTCAAAACATATTGTGAGATTAAAGATTTTCGAACATATCCTCTATTCATCACTTCGCCCCTGGAAGCAAGAAACTCTCAATGAACGCGATTACAATTTATTTTTAAGAACAAGTGGTTTCACCGCTCAAAAGAACTCAATCAATGAGTTCAAGACAGCATTAAATTCCATCTTCCCGAAAGACAGTTTCACTAAAGATGATGATTTTGATTTATATGAATTGAATAATGCTGCTGAGCGCATCAATATCATTTCGCCACTCATTCAGATAGATCTACCAAAGGCACAGAACACAAAGTGCCGTTTCTACTTCTACTTAATAACAAATGAAGTAACGCGCCTCACAGACTTGTTACATCAATTTTATTCAAGTCCAGCTTCGTTAACAGACAAAACGTATATTATCAATAACGTTCACGCACAAACGAAGCACCTAATTAAAGAAACAACAAAGGAGTATCAAGCGGGTACCCACAACGAAGAAAGCATTTACATTCTGCAAATCCTTCGCCTTTCATTAGTGCGCTTTTTGTTAGAGGTAGAAAACCTATTTCCGGAAATCATTAAGTCACCACCTACAACGGATGAAGAATTACATTTTGATTTGCTGGATGATGAACTACCAGAGGAAAGCATCTTTGCTCTATCCGAAGCATTGTTAAAGTTTCAGACACAATCTGAATTAGAAAATGATGATCTTGAACTGGATGAACAAAACGACAGAAGGAAATCATTTAAATTCAAAGGAGATAAGGGTAAGTTATTAAACGTCATTAAGCAACTTACTCTGAAAATTGACCTTCTAAATACTGAAAAAACGACACCTGAACAATTTATAGAGGTATTGACAGCAAAAGATTTAAACAAAGACTTACCCAAGGTTTATTTCAATTGTGAGACCAAACAAGTTCGTTATGTGTTTGACAAATTAAAAGACTCATTTAATGAGCTATACTTAAAACGTGTAGGAGATTCTAAAATATTTCATTCTTCTGACTCAAGAATCATTACCTATTCCAACCTTTCTTCCTCAACATCAAAACATCTTCCTGCGAAAAATCATCAAGAAATTGACGAAATATTTCGCTCGCTTTAATTTTTTTCATTGACATCATTGACACTTATCATTGACACCCCAATGTGTCAATGTTTTCGCGTGCTCGGTTGCTGAATTTTGCTTCGATAATTATTTAATAACCTTAAAATTCGTAGCTCTATGAGTTTAATTACAATCGAGTCGGAAGCCTTCCAAAGACTTATGAAAAAAATGGAAGAAATTGAAAGCAAGTTAGACTTGCAAAAGGAGAAAACGCCATTGTCAGAAAAATGGCTGGATAATCAAGACGTGTGTCAATTACTTCACGTGAGTAAAAGAACACTTCAACATTATCGGGATGCAGGCATTATTGCCTACTCTCAAATTGGGTCTAAAATCTATTATCGCGCTGCCGATATAGAGAAACACCTCAAGAACCATTACAAGTCGAGTAGTAATGGCAGTACTAACCTTTAAAACCTGAGAATATGAATGACGTGTCATTATTTGAACAGTTTACAAAGGTTGTTGAGAACAAACCGCTGTCAGAAATTATTAAATCGATTCAAAATGGAACTTACAAAGAGAATGTGGAGCCGTTGCGCACGGCTTTACAAGCAAATCAACAAGATTTGTACAACAAACACAAAAAGAGCCTTCTTGCATTCACACCATCTGGTAAATATGCAGGTGGCAGAACAGCAGATTGTTTGGTGGCATATAGTCATTACCTTGTTTTAGATATTGACCATATCACAACTGAACAGGTAAAAGCACTGAGAGACCAGGCAGCAGAAATTCCTTTTACAATTGCTGCCTTTGCCAGCCCCAGTAATGAAGGTTTAAAAATCATTGTGGGAGTTGATACAGACGTGGAGGAACATACACTTGCATATAAGCAAGTTTCAGCGCATTACTCCAAAGAATTGAGTATTGAGTTCGACCCGAAAAACAAAGACGTTACACGCCTCTGCTTCATGTCCTATGACCCTGAAGCGTATTTTAATCTGGATTACGACAATTTCAAAGTTGTAGAAGATGAACTGAAACCAGTTCAACCACAATTGGAGATTGTGTCAAGTGATTATTCGTTGATATTCAAAGAGTGTATTCAGTTCACAGAGCAGAAAGAACAGTATGTAGAAGGCAATCGCAATAACTTCATTTACTTACTGGCATCCAACTGCAATCGAAAAGGAATACCACAAGAGGAAGCACAAGAAATGATCTTACAGCAGTATGATTTATCCCATCACGAAATTGAAGCATCCGTAAAAAGCGCATACAACCACCACTCGCAAGAGTTCGGTGCATTTGCTAAAGCAAAAACCACCTCACAACAGGAGGAAATAGACGAAGAAGACTATTTGAAAAACTCCCCAATCATTCCGCCCGGTATCTATGCTACCTTGCCGAATATTCTTAAAGAGGGTGCTTCTGGTTTTACAGATGTCCGCGAACGTGATGTTTTCCTTACTGGTGCATTGTGTATTCTGAGTGGTTGCCTACCCAATGTTTCAGGATTGTATGACCAACGTATCTACTATCCTAATTTATTTGGTTTCATTATCGCCCCCGCTGCAAGTGGTAAAGGTGCGCTCAACTCAGCTAAGAACTTGGCAGACCTTGTTCACGACAATATGCGTGAAATATCTGATGCCAACCGCAAAGAGTATGAAAGAGAGCTGCAAGAGTATAAAACAGCACTTAAATCACGCAAAAAGGATGACCAGGAAGAATTGGAAGAACCAAAAGAACCCAATTTTAATGTGCTCTACATTCCTGCTAATACCAGTAACGCAAAAGTGCTTTGGCACTTGCAACAAAATGATGGTAAAGGGATAATTTGCGAAACAGAAGCCGACACAATGGGTAATGTGTTCAAACAAGAATGGGGTGGTTATTCAGATATGCTCAGAAAAGCATTTCATCACGAAAAAATATCGTGTAGCCGAAAAACCAACAATGAATACATTGAAGTGAAACAACCTCAATTGTCCGTTGCCCTTTCGGGCACTCCCAATCAAGTGGGCAACCTGATCCAGTCTGCGGAGGATGGTCTATTTAGCCGTTTTATCTTCTATTCGTTCAAAACAGAACAGAAATGGCGTGATGTATCACCCTTAGGTGGTGGTATTAACCTAACTGCCCTATTTGATAAATTAGGGAAAGATGTATTCGATTTATATGGTTTCTTAAATACAAGCCCTACCAATGTTCAATTATCGAACGAGCAATGGCAACAGATTAACCAAACTTTTGCCAAATGGCTCAATGATGTGGCCATATTTACAGGTGATGAAGCAGGTAGTGTTGTGAAGCGATTGGGTTTGGTATTTTTCAGAATGTGTATGATATTCACCGCACTTCGCAAATTTGAAAACGGAGATATGGATCCTGAACCTTTCTGTACAGATGAAGATTTCGAAAATGCGTTAGTCTTAGCAAATATCTATCTTGAACACAGTTTATTGATGTACCACAACCTACCGAAACAAGATGATGCACAGGTTTTTAAAGGGAGTACAAACAAACTAAAGTTCTACGAACAATTGCCCAATAAATTCAAACGTGCAGAAGCTGTTGATTTAGGTGGTAGATACAAAATGTCACCCAGAACAGTAGATAATTTGCTCAAAAAACTACAGCCCGACTACCTCATTTCGGAAGAATATGGTGTGTACACCAAAATAAAATAAGTGTGCGAAAATATCGCCCACCACAGTAAACCTGCGTTCTGCGGGTTTCGTGGTTTACAATTGTTGAAAAGTAAGTTGCTAATTAACTGCACTCTTTTGCTTCATTTTTCATTTGTTTAATTATATTTGTCAATTATTGTCAAGTCAAAAATTGTTGAATAAGTGAATACATTAGAATTAGATTATACCATTTCAAGAAAGATAAAAGCTATGAACAAATTTGGTGAAGTAATAAGACAGCGTAGGGAAGAAAAAGAATTACTACTCCGGCACGTAGCAGCTCAACTGGATATAGATACTGCAATGCTTAGTAAAGTGGAGCGTGGCGAACGCAATGCGAAGCGTGAACACGTAATATTATTATCTAAAATTTTAGAAATTGACAATAAAGAACTGCTTACCCTTTGGTTAGCAGACAGGGTGTATGAAGTGATTGAGGATGAAGAAGTAGGTTTAAACGCTTTAAGAGTAGCAGAAAAAGAAGCAAATTATAAAAACATAAAGAAATAGTATATGCCAACCATTCAGTTTAAAGGAAAAAATATTATTTGGAATCACCACCTAAGCGTTCCTTATCATACATTAGAAGAAGTAAAGGAGCTTCACATACAACCTGAAAAAGCAGACGGCAATCTCATTGTGGAAGGGGATAATTTAATTGCGTTAAAGGCATTATTACCTGAGTATGCTGGTAAGGTAAAATGTATATACATTGACCCTCCATACAACACTGGTGACGATAATGGTTCTGGGAAAGGTTGGATTTATAACGACAATGTTAATAGTCCTTTAATTCAAGAATGGTTAAAAAAAGAGGTTGGCTCTGATGATTTAGCAAAACATGATAAGTGGTTATGCATGATGGTGCCACGGTTAAAATTACTACGTGATTTACTTGATAATGATGGTGTGATTTTAATATCTATCAATTATAAGTATGAGCACGCAAATTTAAAAATGATTTGCAATGAAATTTTTGGTGAAAATAATTATATCGGTGAATTAACATGGGAATCTACTACACAACCCATTAATTCAGGTTCAGCAAGATTTGGGCTTCAACAAAAGATTGAACCCATTTTGTTCTACGCAAAAGATAAATCTAATATAAAAGGGTTTAATTTAGTAGAAATTGATACTGGTTTGACTTATCCTCATAGCGGCAAACTTGGTTCTTGTAGATTTGAAATTATTGAAAAATCTGACGCTGGAAGTTATCAACGTGATACAATGAAATTTGAAATTTTGGGTCAAAAACCTCGCAAGGGAAAGCGTTGGCAAATTGGTGAAGAAACTGCTATTGATTTAGTTGCACGTGACAGAATAGAAATTGTAGACGGGGTTATCAAAAAAGCGGTTTATCCTGAGGATGAGTTGGATAAACGTAGTTTTATTCCTTTTTGGTCTCATTTTTCAGCAAGTGAATATGGCTCTGCGCAAACTGGTAAGGATACATTAAATGAAACAATGGGTTATGCGGTAGGTTTTGACACAGTTAAGCCAGTTGATTTAATAAAGAAATTTATTTCCTTCTTAAATAAAGATATTATCGTCCTTGACTCCTTCGCTGGTTCAGGCACTACAATGCACGCAGTAAATGAGTTAAACAAAGAGGATGGTGGTAACAGAAAATGCATCTTAGTTCAAATGAAAGAAGACTCAGAAAAAGAGCCTGATAAAAACATTTGTAAAGACATAACAAGGGAGAGAAACAAAAGAGCCATAGAAAAATTCAAATACAATACTGGTTTCAAATACTTCCGTGTTGGCAATGCAATAGACCCCGATAAAATGTTAGATGGCCAATTACCAACCTATGAAGAGTTTTCTAAATACGTGTATTACCTTGCCACAGGTGAACATTTGGCAGATGTGAAGAAGATAGACCAGAAAAAGCATTTTGTAGGTACGCACGGTCCTAAAAACTTCTACCTCATATATGAGCAAGACTTTGATAAACTTACTCGTTTAGCCCTCAACTTGCATATTGCAGAAGATATGAAAAAGCACGCTATCAATAAACGTATGGTTGTATATGCTCCTGCTTGTTTCTTAGACAGTGAGTACCTCGATGAAAAACAAATTGAGTTTGTATCTATTCCGTATAACCTATTTGAAAAGAAAGAGAAGTAAAGCCTATGTATTTAAAAAAATATCAACAAAAGGTAGTTTCTGAACTCAAGCAATTCTTTACTACATCTCAAAAAATAAGAGAATCTTTTGAAAAGGCTCTTGAAAGTCTTCCTGAAGAAATGCGAGGTAGTCTGAATTATGTAGAGAAAACTTTTGAATCTCTAAATTTAGAGTACAACGACAAATGTAAAAATGGTATGGGGAAATACTATCCTCGTATCAATTTAAAAATCCCAACTGGTGGTGGTAAAACAATTTTAGCAGTTGAAGCAATTAAGGAATATCAATCCGCTTTTGCACAAAAGAAAACAGGTTTGGTTGTTTGGATTGTTCCTAAAGAAATCATCTATAAACAAACTGTTAATAATCTACGTGATAAAAGCCATCCATACCGTCAATTATTAGACCAGGCAAGTGGTGGCAGGACTGTCATTGCTGAAAAAGGGCACACTATTTCAAAACAAGATGTTGAAGAAAACTTAGTTATTCTGTTTTTGATGGCTCAATCTACAAGCCGTTCAACAAATGAATCTTTAAGAGTATTCAAAGACAGTGGTGGTTTTGATAGTTTCTTCCCAGAGGATAACCGATATGATTTACATTACCAATGGCTTAAAGAAGTACCTAATTTAGATGTAATGTGGCAAAATGGAGAACAAGCCCAACTAATTACCAGTTTAGGTAATGCAGTTCGTGTTTCTAAACCATTTATAATTATTGATGAATTCCATAAAGTATTCACTAAATTATCAAAAGATACAATTGACAGTTTAAACCCTGAAATGATATTAGGGCTTTCAGCCACCCCGAAACAAGGTATGAATAACCTATGCACAGTTACTGGTCTTGAACTGAAAGATGAGGAAATGGTAAAATTAGATTTACACATTATTCCTCCTGTTGGTAATGTAGAAAATGATTGGAAAGCAATGCTCCAAAACATAATGAGTAAGCGTCAATCCTTAGAAGAAAAGGCAATAGAATTACGTCAAGAAACGGGGCAATACATTCGTCCAATAGCACTTATTCAATGTGAGCGGATAGGTAAAGACCAAAGAGGTAAAGGATTCGTTCACAGTGAAGATGTAAAAGAACATTTAATGGACGAAGGGGTAAACCCAAGTGAAATTGCAATAAAGTCATCAATACAAAACGATATTGAGGATATTAATTTGTTCTCCAGAGATTGTCAAATTCGTTATATCATTACACAATCAGCATTAAATGAGGGTTGGGATTGTTCTTTTGCTTATGTCTTAGGGATTATTCCAAATGTTAACTCTAACACAGGCGTTACACAGTTAATAGGTCGTATTTTACGCCAACCTAATGCCAAGAAAACAGGAGTTAAAGAACTGGACGAAAGTTATGTGTATTACTCCAAAGGCGATACATCAAGTTTGCTAAACACAGTTGTGAATAGTTTTGAAGCAGAAGGTTTGGGGGATTTAGTATCGGGGTTACAAGTTCAAAATGATAAAGATGTTAACCCAAAGAAAACAGTCGGTATTCGTGAAGAGTTTAAAAAATTGGAATACGCTTTCTATTTACCAGTTTGGGTAATGGTTGGTGAGAACGATAAACAAACACGTAAATTCAACTACGCCATAGATATAAAGCAATATATTTCATTCGAACATTTACCCTTGTCAAATGAACTGATAACTCAAATTAAAAACTCTCTAAGTGAGCAAAAGAGTGATCAAAGTACTTTTAGCGTTACAATCGATAAAGAAACAGGTATTACACCAACAGAGGAAACTGTTGTTACATCTTACTATTCGCATATTAATTTAGGGTATTTATCAAGACGTTTAGGAGAGTTTATTGAGAATCCGTTTTTAGCAAGAAGAAAAGCAGAAGAATGGATAGAAACATTAAAGACTGAATTAGGTGAAGATACGTTAAAGAAGTTTTTCAGTTTCATTTCCTCTCAATTAGCAAAATACACAGAAGAGCATAAACAATCCGAAGAAGAAAGAATATTTAATGATTATCTGGGTTCAGAAAAATTAAAATTAGCGGTTACTGATAACCCTAACAACGGTTTCCGTGTTCCTGAAACAGACCACATTACAATTAGCCGCATTGCTCCAACATTGAGACACAATCTCTATGAAGATGTAGATTTTGACAACTTGAATAAACTCGAAAGGGATGTTGTTAATATTCTCGAACGTCAAGAAACAATTATGTTTTGGTTTAGAAACCGAGTAGCAAGAGGATGGTATGCCATTCAAGGATGGCGAGAAAATAAAATTCGTCCTGATTTTGTTGTTGCCAAGAAAAAGGATGATAACAAGGTTGAAATCGTGTATCTAATGGAGAGCAAAGGTGAACATCTGTTAGGTAACAACGACACAGTTTATAAAAACAAAGTATTTGAACAAATGACGGAGCAACATAAAAAGGGGAAAATTAAAAGCTATCAAACAGAACTTAATTTCGGTGTTGTAAATGAGGCTATTGAAGCATACTTAATTGAAGGTGGCAAAGAAGAACAAAAAATTCGTGAATTAATGAAATAGAGCTATGAAAAAAGTATTTATATACGTAGGTCACTCCAATTGGGGGAAGTCAAGAGCATTAAGGGTTATAACTGGAAATAGCAGTCGCAAAAAAATTGTTCATATAGGAGGGTATAATGTTAGAGTCCGTAAAATGTCAAATGATGATGATGGACAAGGTCTTTTAGACTGGGTTAGAACTTTTCCAAGACAACACTACCAAAGATTTGTTATTGCATTTTGCCCTAAGGTACCACCTATTGATGGTGAAGCAACTCATGAACAAAACATTGCTTTAGATATTCTCATTGAATTACAACGTACTAATGAATTATACTTTTTTATTCAACACGAAATGTACAATTCACCTACCAATCAAATTACTCAGCAAGAAATAACCTGGTTGCAAAATTTAGGTACAGTACAAATCCTTAACGGTCAAAATGAAGATACTGTTAGGGCATCTGAGTTTTTAAAATATATCCAAACCAACATTTCATGAACCTAAATATTTTAAAAAACACAATTCAATCTTGTAATATCAATTTTTTGATAGGTTCTGGGCTTTCACGTGATTATTTAATTACTCTCGGTAACATTGAAACATTAATTGAAAAGGTTGAAACAACAGAGTGTGAGGAAATCGTAAAAAACATCATTAAAGCTTCTCTCTTTAAAAGATACTTTGAAGAAGTGATGCTTAAAAATGTTGATTCTTATATCATGTCTGAAAGTGAAATAACCGATTTTGATGCTACACTCAAAAATTACAAAGACTTTCTAAAATGGTTAAATACAATCCTTTTGTATAGATATATGCCTATCCATAGTAAACAAGTAAACCTTTTTACAACAAATATTGATTTATTCTTTGAAAGGGCATTTGAAGAAACTAATGTTGAGAGCAATGATGGTTTTAAAGGCAGAATTAAGCCCTTGTTTAATTTGAGTAATTTTCAAAAATCCTACAAGAAAACAAGTCTTCATTATAAAAACACTTCTGAAATACCTGTTTTCAACTTGCTAAAACTTCACGGATCTGTTAATTGGAGAAAAGAAAACGAAAATATCGTGTTATCCGATTTTTCAGAAATACATGAAGCTCATAAAATCCTTGGAAAGTTGGGGGTAATTATCAATGTGACGGATGAAAGCACTATAGATTCATTAAAGGTAGATGCTGAAAAAATTAAGTCTTCTATAAATGAAACTTTATTGATGTCGTTTTTTGAGTCATACAACAAGATTCAAGTTGTTAACCCAACCAAAGAAAAATTCAAAACTACTTTGCTGAACACGTATTATTACGAACTACTTAGACTTTTTGCAAATGAAATGGAAAAAGAAAACACTATTTTATTTGCAATGGGATTTTCATTTGCTGACGAACACATCAAGGAGATAACAATTAGGGCTTTAAATTCCAATCCTACTGCACAGTTATATATTTTCGCTTTTGATAATCAAGCAAAAACAGCAATTGAAAATAACCTTGAATTTGATAAGAATCGCTTTCTGAATGGCAATATTAAAGTTATTGACCCTACTACTTTTTATCAATCTAATTTAGAAGACGAAAACATTGAAAAAGTAGACATCTTCACGTTTGAAAATATCAACAAGGTTGTATTTGAAAATCTTGCACGTAAAGTAAACCCAACAATACGTTTAGCAGATGCAAAATGATTTAAACATATCAGACCAAATTATTTTAAAGGATTCTATTTTTAGAATTGGAAAGGTTTTTTCTGTAGAGGGAAGAATTGTTAAAATAAAAGTCGATAAGCAGAAAAACGCCTCTCATTTGTTATACAAAGGAGAATTACTCAAAAATGTTGGTGTTGGTGGATATATCAAAATCATTAAGGGTTATATTTCAATAATCGGTAAAGTAGAAAGTGAACAAGTTCAAGAAGATAAATCAGTCAATCATGCCTACAATAAAGAAGAAGATAAAATAAACCGTATTCTAAATGTTAGTTTACTGGGGTTTATAGACAGTAATAATTTTGAAAGAGGTATTAAAGAATTACCACTCATTGACAATGAATGTTTTTTACTTGATAAATCTGAAATTGAGCAAGTACATGACTTTGTAGATGAAAAAAAGGACGTTAAACTTCGATTAGGTGTACTTGCTTTAGAAAGCGGCCAACCTATTCACATTGGTGTTAATGGTTTATTTGCAAGTCATATAGGGATTTTTGGCAATACTGGTAGTGGTAAATCATATACATTAGCCAAACTTTACCGTACGCTATACACTAATTTTCAGAAACAAAAGAAATTCAAAAAAAATGCTAAGTTTTTGCTTTTCGACTTCAATGGTGAATACAATTTAAGTGATACAATTATTTCAGACAAAAACGTAATCAACCTTAATACAAAAACTAAAGAAGGCGAACAGAAGTTAGTCTTTAATGAGAAAGACTTATTGAACATTGAATTATTCTCTATCATAGCAAATGCAACAGAGAAAACACAACAGCCATTTTTAAAACGTGCTTTAGATTACTATCAATATGTTCTAAAATCTGATGATTCACTTCTTCATTATAAAAATCTTTTAAGGAACAAAATAGAGCACATTTTATCTATGTCAGATAAAAACAAAGCCTATTTGCTTTTGGATTACGTGAGAGAAATATTACCAACAAGCAATGAAGATGGCGTTGAAGTAAGTTTAACAGATGATTTTAGTTGGCACGGTGTCAAATCTACTTTTTATAAAGTACCTAATAATGACTATGATTTTTTCGATCAAAAGCCAGAATTAATAAAAGAAACCAAACTTTATAAACACGTAGATAAATACGAATTTCCTGAAGATATTATTTCAAAAGTGATAGACTTCTTATATCTCCAGTTAATTCATGACGTTTTAACTAACAGGGCTCAAAATGAACATATAGCACCAGTAATAAACAAGCTCAAAAGTTTTCAGAAAGATTTTAAAAAGGTTATTGAAATTAGCTCTGATAAAACTACAGATTTTTGGAATGGTAAGAATTTTACCGTCATTAACTTGAATGATGCAAATTTGAGTACTAAGAAACTAATACCTTTACTTGTTTCTTTCAAATTGTATTCAGAACACAAAAACGAAAAAAAGGAAACTGTAGATAAGTACTTAAATATCATTATTGATGAAGCCCATAATATTTTATCCTACGAATCACAAAGAGAAAGTGAATCATGGAAAGATTATAGGCTTGAAACGTTTGAAGAAATCATAAAAGAGGGTCGAAAGTTTGGGGTATTTCTAACTATTGCAAGTCAAAGACCTTCGGATATTTCTCCAACTATAATTTCCCAACTTCATAATTATTTTCTTCATAGATTGATTAATAACAGGGATATACAAGCTGTTGAAAAGACTATATCTTATTTAGACAAGGTTTCTTTTGAATCATTGCCTATACTTCCAACTGGTGTTTGCATACTTGCGGGTTTAATGGCTCATATTCCTGTCATTGTTAAAATTGATCCTATAGAAAAGAAACATGAACCAAACAACAAAACAATTGACCTTGTATTTAATTGGAAAGACGAATAGATTATGCCAAAAACAAGAATATTCATAAGCAGTGTACAAGCAGAGTTTGCCAACGAACGGCAAGCCCTGTATGAATACATCTTGTCTGACCCACTATTAGGAAAGTTTTTCGAACCATTTTTGTTTGAAAGACTACCAGCAGTTGACCACCGTGCAGATGAAATGTATTTACAGGAAGTAGAACAGTGCAACATATACTTAGCCTTATTGGGTGTAAATTATGGTTTTGTGGATGAACAAGGCATTTCTCCTACTGAAAAAGAATTTGACCACGCTACAACGCATCACAAAACAAGATTAATTTACCTTACCAATCATGCTTCTAATCAACGGGAAGACAAACAAAATAATTTCATTACAAAAGCACAAGCCGTATTGGTTCGCAAACGATTTTCAACAATTGAAGAACTAAAATCTGCTGTATATGCATCATTGGTGAATTATTTAGTAGAAAAAGAAATCATCCGTACGGGTCCTTTTGATGCAACTTTACACGCAACCGCTACGCTTGACGATTTAGATGCGGAAAAAATAAAAGACTTTGTTCGCGTTGCACGCTCTAAAAGAGGCTTTCCTTTACAGGAAACCGCACCAATTGAAGACATTTTAACACACCTCAACTTATTAAATGATGGTCGCATTACCAATGCAGCCATTTTGCTTTTCGGAAAAGAACCGCAACGCTTTTTCATCAATTCAGAAGTGCGTTGCGCCTATTTTCACGGGAATGTTATTGAAAAACCAATTCCATCTTATAAAGTTTACAAAGGGGATGTTTTTGAATTGGTAGATCAGGCAGAAGAATTTGTATTATCAAAATTGGATTATGCAGTAGGCACACGCTCACAAGACACTTCCATTCCGGGTAAATATGAAATACCAAAAGAAATTGTAGCAGAAGCAATCGTAAACGCAATAGCACACAGAGACTATACCAACAATGGTAGCGTCCAAGTAATGTTATTCCGTGACAGATTAGAAGTATTTAATCCTGGCGCTTTACCACTTGGTTGGACTACTGACAAGTTAAAGAGAGTGCATACTTCAGTTCCTGCAAATCCTTTATTGGCAGAACCCATGTATTTAAAGGGCTACATTGAAAGATTAGGTACGGGAACAGCTGATATAGTGCGTATTGCTCGCGAAAACAACCTAAAAGAACCCGAATTTGAACAAGAAGATACATTCAAAATAACCATCTACCGACCAACTACCGACCAACCTACCGACCAAGTTACCGTAGAAGTTCCGCAGTACTTCCGCAGTACTTCCGTAGAAGTTAGAAATCTGATAAAAGTGTTAGATGGTGAAATGAGCAGGAAGATGATACAAGAAATATTAGAATTAAAACATGAAGGTAATTTTAGAGAAAATTACTTAGAACCTGCGCTTACAAACGGATATATCGAAATGAAACATCCCGACAGCCCAAACCACCCAAAACAAAGGTATTTATTAACCAAAAAAGGAGAAAATCTGAAATATGAACTAAAAAAGAAATAATATGTCCAATCAAAACCTCATACTCAATATGGTCACATTCAACCATCCAGTTGAAGTGAAACAATTCGGTTTGTTCCGTGACGAATTTAACAGTAGCCAAAGACTACATAAGTCTTTATGGCCTTTTGAATTACAAGAATCAAACCCTGAATTGTGGGATGAGGAAGAATTGGAATTTCTTTATACAGATTTTGAAACAACAGAAGGCGCAGACTTTACAACAGATATAGATTTAAACCATAGTAAACGTTTCGCGAAACGATATTATACCAAACTCATAAGTTTGCACTTTGCAAACATTGCAGACGTTACCAATCCGAACTTTGTTCGGGATGTAGAAGTATGGTTCAAGCATAAAACACAACCAAATCAAGAGTGGTCAATTTACAGCAAGTTCACCATAAAGGTAAATATTGGTAGGATAACAAAAAGCCCTGAAATACTGCTTTCCTATGAGGGCGACACCAGAGTATTGAACAAACCCATTTTGGAAGTAGATGCAGATTCTACACTATTCAAATGGGTAATTCATAACGGCATAAGACACAAATACGAAACCCTTGATGCAACCATAAAAGCAGACATTGACAACATTTACCCCGTTTTAAACAATCCTTTGCGTTCTGCTTTAGAATTGGAAACAAGTTTCAAACGAGTTCAGAACAAATACAAAAACTATTACGACCACATCAAGCATTTCTTTGATAATTATATCAATACAGAAGAATTTAAACGTGTAATTCCCTTACGTGATGAAGATTTCATTTCCGTAAAAGAAATTCGAGTAAAACATACAAGCAAAGGGAGTAACAGTCTTACATTCGGCAAGAAAAATGGAGTTGAAGGAGTTGATATTAATCCATACATGGGTATCTTGAGAAATGGACCTTTCGCAACCACTCCATTAGCACACGTCAATATGTTTTTCGTTTTTGATGAAGCAGACCGAGAAACAGCAAAGAAACTTTTCAAAGATTTCAAAGAGGGTATAGGTTCTTTTCCAAGTTTGGAAAAACTATTGAGCACCAAAATAAATATTGCTAAGGAAGATCACGTTGTTTTCAACAACAGTGATAATCCAATACCTGAAATTCGAGAACAATTAAAGGCAAGGGATTTTCACCAAAACCAAAACTATATTGCAATCTACCTCACCCCAATTACAAAAGACGAAAAAGACCCTGTAAAGCGTGAGTATTATTACCGTATAAAAGAAGAACTACTAAAATACAGCATTACATCACAAGTAGTAGAAACCGAAACAGTAAATGACAAGGGATTTAATTTTAGTCTTCCAAACATAGCAATTGCAATCCTTGCAAAGTTGCAAGGTATTCCTTGGAGATTAGACCGTTCAACATACAATGAATTGGCGGTTGGCGTTGGTGCGTTCAAGCCACCCAAATCAAAACACCGCTATATTGGTAGTGCCTTTTGTTTTTCAAACAACGGCTTATTTCAAGGGTTTGAGTGTTATACAGACAACGATACATACAAATTGGCAGGTTCAATAAGTAAAGCCGTTAAGATGTACGCAAACAACCATTCAGAAGTCAAACGATTGGTGATACACTTCTACAAGCAAATGAGTAGAGAAGAATACGCACCAATCGAACAAGAACTCAACAATTTGGGTTTAGACATTCCAATAGTCATTATCACTATCAATAAAACAGAATCATCAGACATTGTAGTATTTGACAGAAATTATGACGGTTTAATCCCAATCAGCGGAACGTACATCAATGTTGGATATAATCAATTCTTATTGAACAACAACACCCGTTACACAGGAACAACAGCAGACAAAATAGACAGTTATTCATTTCCCGTTAAACTCACTATCCGTAGTTCAGATAAAGCAATTAGGGAGGATGCCAAAACAATCAACAACTTAGTTGACCAAGTTTACCAATTCAGTCGTATGTACTGGAAATCCGTAAAACAGCAGAACCTCCCAGTAACAATTAAATACCCCGAAATGGTAGCCGAAATCTTCCCTCACTTCGAAGGAGAAGTAATCCCATCATTCGGAAAAGATAACCTTTGGTTTTTGTAGAATATGGAAAAAGATATAGTTGAAAGTATTTATGAAGAAAAAGCCAAAAACGATAGTAATTCAAGGGATTTAGCTAATTCACTGAATATTTTATCAAAAACAGTATTTGGTGATGTAAATAGATTTTTATTTGAATTACTTCAAAATGCAGATGATTCATCAATTAAGGGTTCTGGTAATAAAGTAGAGTTTCGGCTTTATGACAATTATTTACTCTTCTCTCATACTGGAAAGCATTTTGACTCCAATGATGTACATGGGATTTCAAGAGTAGGTAGTAGAGATAGTAACAAAAATGAAGACAATGAAAAAACTGGTTATAAAGGTATTGGCTTCAAATCTGTTTTTGGCAGTTCTGATTGTGTTCAAATAGTTTCAAATAAATTCAGATTTAAGTTCGATAAAAACCATCACGCTTGGGGTGCTGATTCTGCCACTTTTCCTTGGCAGGTAATCCCGATTTGGCATGAAACATTACCAGAAGAACTTAACGGACGTATTGATTCTGAACAGGTAAATACAATCATAAGTATTGAGAATAAAGAACTCATTTATAGTGAAATACTAAATGTTTTTGAAGATTGTCAAATAATCCTCTTTTTACGTCATATATCCTCTATAAGCTTCTATCGTGATGATGAATCAATTTTCGAAATCCATAAGGAACCCACGGAAAACGATTCTAATTTTAACCTAATATATAATGGTAAGATAAAGAGTACCTGGTATTTATCAGATTTCATTTTGACTATACCAGATGATGTTAGACAGAGCATAAGCAAGTTATCAGAAGATGAGTGTCCAGTAAAATTAAAATCAGCCACAAAGACAAAGTTGTCGTTGGCCTGTCTAGTGGAAGAGGAAAGCCTTGCAAAGCTTCAAGACACCATATTGTACAGTTATTTACCAACAAAGGTAGAATTGGATTTCCCCTATTTGGTTAATGGTGATTTCTTATTAAATGCGGAGCGTACTCAATTATTAGGTAATGCATGGAATGAATATCTGATAGGTGCTATTGCATGGTGTCAATTAAACTTATTTAATCAACTCTCTAACACTAAGTACAAATATGAATTTTTAAATAATTTAAAAACTAAATATACTTATGCTGGAAATAGCTTTAAAACCGCGTTTAATTCAGAATATGAAAAAGCCATTAAAGAAGTTCGGTTTATACCTGACACAACAGACAATTTAGTTTTAGCATCTGAATGCCTTGTTGACCTGATTGACTATACTTTAATATTTCCAGAAGAGCATATTTTTTCAATTTACACTGATGGCTATAGATTAGCAAACCTAAGTCTGAAAAATCGGCAAACCCTTTCCAAAATTTGTGCAGACTCATTTGGTTTGAGTAATATAGATCAGCTTATCCAAGTCGCAACGTTCAAAAACTTTCTTCAAAACAATATCAAAGATGCCTACGCATTTATGCTTTTTCTTAGAGATCTCAATCAAGACGCTGAGTTTTACAAAAGTTTAGCGTTTGTACTCGATTACAACAATGAGCTTTGTGTTCCTTCTAGCTTGTATTTCCCCTCTAAATCAAGTAATTTAAGTATATCCTTTGCCGAAACACCTTTTTTAAACAATGTACTTTTAAATGAAATTATTTCTTCAAATGATAAAGAAACTATTGAATGGCTAAAGAGTTTAGATTTAACAGTTGCATCAGACGTTGAAGTCTTACGTAAAGCTATTTTTCAGTTAATTCGGAATGATTTAATCACTTCCGAAAATACGATTGAAATTACACGTTTTACCTTTAACTTATTTGTTAGAGGCGTATTAACTGATAACGATTATAATAATCTGAGGGGAATAAAGCTACTAACTAATAATGGAATGATTTTAGCAAACGACTGCTATCTTCCTGATTATTTCACCCCAGCTTTAAAACTTGAAACATTAGTTCCAGAGCATAATTATGTAACTTCTCATTATGTTAGCTCCAATAACAATATTACTCGCTGGAAACAGTTTTTTAGCAAGCTATATGTAAAAGAGAACATTACTGTCACGAAAATAAACCAAATTGAGCGCAAAGCTTTGGTTGACAAATTTAATGACACCTCGAACTATCTAAATTGGATTGATAATAATAATTTTTACGATTCTATTTACCATCGATACAGGTTGTCAGGTCAACATTCGATCTCAAATTTTCGATATTTCTATTTTCTAAATCATTTATCCAATGTAAAATTTGCTAGTTTGTTTTGGGCACATATTCTTAATAATTGGGACTCATTTAATCTGAACTCACCTAAAACTAAATATCATACTTATGGTGGTGCCTCGGACGTTCCGGATTACCTATCATATTACGCTCGCAATTTTTCTTCAATCCCATGTTCAAACAATCAGTGTTATAAAAGTACAGATACTTATGCCCCAAGATTTAAAAAAATTATTAAGGATAAATATCCTGTAGCCAATTTTCAAGGTCATTTTCTCACCAAAGAACAAATTGAATATTTAGGTTTAAAGAACGCAATTCTTATTGATGACTGTATTTCACTTCTTACAGATGTTAGTAGTGAAACTCTCACGGATGAATCTAAAAAACAAGTGTTTGCACTTTATGATGAAATCTTGAAATCATACAATGAGGGCAATCGTCCAACAAAGGATATGTCAAATTTAAGTCTCTTGTCTATAAACAATAGTTTTCAGCAAATAAATAACCTGTATTATTTCAATATTAAGACGTTAACGCCACCCGTTAATTCGGATAGTTTTATTCTACTGAATGACAAGATAAGTGAAGAAAACAAGTTGGTTTTTTGCAACATATTTAATATAACAATTGTCAATGATTCTGATTTAATATTTGTTTCTGATGGCGTTACCTCTGATGATTCTTTGGTGACCAAGCTGAGAGACATACTAGGTTTCCTTTCCGTTCTAGTGGCTCACGCTAATTCTATTGATGTCATGAAAGTTTACACATCATTAAATCAGAGGATTGAACAAACAACATTTTATAAAGCTGATAATCTTGCTTTATCATACAAAACACAGTCGGATTTTGAAATATTTAGCTCTGACATTAATAGTTGGTTTGAAGAAAACACTTTTTATTATCGTCAGAATTGGGAAAGTCCGTTAGCTCTATATTCTTTAACAAAGTCCTTATGTTCTTTTTTATCCATTGATAATCTTGACAGGGAATTGGCTCTGTTTTTACAAATTGTTTCTTTCGAAATCTGCGGTTGGTTGACCTCAAAAGGATATGCCGTTCCTGATAACTTCATGATTGTAGAGCATTCTATTTCTGAACCCGTAAATGTCGTTAATAATTCAGTCATAGAGTATAATGTAGAAGAAGATGCTTCATTTGTTGAAGAGTTTATTCCTGAATCTGAAGCTGATGATGCCAATACATCAAATTTAATCGTTGAAAAAGTACCCGATACTTATACACCACCAACTAATAACACAAAATCTTATAAATCCCTTAAAAATGATGAGGTAAAGATTAATGTTGGGCGTTGGGCTGAAGAATACGTAAATAAATATCTCAACGAACAAGAAGATATTACTTCAGTAAATTGGCTTAATAAAGACGAAGAAGCTTACCAACCGTATGATTTTATTATTGAACAAGATGGTATAGAGGTCTATATTGAAGTTAAAGGTACTCCTTCTCCAGATAAGGGTGAATTTTACTTATCCAAAGCCGAATGGGCATTAATGTTTGAAAAGAAAACAAACTACGAAATTTACAGGCTTTACAATGTTGGAAAGAAAGACGACTTAAAAATGAAAATAATTCCTTCACCTTATACACTAATTGAAAACGGATCCATATTAGGTCAAGATTCTATTTCGATTCTAATTTAAGGTAGTTCCCACGCACTTCCCAGTGCTTCCAGTAGGTTCATTTCGTTCGTTCCTCCCTTCATTCACCCACTTCCAGCACCGCGCAGGTAGAGCATATCTCCGTTCGTTCCTCTCTCCGTTATGCACTACCTTTTTGCCAACGCACTTCCCCCAACGCAGGAAATAAGGTCTTCGTCCTTGCCTTCACAGCTTCAGCTTTTTTGTCTGCAAGGGTAATACAAGTTCCGCTACGCTACACCCTTGCATACATCGTTCCTTAGCCGTTTCCTCAGAATTCGTCAATTCGGCT